>CEPZ01079360.1_pt1 | contig 15081 bp, 29 predicted proteins | sample 530461 | NCBI WGS metagenome assembly CEPZ01 (sample SAMEA2620106, study PRJEB7988) | marine metagenome | isolation source: saline water (ENVO:00002010), including | reverse complement strand
CACGCGGCTCTTGCTAAGAAAGTAGCCAAAACTAATGCTGATACTACACTATCACAAGCTGATCGCCATTACATTCAAGCTAAGACTATGCTTTTTACTAAATCAGCAGGTGAAGTCTCTCAGGAAGAGCTTGATATGGCTGAATCATATGCATATAACCTTGCTTCTGACGAAACTTACGCTCTTACTGCGTAATTAATAATAATTTTTATTAAAAGCCACTTTTTAGTGGCTTTTTTTGTTTGTACTTGCTATAATATTACTTCTTTACTTAAACTTTTAAAGGATATTTATGGACTTTTTAATCTCTCTTAAAGAAAACTCACCTTTTTTGTTTTTTGGAGGTTTTTTTCTTTTTATGGGTATATTAATCACTATTTTTGGTTATTACCTTAAAAGACACTTTTCTGAATTAGATAAAGCTTTTAATGATAAATAAATCTTTAATCAATAAAACATTTTTTATTGATTTATTTTAAATTAAATACTCTATAACTGGATTTGATTATGACTGACTCCATAGTTACTGTTTTACAAAATATTAAATCTGATTTTCTTCAAGATAAAAATGTAGAACTTGCTATTCAAAATATTCTACATACTTTTGAAAAATTTCAAGAGTCTCGCTTTGACGTTGCCTATACTGTCTTTGAAGATCAACCAGATTTTGTTTTAGAACTCACTAAACAAGAATTTAAAAATTATTTTTCTAATATTGAAAATAACTATAATATTCTTGGCAAATCAGATGAATTTCTTAATGTTGTTGCACTTCAAGTTTTTGAATTGTCTAAAAATACAAAAGAACTTTCTTTTCTTATTATGGATATGTTCAAAAAACAAACTTCTCAACATTTTTCAGAATCTGTTGAGAAAATTGCTCTCTCTAAAATTGAAAACATTATCCATACAATGTTACAAAATGGAAAATCTTTTTCTGAAATTGAACTTTTCTATCAAACTGAATATAAAGATACTTACTACGAAAAACAAATTCTTAAGTTAATTAATAACATTCAATAATAATGGTGAAAATATGAAATACTTTGTTTTGGTTACTCTTTTTGTTATTTTTTCTACCCTTAGTTTAAATAAAATTTCAAAAAATGAAGCCTATCAACAACCACAGTTTAAACAAGCTCTTCAAGAAGCTATTTATGCAACTATAAGCTCTAAAAACATATCTGTTGCTCCTGTTGTTTATGAACTTACTATTTCAGCTATTCAAAAATACCCTAAAATCTCACCAGAACAGTTGAAAAATGTTTTTCAAAAATCTATGGTTAATGATGATATTAGTAAAGTTCGTTTTTTTATCTTTCTACATACAAATCAATTAACTTAAATTTGGGGTAATCAAATAAGGTTGGTTTTTCTTGTATTTTTCCTCTATACACTATATAATCAACCTATTATTTACTTATTTGTGATTACCTATGTACGAAAGAAAATCTAAACACACTATCTCAGAAGTATTAAGTCATATTCCAGATCTTGATATTCCTGAAAAAATTCGTAAAAAAATAAAAGTCGATTTTAATGGCGATCTTGTTAAAATGGCTTCTCAACGTTATATTGTATTTTCTCAATCTCTCTCTTGTGCTCACTGTAATCTTAAAGCCTCTTTTTTTGCAAAAGAACGACATGTTAATAAAAAAGGAATTCCCTGTACACCGAATTATCATTTCAATCTTTATGCTATCGATGATAACAATAATGAAGTGCTCTTTACCAAAGACCACATCATCCCCAAATCAAAAGGCGGTAAAGATATTATCGAAAATTATCAAACAATGTGCCAAACCTGTAATACGTTAAAAGCTGACTCTCATGAACCTTCTTGACAAATTAATTCAGTCCCTTAATAAAACAACTGAATCTATTCAGCCACAACCTGATTGCTGGATTGGCAATTACCCTAATGATACTCATTACGGTGATTTTTGTCGCTCTTGTTGCCAAAAACATGTTGATACTCTCTTATCGGGGTTTAATCCTGCAACAGAAGACGATGTAAAATCTACACCACTTGATAAATCAGAACTTCAAGCTATTCAAGATAATCCTCCTTTCGTTGACGGTGGATGGGGTTCTGAAAATGATAGATTACCTATTTGTATAACTTGTGGATGCTGGACTACTTCTGTTCTAACTGATAGTACTGTTATTTCTGAATTAGAATACTATATAGAACATGCTGATTCTCTTGACCTTTCTCAATCTAATCAAGCCTATGGACTTCTTATTGTCCTCGAAGGTGTATTCTCAGAAAAATCTATAGATCTTCAAAATATTCTTCTTGAAAAACTCAAATTCTCTCTTTTTTAATACTTAAAATAAAAATATTTAAAATTTATTGACTTTAAAATTATTTTTTTATATAATTACTACTCTTCAATAGAAACAAGGCGTTTGCTATGCAACAACAAATCGAAAACCCTAAAATTACTACCGTAGATATTTCTTCTATCTTCGCTGGTGATACCGTTGTTATCGATGGACAACTTAAAACTGTTAGTGCTTCCGATATTAAAATTGATCCTCTTATGGGTAAGTCAATCTTTGGTTCTACCTATTTCGGTAATGGACGAAAAATTCAACGTGCTTCATACTATAATTGGGCTTCTAAAACCTATCAATAAATTTTTTATTCATAAAAAATATTGTGCTATACTTCATTTTTTGATATTATAGCACTATTGCTTTTACTTAATAATCAAGGCACTACTTATGAATAATAATGCTCAAAAAATGGCTTGTGGGAATTGTGGTCATGAATCATTCTCTATATACACTGATAAGCAAGGCGATTTGATCGCTGAATGTAATTCTTGTAAAAGTACCACTGTAATAACTGTTACCTCTAAAATCAAACTTAATTGGGGTGATAAATCAGATGGTATTCTTTGTAAATCTTAATTTTTATATAATCTTTACCTCAAATTATTTTATTTAAAAAGGCTCCTTTATGAATAATCTTATTTCCTATATTTATCTTTTTTTTATGCTTCTTGTTGACACTTTTTCTTTAAAAAAAATTATTAAAATTGAAAATTTTGAAGAAAAAATCAATAATGCTAATTCTACTAAACACCTTAATTTTATTAAACTGGATATGCGAGATTTAGTTGGCACTACTCTTGCTTTTTCTATCTCATTTATCTGGCTAACTATTCTCTCTCTTATTTTATTCTTTTTTAATTTCTACTTAGCCTTAACACTTACCCTTTGCGGATTAACTGGTTTTGTATTCTTTATTGATAAATGGCGGTATCTTAACACTATTTCAAACCTTCTTTATCGTAAACAAAACGAACTAGAAGAACTTGAAAAATGATTTTTTTTATTTGAATTTCTTTTTGATACATATTATACTATATACTAACTTTTGCTTCTTTTCATTAATTACTATTTTAATTTTAAAATAAGGAAAATATCATGACTAAAACTACTAACTTTGACTTTGTTTGGGATAAATTTATTGCTGCTGTTGAAATTTCTATTAAAGAATCCTCTGTTGACTCTTCCGATTGGGAAAGTTTGGCTGATTGGGAAGCTTTATTTTTACAAGGTTATACCGCTCAAATGGCGGTTGATTCTGTTCTTAAATAATACTTAACTGAAAATATATATAAAAGCCGTTTATTTAAACGGCTTTTTTTTTATAAATTCTATTTTTTTTCTTGCCTTCTCTTTGGTTATTTACTATACTATAGTTGTTCCTTACAGAGAGAGATACAAAATGACTTCACAAGCTTTTCAAGATTCTCGCGCTAAAATGATTAAATGTGGTTGGACTCCTACTAACAATGAATCAGTCTTTATCTCCAAAGATAAAAAACTTATCGGACGATTAGACCAAAACGGCACTCTTACACGCGAAAAAAATGTTCGTAAAGTTGCCAAGCCTATCCAAAAAGCTAACGGCATTATGTCTAACTCTCAAATTGAAGCTGTTCTTGAATTTCTTCAAACTGGCGAATCTCTTAATCTTATGCAATCTTGGGAATTCTTCGGAATCTACCGCCTTGCTGCCGTTATCGACAACATCAAGGAACAAGGCTTTGAAATCTTTAAACGCAATACCCTTGTTGAAAATAACTTAGGCGAACTTACTTACGTTGCTGAATACTCTCTTTGTGAATTTGACGAAGACGAGGAAGAAGATGAAGAGTTTACTCGTTCTTCTAATCGTGGTCACGAAAATATCGTTCTTGAAGCACTTAACCGTGGCTCAGAACTTAACTCTATCGTTGCTATGGAAGAATACGGCATTATGCACCTTGCTGCCGTTATTAAAAATCTACGTAAAAAAATGCACATTGAAGCTACCGAAACTGAAGTAGTTGCACCTAATGGTGATATTCGCTACTTTGATAGCTACTTTATCTCTTAATAAATCTAAAAATAGACACTATATTTCTTAAGCCACTTTTAAAGTGGCTTTTCTATGTTAAAATGTAAAATATTAACAAAAAAAGGATTTTTATGGATAAAGAAAATAAAACTAAACTTGAAGCAGAACTAGATGATATTAAAAGAAAAATTTCACCAAATATTGTTCTTGATAATTCAAATCAACCTATCGAACATAACAATATCGAACCTGAAGTTAATGTTATAGAGGAACTTGATATTATGAAAAAAAGAATGCTAAAAATGGGGCATAAGTTTGATAATTTCGATTCGACTGAAGAATTTGAAAAATTAAAAAAACTTATGGAGGAAGATGATTTTTCAATAACTAAATATTTTCAAAAACTAACTGGAATTTCAGAAGAACATATTAAAAAATATGGTATGGATAAATCGGAAATTGATGAATTTTTAACTCAAAGATATAAAGATAAATTTCCTCAATCACATGAATCATTATATGATATGGATATACTCAATAATATAGAATTACCTAATTTTGTTGATATTGAAGGCATAAAAAAACCTAAATCACCAGAACAACCTTCTGATGGCTACAAAGGCAGAAAACCTAAATAACTTTTTATAAATATTTTATTTTAAGCTACATAAAAATGTAGCTTTTTTCTTTTATTTTTATTTTTATTATAATATCAATATACTATTCAAAGGAATTACCTATGCATAATAAACTTGAAAAAAATTATTTAGAAGTTCAAAATCAAATCGATGCAATGATTGCTATTAATCTTCTTCTAAAAGATACTTATAATAAAATCATCAACCTCTTTTCAGAACTTGAATATCAAATACAAGCTGGACTTTCTCTCAGAGAATCACTTACTTCTCAAACAAAAATTGAACTTGTAGACACTAAAATATCCGAACTTCAATTAGAAAAAATTAAAACACAAGAAAATATTGATTCTCTTTCTCATATCATGAATAAAGGGCAACAAATGTTAAAAGCTGCTCAAGCTATGCTCTCTGAATTGAAAAAAATCCGCAATTAATTAACTTGGATTCAAAATTTTATATATAATTCTTGACTCCATTTTTCTAATACACTATAATTACAACATAAAGAATTTATTGATTGTGAGTAGAGTATAAATATCTTACTGCATAAATAATATTGATTTCTATCTTCTGTAAAAGATTTTTTGATTTCTTATTTATAACGTAAGGTCGGCACTCAAAGGGCGTTCTTACTTTTTTGCAAGAAAACTTATTACTGGTTACAGCCAAAATAAGTGTGTATTGATTAAATTGGAAGAACTAGAAGGCGATACCTTTTAGACTTGGTTAGTCGCAAGTCTCACAAATCAATAAATTTTTATTTTTAAATTCTTTTTTGGAATAATATTATGAAAGTCTTTCTACTTACTTGTAACAACGAACAAGACTCTTTTTCTGTCGATAATTCTGTTAAATGTGTTTCTAAAAACTTGAAACAACTTCAACACTTGTTACAACGCATTGAAAAACTTAAGCTATTCAATATCTCTTATTCTATTGAAGAACTTACTCTTCCTGATTCTAATGAAATATTCATACCCTTTCTATATTATTCAGACATCAATAGCTTTCATTCTCAATATTTCCTTAAATTTTCTACCTCAGAAAAAATGAATACTGATTTCTATTATCATTGGATTTCACAAGATTATTCTATACACGATAATGATAAAGAAGACCTTTCTATTCAATCTTTTACCGTTATGGACTCTTTAACTAAACAAAATATAATTGATATTGTCTCAGAACACTGTCCTGATTATCAAGATAAAGAATTACGACTTAAACTGATCTCAAAAGGACAATATGATTTTAGTTTAGATTACTAATTTATTTTATTTTTTTTGACTTTTTTGTTGTAAAACTACAGCCCCTTTGCTATAATTAACTCACTAAATAGCACTACGTAATATGTTTTTACTTCTTACTATCTTTTAAGGATACCTATTATGAATAACCCTCAATATACTAAACCAGTTATCGGCACTCAACTTCAACGTCCTAGCCAATGGAAAAATTATGATGGCTTTCTTAATGGATTTAAACCTAACCCAAGTGGTAACGGTGGTACTGCCTTTATCGGTTTTACTCGTGAGGTTAAACGTCAGGGTATGACTGTAAAAGAAAATCATACTTACTACGTTAAAGTATGGGGCAACGATGCTATGCTTCTTCAATCTATGGCTGAATACAATAAAAGCCTTAAAGATTCTGGACAAAAAACAGAAGTCTTTATGATGAACTTTAACGCTATCCTTGACCACGTTAATGCTAAACAAGGTGAAACTCAATACGGTATGAGCCTTCGTGGTAACACCTTTGTACAGGTTGATCCTAAAACTTATACTGTTCTTCAAACCGCTGATAATTTCGCGGCTCAACAACAGCAACAACAGGTTGCTTAATATTTTTCGATAATTTATTTTTTATTAAAGCCACTTTTTTGTGGCTTTTTTATTGTATTTTAAACTTATTTTTATTATAATATAATCCTACTTCTTAATAACAAGGTGACATTATGATTGTTAATTATCTCTTTTCTAAATACTTTGCTACTACTGTTGTTTTTTCTTTACTATTTACATTTTTACTTCCTTACATGCCTATATTGGCTATGCCTTTATTCTTTTCTTTGTTCTTTGTAAATGCTATTACCCTTCATCTGTTTTTACATAACAAAAAACTTTCTCAGTTTTTTGAACTTCCAAAAGAAAATTTTGTTTTCTCTTTTAACTTTGCTTTCTATTTAATTTTATTTTTCGTATTGAATCTTTTATTTGATTTTTCTCAATCTACTTATTCTTCTTATAATTACCTGCTTTTGTTTATATCTATGATGATTGTTCCTATTGTCTCTATTGATATTTCTTCATTAGCTATTCTTAAAAATAAACTTACTTTTTCACAACAAATTTCTCTTTTTAAATCAAAAGAAAAATTTAAAACATTATTATTGTCTTCTTTGATTTTTGCTATCCTTAGCCAATTTGTAAACCCTTTCTTATTGGTTAACTTTATGATTGTTTATGCGTTCTTTACTTATTTTTTCCCTTCTAAATATTTCCGAAAAGTTGATACAGAATAAGAATAAACAAAAAATGCCTAATTAAAGCCACTTTTTAGTGGCTTTTTTTATTTATATATATTATAACTCTACTTGATAAACATTTGGATTTGAAAAATGACAAAATTTACCATCTATGCTTTATTCTTAACTCTTTGCGGATTTATTCTTTTTACTATTGTCAATTTCTTTTTGGGAAACCATATATCAAAAACAATTTTCAGTATGTTTATCATCTCTTTAACTGTTATGCCTGTTAGTTTTTTCTCTTTCTTCTTCAATACTATGAACCAAAAGAAATTAACATTCATATTTAATTAATTTATTAAAAAATAAATCTAAAAATATTATTTTTTTTTATATATGTTATAATATAACTCTATTTTATATACTTGGACTTAATAAATGACTAAAAAAATCTTATTGGCTCTATTTATTATTAATGCTAGTTTTTCTCTTATTACTTTATCTCTCTTCTTTTTAGATTATAATATTGGCGAAATTATTTGGTCTTTATTTATTCTATCTTCTTTTATTTTTTCTCCTTATTTACTTACTCTTCTTTTTGTGGTACATTACCCTACAAATGAATATGTTTCTCAAATTCACATAACAGATTATAACGAATCTTATTGTTCTAAAAATTATTATTCTTCTCATTATTGGTAACAACTCTAACAGGATTATTATGAAATCTATTAAAAAACAAATTTCAAAAGGTAAACAAGATCTTCAACTTGATGAAATGATTCAACTTGATGACCATAAACTACGCATCACCATTAAAAGTGATTCATACCGCTCTCAATGTTATGCTAAAATTTATGTTTGGTCTAAACATAAAGAAGAATGGTCTTTGATTGATTCTATTCACCCTGATAATATGCAAACAGAAGAAAAACTTTCTTATGCCGTTAGCAATACTGACTATAAAAAATCTTTCCATCTCTTTGCTAATGACCGTAAACAACTTATTGACGTTGCTAAAAAAGTTTTAGCTTAATTTAAATTTTTATTATTAAAAGCCTCTTTTTAGTGGCTTTTTTTGTTTTTATCTTGTATAATATACACTTAAATTCAACTCTTTTATTTAAAAGGATTCTATCTTGTTTAATTTTCTTACTAAAAAAACAGATTCAAATTTGAATAATTCAACTATTCAACAAAATTTTGAGTTTACTGATTTTATTGATTACTTTGTTCTTGATTTTGATAACGAAGATTATAACCTTGATGTTAAAATTTTAAACAATAGTGTTCCTGCTGACATATTCAAACACCGAGATCTTGCAGATCTTTTTTATAAAAAAGGGTTTGTTATTTCTCTTGACAAAAATTCTAACCCTCAACACGTTAATCCTAAATTTACCGCTGCCATTGTTGTCTCTAAGGAAACCAGTGGAATTGGGAAAAATAAAGATGAACGAAATATTTATTTTATCTTTAAAAATAGATACTCTTTTAGTCTTGCTGTTAAATCTACTGTAACTTCTCAATATTTAACCACTAAAATCGATGCTATACGCCTTGAATTTAAAGCATTCTTAAATTCTGTATTTAAATATATGTCTTCTCTTTTGGTTACTATACCTAAACTTGAAAATCTTGAGATTGATTTTAACAACATTACTAAACTTATTAATAAAACTGATAATCCCTTTATTATTGATATCTACAAATCAATCTCTATTATTCTTATTGATAGAATGAAAGAAATTGAAACTACAAAATTAATCGAAGATTGTGAACTTAAATATCATAAATACTCTAAATTTATAAACAGTTTTTAAATTAATATTTATTTCTTTAAAAGCCACTTTTTAGTGGCTTTTTTTATTGCTTTTTAATTTTATATTTATTATAATATAACTATCTTATCTCTTTGGATTTATTATGAAAACTCTCTCTGAAAGTACTATAAATTTAAAAAGCGCTCTTAAATTTGAAGAAATTATTGCTTTTAATAACAATGTTTTTAAAATTGAAATTATTAGTGAAGAACATCAAAGGGCGGGTTATGCTAAACTCTCTTTGCTCGAACCTAATAAAAAGTGGAAATTAATCTTTTTCATTGAACCAGAACAAATGAAAACTGGATTTGATCTTTCTCAATATTATAATAATAATAATAATAATAATAATTTCTCTCATCTTTTTCAGGATGATAGAAAAACACTTATTAATCAGATAAAAAAATATAGCTTACCTAAATCTTTTTCTATTTTCTAATTTTATTTATATTTCTTTTAACAATAAAAAAGGTGCGTTTATGAAAAATTATAATCGTTTAACACAAGTTCAAGTTCAAAAAATTAGACAAATTATGTCTAATTATCTAATAAAAAATAACATGAATTCATATGATGAATTTTTTAATACTAAAATAACACTTGATAATGAAGCAAATAAATTTTCAAAAATTAAGGCGCTTGGTAGTAATGAAATCCCTTAAAATATTACTCTAGCTAATCAGCCTTTTATCTTAGCCACTTTTTTGTTGCTTTTTAATTTTATATTTATTATAATATAAATCTCTTGTTTAACAATATTTGGAAAGATTATGTCTTTTATCGAATCTATGAAAAAAATTACTGTTATGGAATTCTTTTTTATTTTATTTTTTCTATTTTTTAATATAGGCGTATTTTTCTTGCTTGGATTATCCTATTGCGCTACTACTTCTTTTACTATTACACTTTCTTATTTTCTTCATCCTAATTCTGATCCTAGTATCAATGGTTTTAAATTTTGCTTTATTTTTATGCTTTTAACTTCATATAATTTAATTATTATTTTTCTTTTGCTTTTTAATAATATTATATAGACAAATATCTTCTCTTTTAGTATAATAACTTTATCAAATCAACAAGGGTTTATTATGAAATCTTATTTAGTAGCCAGCCTTCTTACCGCTTCAACTTGTATTGCTATTTATGGCTCTTTTCAAATATTATTTTCTTTATAATTTTTACGGTTGATTAATTATGCGCTTTTTTAAAAAAATCCTTAAGTCTTTTAAAAAACAAACCCTTGAATTATTTATGACTGTTGATAGCGATTTTGAAGGACATATTGGCTTCTATCGGGTTGATATTCTTAATATTGATAATCGCTTCTTCGTTATCTACTTTCAACAATCCTTTAATGGCTTCTATAAAGTCTTTAATCGTTTTGAAAATGGCTCTCTTGGCTATTTCAACACACTTGAAGAAGCAAAAGCCGAAGTCAATAATAAACTAGGTTATGGCTATTTCTCTATTCTCAAAAACTTTGCTTATTTAACTCAAAAAATGATGCCGATTAACTTAGAAAAATTTAAAACAACTTGCAATATATTAAAAGATAAATTAAAATATAAATTAAACTTTTAATAGGATTCTATTATGGCTCGTACTCGTAACAAAAATAACATTAATACCCTTATTGTTGAAAATGCTAAACTTCTTCAAGCTGACCATAAAGCTATGAAAGAAACTCTTCTTCAAATTCATGAAGCTCTTGCTGGTGGCTCTATTATCGAACAAAAAGAAGAACTTCTTGATAAAATTCAAAAAGTTCTTAAACTCTAATCAAGGATTATTATGAAAACACAAGATAAAATTCTTCGCGCTCTTAAAAAAGAACCTGTTCAAGTTAAATTTCTTAATGGACATTCCATTAAAAAAGCTTTACAAGATATTAATATCTCTATTGACGGTACTATGACATACCTAACCTTTGTTTCTGAATCTCGTATTGTTGATAATATTAAAGGCGAATTTAAACAAGTTAACGCTCTCATTATCTATGATTCTAAATCTCGTTGCTCTGGTTCTGTTTATCGGGATTTAAATCATGCTAATATTATTGTCGATTCTCAGGAAATCAATGATTGTTTAATTCAACTTTCTAAACTCTCTCTTCATACTTCCGAAGAAATTGAAATCGCCAAACAAGAAATTATTCAATCTATGCAACACTTTCACGAAAACTTCTCTTAATATTAAAATTTATTTTACCTTAAAGCCACTTTTCTTGTGGCTTTTTCTTTTTTTATTTGTTATACTTTATTTAAAAATAATAAATAATTATTCGGGTAGGCTTTTTCTATGATAAATATTCACAAGTTATTAATTGAACGCTTTTCTAATGCGCTTGAAAAATTAGGCATTAATAATACTTCTATTCCTATTTCTCGTAGCAATCGACCTGAATTTGGAGATTATCAGTTTAATGGCGCTATGGCTCTTTCTAAACAACTTAAGCAGAATCCTCTTGATATTGCTAATAAAATTGTTGATTTAGTTTATCTTGATGATATTGCCAGTAAAATTGATATTGCTAAACCTGGGTTTATTAATATCTATCTTGATGATATCTGGTTGGCTAAACAATGTGAAATTCTATTAACTAAACCTTATACTCAATATAATAATAAATCTAAACAAAATATTGTTGTTGACTACTCTTCTCCTAATCTTGCAAAAGAAATGCATGTAGGACATCTACGCTCTACTATTATTGGTGACTCTGTTGTTAGAATCTTAGAATTCTTAGGACATAATGTTATTCGTCAAAATCATATGGGTGATTGGGGTACTCAATTTGGAATGCTCCTTGCTCACTTATCTGATACATTAGAAAGTCAAATTGCTGAAACCGCTCTTTCTGATATTGAAAATTTTTATCGTGAAGCCAAAGTTCGCTTTGATGAAGAAGTTGGCTTCTCTGACCGTGCTCGTCAATTTGTTGTAAAACTACAAAGCGGGGATGAACAATGTGTTAAACTATGGCAAATTTTTATTGATATTTCTATTCAACATAGTGAAGATGTCTACAAAAAACTTAATGTTACATTAACACGCAATGACATCATGGCTGAATCCGCTTATAACCATGATCTTCATAATATTGTTAATGTATTGAAAGAAAAATCTATTCTCTCACAAGATAATGGCGCACAAGTCGTTTTCTTACCTAATCTTACTGATAAAAAAGGGAAATCTTCTCCTTATATTATACAAAAATCTGATGGCGGATTTCTTTACTCTACTACTGACTTAGCTGCTATTCGTTATCGTTGTAATACTCTCAATGCTGATCGTACTCTTATCTTTACTGACGCTCGACAGATATTACACTTTAAACAAACTGAATATGTGGCTCGTAAAGCTGGTTTTATTAATAACGCTCAATCTTACGAACATTGCCCTTTTGGTATGATGTTAGGTTCTGATGGTAAACCTTTTAAAACTCGTGATGGTGGTACTATTAAGCTGGTGGATTTATTAAATGAATCCATAGAAAAAGCTACACTTCTTATTAAAGAAAAAAATCCTGAATTATCTAATGACGAATTAAAAATAATTGCTCGTAAAGTAGGCATCGGGGCGGTTAAATATGCCGACCTTAGTAAAAATCGTACTACTGACTATATTTTTAATTGGGATTCTATGCTTAGTTTTGAAGGTAATACTTCACCTTATTTACAGTACGCTTATACTCGCATTAAAAGCTTATTTCGTAAAGCTAATATTGATAGCGAAACTTTATGCTATGATATTTCTCTTATTCATAATAAAGAACATTCTTTAGCTTTACTCATTTTACAATTTAATGAAATCATTAATATTGTTAGTCGAGATGCCACTCCACATATACTTTGTAATTATCTTTATGAGTTAGCTAGTGCCTTTATGAGCTTCTATGAAGCCTGTCCTATACTTAAAGATAATATTAATGAAGAAACACGTTTAAGTCGGCTTGCTCTCTCTTCCCTTGTTGCTAACACTCTCAAACAAGGCTTAACTTTTCTTGGAATTGAAACCTTAGAAAAAATGTAACTTTTATTTAAAGCCACTTTCTAGTGGCTTTTTTCTTGATTTATTTTTTTATTTTTATTATAATATAATCTCTCTCAATGAATTACACTCTTTAAAGGTGACTTATATGTTTTTTACTTTCTTTAAAGCTCTCTTTAATAAAGAAAGCATCTATACTGATAATGTTGCTGATTTTGTTGTCGATATCTTTAAATCTTTTAAAAACAACCCTCACGCTTGGACTATTATCAGAAGTGATAATAATTTTCCTGAAATCTCAAAAGGGAATACTATTGTTGATTTTAGATGGGTGGTTGATACTGTTAATACCGTTACTGTTGAAGTTTCTCATAAAAAATATGGCAGTTCTTTTTTTACTAGATTATCTATTGACGATGAAAAATATCTTATTAAATATCTTCTTCCATTAGTTAAAGATTTTATTAGTGGCGCTTATGATATTAAACAAAGTATCTCGGCTGAGATGAAGGATTAATTAAAATGAAAAGCATTACCATCTTTATCCCTGATTCTTTCTCTTTTGAATTACAAGAAGAAATTATGGACGTTACCGAAGATTCTATTTTTGATGATTTTATTATCTCTTTTGAATCTTTCACTGATAATTTACTTTCTTTTAAATGTAATGCACCTACAAAGGATATTATTAATCAATATTTTCAGGACTTTACTTTTTCCTTTGTTTAATACAGACATGAAGAGTAAATGATAATTGTTCTTATTACTATTCTTGATTGTTAATTATATTATAATATAACTTTCTTTATTAATTATTTTTTATTTTCTTCATCTTTTACTTGCGCTTTTTTACGCTTTTTGCTATAATACAATCTCTCTTAAATAAAGAGACATTAACACTTAAACAATAGAGGAAACCTATTTATGCAACAACAAACCAAACCTGAAACACAAAACACTCAACAACCTAAAACTATCTCAACAGCTAAAATGCGCGAACTTCATCTTCGTGGTATTTCTGTTCCTGCTGGTTATTTGGTTAAAGACTAATTAGAAACTCTCTCTCACTTTTTTAGGCTACTTTTTGTAGCCTTTTTTTTATTTTTAATTTATTTTTGAATTTTAATTATAATAATTCTTGTTTACACTTTATATCTGTATTGTTACTATTTTAAAACATATTGTAATTAAATAAATTCACTTTTATACACGATTTTAGTAGTTTTTTTTATTTTATTATAGTATAATCTTTTTATTCAATCAGTAGAGACTTTATTATGAATTACAACACTCAAGAACAAGCTCTTATTTTTAAAATTTTGGATAACTCTATTCAACAGCTTTATTTTTATTCTCAATATACTGATTTGCTATAACCTCGAACATATCAATACAATTACTAAATCTATTTATCTTACATTGCAAAAAGCTAAAACAGCCAATATATCCGTTAGCCCTGTTAAATTGGAAATTATTTCTCAACTTTCAAAAACTATTTTAACAGAAATTAGAAAAAATACTTAATATCTAATCTTAAAGCCACTTTTTTGTGGCTTTTTTATTTTTATTATTATATAATTATTACTCTTTCCTATTTGGAGTTTTTATCAATAATATAACAAGAACACCCATTTAAATTGCGTAGCAATTAGTGTAGGTTGAATTGTTAATGAAGTCTTTATTAGTTCACTTATTATATTGACTTCTTTCTTTTTTAATGTTACTATATCTCCAATGTCGAAATACGTGTTAATACGGTTTTAAATGTTTTAAAATACACACTATTGATTTCGAAACAATGTT
>CEPZ01007800.1_pt1 | contig 15117 bp, 18 predicted proteins | sample 530461 | NCBI WGS metagenome assembly CEPZ01 (sample SAMEA2620106, study PRJEB7988) | marine metagenome | isolation source: saline water (ENVO:00002010), including | reverse complement strand
CTTAATGCTCCAAAAGACATTGCAGCAGTTAAAATAGGCATACTTAATTTCATAGGATGTTTACTTGTCTTTCCTAAAGTAGTTTCAGTTTTAATTTCTTCTCTAAAATAATCTTTTGGCCTCGTAGTCAATTGAGCAGGCATAAATACTAAATCAGAAAAACTTATCTTATTATAATTTTCACTTCTCCCGCTAACAATAACAGGTTTTCCGGTTTTTTCTCTTTTTCTAACTTCTAATACCCAATTTTCTATCATTTTAATTTGTCAAAATATATCTATTTAAAGATTGTGTATATAAACTCCAATATAATTAGGGATATAGTAAGGTTTAAAAAAGTATATCGCAATTTAATAAAATGCTAAAAAAAATAAAGAATAAAAAAAAGGATTCTATTAAAAAAGACTCAAAATCAAAGAAAATATCTCAATTAGAATTTGAAAAAAAAATCATAGAATTGGGGGAAAAAGGATTTACTAGTGAAAAAATCGGAGAAGAATTAAGACAGCAAAAAATTCATCCAAAAGAGTATAATAAGAAGATATCAAAAATATTAGGGGATAAATATGTAAATCATAACTTAAAAAATGTTAAAGAAAAATTAGAAAGAATTAAAAAACATTATGAAAAAAATAAACAAGACAAAAGAGCAAAAAGAGAAAAAGACAGAGTATTTTCACAACTTAAAAAACTCAAAAAATATTTTAAGGTTGAATAAATTATTTTAATTTAAGATGGAAAAAGAGGGGAATTCTTTAGAAGTAGAAATAGAAGTAATAGTTAAAAAATTTCTTGAAAAATCTCAAGATAAGGAAATTCAAATAATAAGTCATTTTGACACAGACGGGATTACTTCTGCATCAATTATTATTCAAACATTAAAAAAATTAGATAAAGTTTTTTCTATAAAGATTATAAAAGGTCTAGAGGAGCAATTTATTTATGATTTACCAAAAGAAAAATTAATTCTTTTTTTAGATTTAGCGTCGGGAAGTTTAAATCATATTTCAAATTCACAATTAAAAGATGTATTTATAATTGATCATCATGAAATAACTCAGGATATTCCAGAAAATGTGCATATAATTAATCCAGAATTACATGATAAACAAAAAATAAGTAGTTCAGGTCTTACCTATCTTTTTTGCAAAGAAATAAGTTCTGAAAATAAGAAATTTGCAAAAATAGCTATTTTAGGTATGATTGGGGATATGCTTGAAAAAGATATAGATAAATTAAATAATAATATCTTAAATGATGGAGAAATAAAGAAAAAAAGAGGGCTACTTATTTATCCTTCAACAAGACCATTAAATAAAACCCTTGAATATAGCTCAAAACCCTATATCCCAGGAGTTACAGGGGATGCCAAAGGAGTTAAAGAGTTATTAAAAGAAATTAGATTAAATCCTACAAATGGGAGATACAAAACTCTAATAGAATTAAATAATGAAGAAATGGAAAAATTAGTTACAGCAATAATGTTAAGAAAAACAAAACAAGAGGAAATAATTGGAGATATTTTCTTAATAAAATTATTTAATCAGCTTGTTGATGCAAGAGAATTAAGTGCCATGATTAATGCCTGCTCAAGACTAGGAGAAACAAATATAGCAATTCAATTTTGTATGGAAATTCCAAAAATAAAAAAAAGGGCAGAATCAATTCATGTAAAATATAAACAATTTTTAATATCTGGCCTAAATTTTGTATCAAAAACAAAAAAAATAGAAGGAAATGGATTTGTAATAATTAATGCTAAAAATATAATCAAAGATACAATGATTGGAACAATTGCAAGTATACTTTCAAATTCTTCATTATATACTGATGGAACAATTATAACTACCATGGCATATTACGACGATAAAATAAAAATATCTTCTAGAAATGTTGGAAGAACAGGCAGAAATATAAGAGAAATTTTAAATAAAATTATTGAAAGAATAGGGGGAGAAGTGGGAGGACATAAATTTGCAGCAGGAGGAATTATTTCTAGAAATAAAGAAAAAGAATTTATTGATTCTTTACAAAAAAGTTTTGAAATTGAGTTGGTAAAGATTTAAAACCCTTATTTTTCTTCATAAATTATGAATTTAGAAGTAGGAGATATAGTAATGTGTACTGTTGATAGAATAGTTGGAACTATAGTTTTTGTAAAAATAGATGGAAATGGAGAAGGAAGTATTATTTTAAGTGAAATTGCACCGGGAAGAATAAGAAATTTAAGAGATTATGTGGTTCCAAAAAAAAGAATCGTCTGCAAAATATTAAGGATTTCTGGAGATAGAATTGACTTATCTTTAAGAAGAGTAACACAAAAAGAGAAAAAAGAATTAATAGAACAATACAAACAAGAAAAAAGTTATATTAGTATTTTAAAAAGTGTTTTAGGAAAACAAGCAGATAAAATAATTGAAGAAATATTAAAAGAAGAAAAAATATATGATTTTTTAGAAGAAGCAAAAGAAAATTCAAAAAAACTGGAAAAAATAACTGGAAAAAATGAAACTGAGAAAATATTAGATATTTTAAATTCTCAAAAACAAAAAAAAGCGATATTAAAAAAAGAAATTGATTTAACAACGACAAAATCAAATGGTTTAAAATTAATTAAAAATATTTTAGGTGAAATAAAAGAAGGAAAAATAAAATATATTTCTGCTGGAAAATATTCTATAAAAACAGAATCTAATGATTTAAAATCAACAGACAACATACTTAAAAAAATATTATCAGAAATAGAAAAAAAAGCAAAAAAAGAAGGGGTAGATTTTAGTATTTTGGAAAAATGATATTAAAAAAATGTAAAGAATGTAAAATTTATACTTTAAAAAATACTTGTTCTAAATGCAAAAAATCAACAAAAGATGCACATTATAAGTTTATTAAAATAAAAGATATTTTAAAGTAAGGTTTTTTATTTATCTTGATTTCCAACAACAGCAACGCCATATTCCCCATCATATCCTGGTTTCACACTAATTTTTCCTTCCCGATTTTCTAAAATTAGATCTATTAGTTTTGGTCCAACATCTTTTCCCAAAAACTCTTCTTTTGAAACATATAACAAAATATTAAACTCATTTTTAAATTCCTTAATTAAAGAATTATATAAATCCCATACTTTTTTACTATTCATATTAACTTTTAAAAAAAGAGAAATTATTTCATGTAAAGGTAAAAGTGTATAATATGGTTTTTTTATTTTATGATTACTTTCTTCATTAGCTAAATTATCAACTCTATATTCAACTCCAATAATTAAATTTTTTCCACACTTTGGACAAATTCCATTTAATTCTTTTGTTTTTCCTGGTTCACAAGAAAATTCACAATTTCTATGTCCATCCCAATGATATTTTCCATAAGCAGGATTAGTTTCTATTGTAGAAATAAAATCATTTTCTCTTATTTGCCTAATTATTTCAATATAAGAGTCACATTTTTTAAAAATAGTTGCTTCTCGCCCTATTCTAAAAGGCCAAAATGAATGTGCATCAGAAAAACTAACAATTGATTTACTTTCAAGTTCTTTTATTTTCCAGTTCATCCTTGGATCTGAAGATAATCCAGTTTCAATTGCATAAATATTTTCAAATTGATCTTTAAAACATTCTTTTAAACTATCAAACCCAGAATTACTACCATATACTCCAAACCATGGCGTCCAGGCATGTGCAGGGATAATTTCAATCTCTTTTGAAATATTCATCATTTCTTTTACAAACTCGTCACAAGGCACCCCAAAAATAGGTCTTCCATCATAATCTCTTCTCCCTTTTGTATCTAAATAAGAATTAATCTTTTTGGCAATTTCAATATTTGGAACTAATAAAACTAAATGAATTCTCCTTCCTTTATCTTGAGTATATATTAAAGAAATTTCCCCGGATATGATAAATGGAAAATCATTATAATAATAAAATCCCTTCTTTTCTTTTAATTTTTTAATGTCTTCAAACCAAATAGGATGAGTAAAATCTCCTGTTCCAAGTAAATGAAGCCCCTTAATTTTAGCCCATTTGACTAAATTAGAAAAATCAATATTTTTACTACAAGCTCTTGAAAATCTAGAATGAATATGCAAATCAGAAATCATGTAATTTTTATCTATCATAAATATATAGAAATAAAATAGGTTAAAAAAGTTTTATATCTTTAAACCTACTTGTTTTTCTTAACACCATATCCAATTAAAACCAAAACTATCACAAGAATTACCCAAAACCAAACATTCTTAAATAAATTTCCTGCTTTTATTTGTTCTCCAGTTTCTTTAATCTTTTCTGCAACACTTTTTTCTTCTTCAACAACTGGTTCTGTTTTTGATTCTCCAGCAATTGTAAAATAACTAAAAGAAGTTAATTCAACTTCATATACATAATTAGTATTATCTTCACTAACATATGTTGTTGTTAATTCATTCCATTCTTCTGAAGTTTCATCAAATTTAAACATTGATATATCATCTTTATCAAGTCCTTTATCTGATACCCAAGTTTTTTCTACTTGGATTGTAACAGTTGCTTTACTTAATTTATCTCCAATATTTGTTTCCTTAATCTCTAAATATTTATAAATTTCTCCTGTTTTTTCTTTTGTAACTATTGCTGGTTTTTCATCATATTTTGTAACAGTTAATTTAACATTTTGTGCTTTATTATTAACTTCAATTGCTATTTGTTTTATTCCAACATCACTCTTAAAATTTTTCATTGTAGATATTACCTCAGGAATTATTTCTGAAAATGAATGTGATTTAACTACTGAAGTTGTGCCTCCTCCACCACCACTACTACTAGTTCCTGAACCACTCATTTCAACAGTATAAGTTGCAGTCTGACTTCCAGAATTTCCTGCATTATCTACAAAATTACATGTTTCTGTGATAACACCTGTATTTGTTGTTGAAGGGGTTGTTGTTGATGTTTGAGACTCATTTATTCCTGAAGTTAGATCTGAAGGAGAACATGTACATGTTACAGTATCTCCTGAACTTACAGTACTAGGAGAACAAGTATAAGTTGCTGTTGGTGCAGTATTATCAAAAGTAACATTAATACTCTCTGAATTATTCATATTAGCTGTGAAATTATTAGAACTATTTGACTTACCAAGTAAGGAATCATTTGCCCAAACAGTAATAGTATATTGCCCATCAGTAAATTTAGAGGTATCTACAGTAATATTATAATCATTAGTTCCCGTAGCTGCTGCTTTGGTATAATTTACCTGAACTCCAGTTGAAAAATTAGTTATATTAAAATAAACATGCCCTACTCCAATAGTTGCATCAGTAACACTTGTATTTATAATGATAATTCCAGAATAATTACCTCTGCTTACAGTAGTAGAAAAAATTGAAACATTTGGAGCAGTAGCATCTATTGTTATATTTGCGGATGATGACCAAACTTTAGCAGAATCATTATCTAAGAAACAAGTCATATTATATGTTGTTGCATCTGATAAACCAGTTAAATTAACTGAAACATTTCCAAATATTGACTGATTTGCACTAGCATTTACTAAAAAGGTTAGATTATGAGATACATTTATTGCTCCACCACTTATATTATAGAATAATGTAGCATTGATTACACCCTCCATACTCACATTATTACAACTAAAATTTAATGTTCCAGCAGAAGTATAATTTGTATTTGACAATGGACTCCCAAGAGTTGCTGTTTCTGCTGCATAAACCAAAATTATCAATAATATTAAAATAAATGCTCCTAAAAATATTCCTTGTAAATTTTTCTTATTCATTTTCACCCTTTTCTAATAACTGAAGATAAGAAAAAAGCATTTATAAATCTTTTTATGAGAATTTACAACTAAGAATTTTACAAATTATAGTCTATAAAAGATTTAAAAGTAAAATTTTTAATTGTAAAAAAAGAATAATTAAATTAAAAAAGATAATTTTTTAAATGAAAATACAAAAGTAATAACATGGAAGAAAAAACATTAGTCTTAATTAAACCAGATGCAATGATAAAAAAATTAGCAGGAAATATAATAAATGAATTATATAATTTAAATTTGAAAATGATTGGATTAAAATTAATAAATGTGAAAAAAGATCTAGCAGAAAAGCATTACAAAGAACATAAAGATAAACATTTTTTTGAAGAATTAATTAAATACATAACTGGAGAACTTCATAACAACGAAAATGTTATTGCGATTGTTTACAAGGGTGAAAAAGCAATTGAAAAAATCAGAAAACTTATTGGAGAAACAAACCCTGATAAAGCATATCCCAATACATTAAGAGGAAAATATGGAAAAATTCATAGCATTAATAAGTATCATGAAACAGTAGTTCATGCGTCTGACTCAATAGAAAATGCAAAAAAAGAAATTAGTCTTTGGTTTAAGGAAGAAGAATTAGTTAAATAAATTATTCTTCATCAACAATTCCATTATCTGTTACAAAAAATACACATTCATTATCTGGTAAATTTGGAGAATCAATTAATTTTGCAACCCTAGAACCTTTCTTACCTCGTCGGAGATACATACGATATGTAGAAAAATGTCCTAAAATATTTCCGCCAATAGGTGTTGTTGGGTCTCCAAACATTTGTGCAGGATTTGCCATTACTTGATTTGTTACATAAATTGCCAAATTATGTTGTTCTGCAAGCCTCATTAAATTATGTAAATATTTATTTAGTTTTTGTTGTCTATCTGCTAATTGCCCTCTTCCAGAAAACTCTGCTCTAAAATGTGCTGTTAAAGAATCAACAATAATTAATTTAATTGGCTCTCCATCCTTAATCATCTCTGAAATTTTTTCCAAGAGTAAAATTTGATGATCGCTATTTAATGCACGTGCAACAAAAATATTTTTTAAAACTTTTTCAGGATTCAATTCTAAACCTTCTGCAATTTGTTTTATTCTTGCTGGTCTAAAAGTACCTTCTGTATCAATAAAAACAGATTTTCCATTTACTCCTCCTTTTTCTAAAGGTAATTGAACATTGATTGCTAAAGTCAAACCTAATTGGGTTTTTGAAGACCCAAATGCACCAAATGCCTCTGTTACAGCTTTACTTTCAACCCCTCTTCCACCCAGAAGTTCATTTACATTTTTACTTCCTGTTGTAATATGAAAAATATTAGATCTTTTTTTTGCATACTCTATCCCATCCTGGAAACCTAAATCAAGCACATTTCTTGCTGCTTGAATTGCCTTTCTTGCAACAGCAGGACTAATACCTGCAGCATCACCTAATTCTGAAGGACCCATTACTGCAAGAGCCATCATATCATAAATCCCTGCTGATTCTAATTTTGTGGAAACAGCAGGCCCAATTCCAGGTAAATCTGTTAATTGCATTTCTTTTTCTTTAGAAACAGCATCCTTAATTTTTTTAACATCATCTTTTTCTTCTTTTTTAGAAACCATAAAAATTCAAAATGTTTTCTCTTTATAAAGATTGTTTCATTTTTAGATATAGATTAAAAAATAGAAAATTTACTCAATAATAACCACAAATCAGCAATTAAAAAAACAACAAAAATAATTGTTTCAGATATTCCTCCTGTTTTTATTATTCCTGAGATTTTTTTTCTGCTAAAAGGGAAAAATAAACTAACTCCCCTAACAGTCAAAGAATCTGAAATTAAATGCGAGCCAAAGCCAACAAAAAATCCAAATGAAACTTCTGGAAAAAATAACCACAAGAGAAATGTTAAAAAAAACAAGAAAACAAGGCTATGAATAATTCCTCTATGTTTAGAAAACCATTGTATTGGCCTAAAAATAAGATATTTTCCTATTTTAGACTTTTTTGTATCAATATCTGGGATATATGTTGCAAATAATGCAACAATAATAAATATAAGTTTGTTATTTACAAAAGATAAAAGTAATAGAATAAAAAAAAGCGTTATTATTAAATGAGTTCTTATTAGCATTTCATTTGCCTTCTAATTTATCGACTAATTCATCAACATTAACCTCTTTAACTCCATCGATAATAAATTCCTGGTTATTAAAAAATTTATTCATTCTAACATTCCCGGAAAAAATCATTTCCTTGCCTAAAAGATTTTCTTTTTGTTGAGTTAATAAATCTTGATTTTCCAATTCTGTAATTCCAATACTTGAAAGAGCATCATGAAATAAGACAGAACGAATACTTTCTGTTCCATCATCTATTACTAAATTAATTAATGCTCTTTTTTCCTGAATAATCTTTCCATGTTTATCACAAATAAAATCAACTCCCTCTTGATTTACTTTTTTCTTGCAATCAGGACAGACATTAAAAAATCTTGGTTCATGTATCTGGACAATAAAAGCCCTTACACTTGAATTATCTGACAACTTAAAATCAATTATATTTTTTTCTTTTACTATCTTTTCTGTTTTAACATTTTCCAAAACTTCATTAATTATTTTTAATTCAGAAAAACTTCCCAAATGTATCTCATTTTCTCTCATATTTGCATTAGATATTTCAACAACTTTTTCATTAACAATCTCATTTTTTTCAATTAATTCTATATGGTTTGTATCCCATAAAACAACTTTTATATTTGAAGTTTCGTCTGCAATAATCATATTTGCAACTTTTCCTTCTTTATCATTTCTCACAAAGGTTCTTACAGGAGATAAACTAATAACTTTCCCAATAACATTAATTTTTCTCATCCCAGATAATAATTCATCTATCTTTAGCTTTTCATTTTCATATGAAATTCCAAGTTCAGCAGCAATAATTTGAGAGGCACCTTCCTTACTAATTAATCCAGAAAGTTTTGCTTGTTTTGCCTCTATTTTTCTTTCTATCTCCTCTTTTTCTAACCCAGAACTCTTAGAAATTTTGTCTATTATCTTCTCATAATTTCCATTCATTTTTTTAAAAATAGACTGGTATTTTTAAAGATTTTGATACAAAAAACATAAGAAAACTTTTAAACCCCTTAATAGTTAAAAGGGGTATGGAAATTGCAGCAGTTAAAATAAAATTAATGCCAACTTCTCCAGATAGTGATTTTGAGAAAATAAAAGAAAAATCAAAAGAATTAGTTGAAAAATCTGGTGGAAAAAACTGCAAATTTGAAGAAGAACCAATAGCATTTGGATTAAAGGCAATAATAGTTTTTTTTGCATGGCCAGAAGAACAAGAATTAGACTCTCTAGAAAAAGAACTTAAAAAAATAGAAAATATAAACTCTGTGGAGCTTATTGATATAAGGAGGGCATTTGGATAAAATGATTATTCAACAAGATCTTAAATTCAAGGAAAATCTAAGTCATTTAATTAGTGAAATAGAATGGTCTAAAAATTGGAAAAATCAGGTTCAATTATTTAAAAAAAAAGATGAAACAAGAAATTGTGCTATTAATTTAGAAAATATATATAGTAATACAGAAAAGGAAGCATATAGTATTAGATCATTTTTAGAATATGCATTAAAAAATGCAAGAAAAAATTTTAGAAAAACAAAGGATTATATTGCAATTGCTGAACAACTCGCAGAAAAAATTAAATTAAAAATCCCAAAAGGAATAACTGAAAGAATTTTTAAAATTAGTGAAATTGAAAAAAAATTCAATCAAATAAAAAACAATAAAAATTGTGAAATTAGAGATGGAATAAAAACCTTTATTGAAGGAGCATCAGAAATGGAACAACTTGGATTAGAAAAATGTGCCAAAATATATAAGAACATTGCAAGATCTTATTTATTAAAAGATAGTTGGTGGAAGTTAGCAAAATTTTGGAAAAATCCGGCATTATACTTAAATCAAAATTAAAAGAAAATGTTACCTAAAGAACAAATAGAACAAATAAAAAAACAGATTATTTCTCAAATAGAATCAAATTTTCCAGAAGATAAAAAAGATTCAGCAAAAAAACAAATTGAATCGATGGATGGAAAACAATTAGAAGAATTCTTAAAACAAAATAATTTAGTAAAAACAGGGCAAGATTCATCTCAACAATGTATTTTTTGCTCTATTGTTTTTGGTGATACCCAATCATATAAAATAGATGAAAATGAAAAAGCTATTGCTATTTTAGAAATAAATCCAATATCAAAAGGACATGTAATAGTAATTCCAAAGGACCATATTCCCAGTTCAGATAAAATTCCTAAAGAAGCACAGTTATTAACAAATGAAATATCTAAAAAAATAAAAACAGAACTAAATCCAAAAGATATAACACTTTCTTCTTCAAATTTATTTGGTCATGAAATAATAAATATTTTACCTATTTATGAAAATGAAAATATTGATTCAAAAAGATATCAAGCAAAACCAGAAGAACTTCAGGAATTACAAGAAAAATTAATTAAAAAATCAGAACAGAAGGTTATTGAAGAACCAAAAGAAGAAATTAATGAAAAAAATACGTGGTTACCAAAAAGAATCCCATAATCCAGTTGTCCAGAAATAAATTAAAAGTAAAAAACTAATTAAAAAAACAGGAATAAAAGGAATTCCTTGTCTGATTTTTATTTTTTTGTATCTTTTTTTAATTTCTTTAATCTGCTCTTTTGTTAATCCATCCCAATTAGCTTTAATTAATTTTTTTCCTACTTTTAAATCTCTATAAAGCCAGTCTCCCTCTGTTAAATAATTAGTTTTAATTAATTTGATCATACATACTTCATCAATTGATTTAGCATATAAATAAAAATAAGGAATAATAAAAACTAAAATTCCAAATGAAAAAAATAACTTTTCAACAAATCCAAAGATTATTAAAATAATTCCTAAGAACATAACAAATAAAATTATCTTACTATTTTTATTTAATCTTTTAGAAAACTCTGATTTAAATTCCTTGAAATTTTTTATAGATAAAAACCCACTCCAAATTAAACCATAAAATGCACCAACAAATAAGAATATTAAAAAAAATAAAATAAAAATTTGGATATTAACTAAAAAATCTGAAGATAAAGGTAAAATTGGTCCTAACGCAATCATTAATTTTGCATCACCTCCTGCAAACATTCTACCATAATATAATAAATTCCCTATAATAAAAAAAATTCCAAGCCCAATTAAACCTTGATAAAAAAAATTAAAATTTTCTATGAATACAGAATAAAAAAATCTAAATCCTAAAGCAAAAATTATTAATGAAAAACTAAGCCAATTTGCAACTTCTCTTTTTTTTAAATCCTGAATACTTGCAAAAATAATCCAGATTAATGCTAAAATAATTAAAAAAATAATCTCATACATAAAATAAAAAACAAAACCATATTTATAAATTATTTATTTTTAGAAATATCTGTGCTTCTGTATTTTCCACCTTTTTTATAAGGATGTTTTTTCTTTTCTTTTTTCTTATTTTTTCTTTTATTTCTTTTTTGGGAAAATGAATAATCCATATTTAACAAAAGAGGAGATTGTTTAAATAAGTTTTGAAAAAGAATTAACTTCTTAAATAATTAAGCAAAATCTCTCTTGCTTCAGGTTTCATTGTTGATTTTCCATCAATCAAATGGTCATAATAGATTATATTGTTGCCTGCATCAATTGGAACTATCTTAACTTTTCTATCTTGATATATTTTTCTTTTTTTAAGATATTTTTCCACTAGGTCTATAGAAGTCAGTATTGTTCTTTGTCCATTAGTTAAACTTATTCCGTTTTCATTTATTCTATAATCATAAAGTGGTTTAGGTATATGTGCAGTTTTTACAAAAGGTAGTATTTTTAATATAAAATCCCAGTCTTCTGCAGTTTTTAAATTCGAATCAAACCTAAAACCAGTTAGATGTATTTTTCTAAAAGATCTTAAATGACCTAGAAAATGACAATGATAAATTAAATCAGGGAAAAAAGAATTAAGTTCATCTCTTTTTCTTGTTCTTAAAAATTCATTCTTTTCATTTATTTCATTTTGATTAGTATAAACAAAACTAACTTCTGGATAATTATTAAAACAATTAACTACTTTTTCCAAAGCTTTTGGATGTAATTTGTCATCTGCATCAAGGCCTAAAAGAATTTCCCCTTTAGATTCATCTAATAATCTATTTCTAGTTATCCCAATCCCTTGATTCTCCTGATTTAATAATCTTATATTTGAATGTTTCCTTTGATAAACCTCTGATATTTTTCTAGTATTATCCGAACTTCCATCATTAACAATCAAAACTTCATAATCATTTGGATATGTTTGACTGATAGCACTTTCTAAAGTTTCTTCTAAAAAGCTCTCAGTATTATATGCAGGAATCATTATTGTTGCTTTCATTTTAAAAGTTCCTTGTATAATCTTGCTTCTTGTTTTTTTAATTTTTTAATTTCAAATTTTTCAATACTCTTAATAGTATTCGATTTGATTATTTTATACTTATTTTTATTTGTTAAAAGAGTCATTACTTTTTTTGCTATATTCTTTGGTGAATTTGGGTTAGCTGTTAATCCATTATAATTATTAATTACTATTTTATTCATTGGAGGAATATCTGAAGTGACTATAGGAGTACTACATGCCAGCGCCTCAATATAAACTACACCAAAACCTTCTGAAACAGAGGCCATTGTAAAAATATCTGCCCACGAATAAAAATGCGCAATTTTCTTTTGGCTAGTATTAGGCAATAGATAAAAATGATTAAGATCAAACTTCTTAGATAAAGAGATAATTTTATCTTTTAATTCTCCAAACTTTCCAATATGTATGTGGGTAACATTTGCAAGTTCATCATTAACTATTTTTGAAGCTTTTATTAAATTTTCTAAATTTTTTTGCCAAACTAATCTTCCAACAGATAAAATTTTATGTTTTCCAGGATATTTTATATTAAGTTCTTCTACCTCATCAGACTTTCTGTAATCCTTAAAAACATTTAAATCTAGACCATTATATAATATTTTTAATTTTTCTTCTTTCCCTCCAATATCTAGACATTTATTTTTAACAGTTTCAGATACACAAAAAACTCTATCAACATCATTTATAGATAATGTTGCATCCATATCATGAACAGATGTAAAAGAAGGTATTCCTAATTTATTTCCAATTCTTCCACTTAACTCTGATGCCCATCCTCCATTATACCCTCTCACTAAATCAGGATTTATATTATCAAGTACTTTCCATAACCCCTTTAAATCTCTATTAATAGGATAAACCTCAAAACCAGCATAATTAAATTTTCTCTTGGACTTATCTTTAACGCCAAGTATAGAAACATCAAATTCATTGTTTGGATTAAAGTAAGAATTCCTTTCTTCCCTACTATGTCCTTTATCATCATAAGCTTTTAAATCATCGTTGGGGATAATTAATAATCTAGGTTTTTTCATTTTCATTCTACTATTTTCTAGAAAGAATATTTTCATATAATTGGATATATTGGTCAGAGATATCCTTCCAATCAAATTTTTTTTCTACATCTTTTCTACAGAAACGGGGATCAATATTTCCTATATTATTTACTGCTTCTACCATTTCAGAAACCACTTTTTCTTCATTTTGAGAATTATACTTTACTAAATAACCAGTTTTTCCATGTTTTATAGCTTCTCTAGCAGATCCTATATCTAAAGTAATTGTTGGAGTTCCATAAGAAAGAGCTTCTATTCTGGTTAAACTAAAACAATCTCCAATTCTTATTGGGGCTAAAAAAGCTTTAGCACCAACATAATACTTTTTTTTCTGTTTATCATTTAATTCGCCAACGTATTCAATTACTCCTTTTTCTATATAAGGTCTTATTTCAGTATCAAAAAAAGATTGGTCCATAACCTTTCCACCAATTTTTAAAGGAATTCCTGTTTTTAACGCCACTTCTATTGCTAAATCCTGTCCTTTACTTTCTTCTATACTACCTAAGGAAAAAAGATAGTTTTCTTTTTTTTCTGAAAATGGAGAATCTTCAACAAAAACACCATTATGAATAACTTTTTTTACATCAATATATGGAGAAAAAACTTTTTTTTGATATTTGCTAAGTGTTGTAAAGAAAATGTTATTTGTATTTTTTAATAATCCTATTTTTTTAAATCTCTTAAATGAATGAGGTGTTGCTACAAAAGGTATTTCTCTTAATTTAGCTGATTTTTTAAATATTTTTTTAAATATGTTGGAAAGAGGTACATTTCCTGTATGATCATGCACAATATCTACATTTTGCTTAAGAATATAATCTAAAACTATACCCACATGTTTTTCATATGCATTCGGATCTATTTCAGCAATTTTTGGATTGGTCCATTCACTCTTTGAAAGAGTGGGTAATAATTCACCATATGGTTTTGAATCTTTTGGTGCAGCAACAATTACTTCATGACCTTTTTTTCCAAAACATTTATCTAAAGCTAAAACAACTCTTTCAATACCCCCATATTTCAAATTATGGTCAATTGGAATAGCAATAGGTGCAATTAATAATATTTTCATTTTGGTTATATTTGTCTTAATTTTAAAATTAAAATTAATCTACGGATAAAATATATTTGGCATTTATAAGTTTTTTGTAATTATTTGGATATAATAACTATTTTTAAAGAAATTAAACCAAATTGCCTAAAACAACAGAACTTAAAATAAACAAGACAATTGTTGCTAAAAATGCTGTAATAAAATAAAATAAAATTCCTCTCTTAAGATTTTTTCCTGTTTTATTTGTTTTTTCAAGCTTATCTTCCCCAGAATCAATCATAACTAAAGTTCCTGTTAAAATAAAAATTATCTGAATAATATAAATTCCAATTGAAATTTGTAAGTAATATGGGGGGATCATTTTTGTTAAATCAAATATTTGTAAAATAGTACTTAGATTTCCAATTCCGGCATCTCCTCCTAACTGAGTAAGATTTAATTTATTTAAGATAGATGTAATCATTGCTGCTAAACCAACAACAATTCCTGAAAGTAACGGTGCTAAAAAAGTCATATTGCTTTTCATGTCCGAAACAATTTCTGCAAGCATATCTCTAAGACGACTTGTAATTTTTTGTATATTTTTTACATATTCTGAAATGCTCATAAGGCTTATTGCTGCAATTTTTAATCCTTTTTTTGAAGATTCAATTAAAACTCTCATACTTGTTGCAATCAAATCAGAAGGAAAATAAATAATTGCGCCTCTTCTTGGATCAAATATTGCTCTTTC
>CEPZ01046186.1_pt1 | contig 15260 bp, 16 predicted proteins | sample 530461 | NCBI WGS metagenome assembly CEPZ01 (sample SAMEA2620106, study PRJEB7988) | marine metagenome | isolation source: saline water (ENVO:00002010), including | reverse complement strand
GCTATGTGAGAGCTATGACGATAGATGGGCCTGAAAAATTAGAAAATTTGGAAGACATTAGTCTTATTGATCATCTACAGGGGCTCCGAGACTATCTTACTTCCAAGTATGTTGTTCCTGTAATAGATGACAAAGACGAAAAGAAAAGGCGGGAGGAATGGATCGATCTTGCCCTAGACGTGTCCCTATCGAATTTGAAGCAGTCCCATAAAATCCAGAAAGAGATGATTAGTTTTATCAACGATGAGAAAAATAGCAGACAAAAGACCAAGCAGTTTATATCGCAGTTAATTAAGGGAATAGCGTTTTTAGTGGGAGTGACAATGACAGTATTAATTACAGTTCTAACAACAAAATATCTATCATGAACTATGAATTTATATTATTTTTATTGTCCAGATTGTTATTGATTCTGTGTGTGTACATTATTGTGAAGTTTATTTTATCTATCTAGATTAATTAAGGAGAAAGACTATGGCCAGGCCAAAAAAGTATACAAATATAGAGGGAGAAGAAGTAAGAAAACTCGCTTCTTATGGGTGCACAAACAGAGAAATAGCAGATTTCTACGGCTGTAGCTCGTCTCTCCTGGAAAAGAGTTATTCTGAATTTTTGAGAAAAGGAAGATCTCAGGTAAAAATTAGACTACGGCGTTTACAATTTCGAGCATGTGAGGAGAAGCTGAGTCCAGCTATGTTAATCTTTTTAGGCAAGCAACTTTTAGGCCAGCGGGATGTTATAGAGACACATATAACTGAGGAAATACCAACTATAGCAGATGTTAAAAAATTATATGCAGAATTGAACTTGAACTAGTATCACGTAGAGCCAAGTATCAACATATACTTTCCAGGTTTATGTTTTATTAATAAGTTAGTTCGGAATCACCTCCTTTGATAAATTTAATTATAACATACTATAATATGCCGACCCTTCGGCAATAGGATTTATAAATGGATCAAAAAAAAATAAGTTATCTTCACAATCAACTAAAAAAATTACAACAAGATAGGATTGATAATAGATTGGACTATATGGAATGGGAGCTATACGCAGAACAAAACCAGATGCGTCTTGCAATACAAGAGCGGTTCAAGACAGGCCACGGGCCAAATGTGTTTGTTATCTTCGGTGGTAATCGCTCCGGCAAGACTGAGCTAGGGGCTGGGGTGATAGCTGAGATCATGAGAGATTACCACGATAAGAGGATATGGGTTGCTACATTATCCGACCTTTCAGTTAAAGTTCAGCAGAAAAAGATATATGACTTATTACGTAAAAAAGATATTGAGTATGGTGAATATAATTTAGTTCGAGGCTGGAAAAACAACACAATTATATCAAAAAATAAGTCTGTGATATATTTTAAAACATTTGAGCAAGGATCTGATGCATATCAGGGCGATACGCTCGACGCAATTTGGCTCGATGAAGAGTGTTCGAACTCGATATATCAAGAATCGATAGTTCGGCTTGCCGACAGAAAAGGGATTGCGATCTTAACATTTACAGCATTAGAGGGATTTACGAGGCTCGTGACAAAATTTTGGAAATCTGATAACCCTAACCATAAGACGTGTGTACTCACCCCGTTTATGAACCCGTTCATTTCAGATGACGCAAAGAAACAATTGCTCGACTCATTAGATGAAGATGAGATTCAATCGAGATGGGAAGGGGAACCTCACATCAAAGAGGGGCGAATTTTCAAAACTTATAACGACGATCATAGAATAGATAGATTTGATTATGTTGAGCTTGTAGTAAAAAATCCAAATAGGTGGAAAATTACTGAAGGAATAGACCCCCACGAAAGAACGCCTCATCACTGGCTTCGATTTTTGTATGACAATGACAATGATATTTTATACGTTGTTGAAGAAATATCTGCCCCAATGGAATCGATGTTAATACGTGATTTTAGTTTGTTAATAAAAAGCTCACGCAAACAAATGAATAAGTTCATTCAAATTGACTGGTGTCAAATAGATACCTCATCTGTAAAGCCCGATGTCATAAACGTTCATCCCGATGAAGATCAAACGAATGTACATACTGTTAGACGGGAGTTCCAAAGAAATGGGATCAATACTATTTTGTGTACGAAGGATAATAACTTAGGACTTGGAGCAATCAAAAGCAGATTAAAAATTGTTAAGACTCAAGACGGTACAATCAAAAAGAAACCCAGTTTATATTTATTTAAAGATCTGAAAGGTCTCAATTTACAAATGAATACGTATGTGTGGGATAGCTACGTTTCAGAGAGTTTAAGCGAACGCAAGGAAATGGTGAATCGACCTAAAAAAAAAGACGATCACTTTATCGATATCCTGAAATACGAATGTATTAAACGTTTAACCAAATACAAAGAAGATAAATATCATTATCAAGAAACAGAGATTTACGAGGGTATTGGCTACTAGATTTTTATGACAAGTTTTGTTATAATTTAAGCACCAAGAAATTTAAGCACCAAGAAGTGACATTACTTGGATTGAGAAGGTAGGACGTTGTTGTGTGTTCTAGAGTAGATGCAACAGACTTTATGTGTCCTACCTTCTCAATCCAAGTTAAACAGTTAAACATTTGAATCTTTTTTGCTGGAGTCACCAATTGGCCTACGATACAACTGATCAGAACGATGAGTTTGATAACGAATTTAATGTAGACACTCAATACGATAGGGAGTGTCTAAACTATTTTTTAGAACTAAAAAAGAAATACGAAGATGATCGTGGTGAATGGGAAGGGAAATGGCGAAACGCTAGAGATTTATATTTCAATAATAATAAAATAGATAAGGTATACGAAGGCCGATCCAATATTCGTGTCCCAATAATAGACTCTAAAGTCAACGGAGTTACATCACGGATCAATCGATCATTATTTAGTTCCTATCCCTTTGGGAGAATAGAGTCACCACAAGACAAGGTCGCTCGTACCCTCGATGAAAAGATAGTCGAGCTTTGGAACAAATTTATATTTGAATATCAAATCAATGAGATTGGGTTTGTTGAGGAATTTAAAAATAACCAAAAAAATAAAATAATACTCGGTACCTCTATTGCAAAGATAACCAATGAATATGAAGTAAAAGAGTTCAGCTATTTTGATGATGAAGAAGAAGAAGAAGTAGTAGTAAAAGACAATACTTACTATAGGCCATTACTATTAGAAGAATTTTACACTGATTTATCTAAAGAACGGCTATACGACTCTCTCGCAAATATTCATTCAACTACCATCAGCATGGAAGATTTAAGAGCAGATGCAAAACGAAAAGAAAAGGTTATTGAATCTGATATTGAGGAATCTAATTGGGAAGATAATGAGATAGGTATATTTGAAGAAACTGAAAAAGAGCGAGTTAGATACGAGGAAAAGGGAACGTATTATAACCTCAACTTAATTGAGTTACAGGGGAACGGTTTAACGACAGAGCAGACTGCGTATCTACAGAACCTAGGGCTGGGCGAAGTGTCTCAGCAAGCATATGAAAAAAAGTTAAAGGACCAGAAGAAGACGGGTATAATCGATATCCTAGAATGTTGGGGTCTGTATGATATTGACGACGACGGTAAACCACAGGAATGCGTTGTCACTATAGCGAATGGGCATGTCATAATCCGCAAAGAAAAGTCGCCTTTCCGACATATTAGATATAACCGTCCTTTCATTGCGGGTAAATATAAACCCATTTCAGGTTGTTTTTACGGGGAGTCAAACGTAATAAAATCATATAACCTAATACAAGAATTAAACGCAGCTAGAGCCCAAATGGTTGATGCAAAGACTCGGTCTATTAGTCCTATGTGGTATCAGAATACAGATATGAATATCCAGTGGGATAAGACGTGGCGACCGAATGGGTTAGTAAAGGGACAAGGTCAAGGTGGATTGGCTCCAATATTAAATCCTTACCTTGGCAACGTAACATCCGAGAGCATTGTTTTTATTGAAAGGGATCTCGATAAGTTATGGTCACAATCACCTGTCCAAGAAGGTTCGACCGATTCACGATTAGTTCCTAAAACTGCTAGTGGTACTGCAATGGTCATCCAACAAAATGATATTCCCCTCAATGAGATTATTGTCTCGACAATAGAACGAGAGATCAAGCCTTTCCTAGAAATGATATTTGAAAGGAACCTCCAATTCAAAACAGAAGAAGATCTATTAAAAGTCTGGAATATGGAGGAATTACAAAACAAAGGCTTAGTAGAAGAACAGCAAAACCCTGAGACAGGCCAGATTGAGCTTGTACCAACCTTTTCCATGAAGGACATGGTCTTTAGACCTATCATTAGTGTATTAGGAACTGTAGAGCTAAATAATGAGCAAGCACACCAAGTAGGATATCGATCATTGTTTGAATTGTCACAGGTATTACCACCATTAGCGAAACGCATAGATTATCGAGAGCTAACTGAAAGGTTCTTAAGATCGTTTGGGATAAAGGAGGATAGCGAAGGTCTATTCTATTCAGAGGCTGAGGTTCAGGAAGCAGAACAAGAAATGCAGCAACAGCAACAGCAACAAGAGAGCAGACGATTACAAGAAGAAGATCAAATGCGAATGATGATCACTCAGTTAGATGAAAATAAAAAAGATGCAGATATGCAACGGGAGATTACCAAGGCAGCAGAAAAATACGAAGCGAAAGCAGATTCCGATATTGAAATTATAAAACAAAAAGCGATTCTTGAGAGGGCCTATGGAGTCAATATCTAAGGAGTTATTAATTAATGAGTTAAAAGAACAAAGTGAAATCCAGTTTAATGCAGTTAAAAATTGTCTTGCCAAGGACTGCGTGGACTTAAATAAAATGTTAGTGGAAACATCCAAGTTACAAGCGATTCAGAGATTAGAAACTTATTTTGCAAATAAAAAATATGAGAAGAAAAAAAGGAGTTAGAGTATGGGAATAGAAAAAATAAAAGAAAAATTTAATGAAGACGTAGAAGAAAATCCAAAGAAGAAAACAAAAAAAAGTAAAGCTAAAAAGGCAGATATACCTAAATATGATGAGTCTCTCTACGATACAGACGAATACAATAATAATCCCTCAAAAAAATTCAAGAGATCAGCAGCTAAATTTTTTGATACAACAATAGATAGATTGGGGGATATAGCCAATTTATTAAACGGCCGAAAAATAGACGGATTTATCGTTAACGAATTAGTGGGTCGATTGGGGTTTTTCAATTTAAAGAGGATGAACCGACAAAAATTAGCTGACCTAAAGAATCATCGGGATGGATCTCAGTCTGCCTCGATTTTATCTGTGGATATGGCGACAGAGAAACTAAAAACTATTATCCATGATAAGAACCCACAAAAAGCCTATACAGATTATATCGAAGGCTACACCAAAACTGTCAATAAAGAAATTAGTGATGAAGCATCGGAAGGTGCGTAAGGAGAAATAAATGACTGAACAAGAAAAAAATGAGGACATCAATTTCGATTCAATGGACGAGGAGCAGCTAGAGAAATTTATAAACTCTGGTGGCGAAACCTCTGACCCTGAATCTGATGAAACCTCTGAGAAGGAAGAGACAGAAAAAGTTAGTGAAGAAAAAAAAGAAGAAGAAGTTAATGACGAATCTGATGATTCTGAGGAACCTGAAAAGGAAAACCAAGAAGAGGAGACAGAGGAAAGTAATAGCGAATCTGCTTTTTATAAAGGCAAAAATCGTGAGGATCTTATCGAGATGATCGATGAGCAAAACCGACATATCTCTCGCCAAGGGAACGAAATAGGAAGCTTGAGAAAGATACAAGATCAAGTTAATGATCTTGAATCTGAAGTAAGAGCTAAACCTAAAAAGGAAGAAGACGATCTTTTATCTTCCTACGATTCTCAGGATATCCAGGCAATAGAACTGATCTTGGATAAGAGAGAAAAAAAACGATTAGCCGAAGCACAAGAGTGGATTTCCTATAACAAAAAACAGAACGAAATTGATTATCAAGAATTGCAAAATAATACAGAATTATTTGAGAAGGTGTCACCTCTTTTAGACGAAAAATTTGAAAGTTCAGGGAAGACTCAAGAGGAACGAATAAGAAATACGTTAGAGACAGATCCAGGATGGTTAAAGAAAACTATCTTTGAAGTTGTTTCAAATAATTTTTCTGTTCCCGATCCTAAAGTTAAGTCTGGTAATGACGAGAATGTAAAACGTAAAAAATCGAAGGCTAATTCTATTAATAATACGAAGTCTGCGAACATTAATACGAGAAAATTTAAATCAGAACCCGACGATCCCAACGAGTATATCGAATATCTGAAGGAGAGAGGAATTACCATCTCAGCTTAATTCTCAATCAAGGAGAATAAAATGGCTGACCAACAATCAGATCAGGCCGCACTGAGTAATGCGGTAAAAACTTTTTACAGTAAAATGATCCTGAAGGATTTTGAGGCGAATACGGTATTCTATGCAGAATGTCCGGTCAAGGAAACTATTCCGCTCCACATTTCTGATACGATCCAATTTACACGCTACAGAAAAGTAGACGCATTATATAAAGATAATACTGACGAGTTTACGGCCCAACAACTCTATTTGAGTTCAGAAGTAATCAACGTCACTTTGAAAGAGAGAGATGGATATATCCAACTTTCTCGTAAATTGAGTTTAATCGGTATCTCAAGTCCATTAACTCAAGCTTCAAACAAAATAAAAACTGCGGCACAAAGGTCATTAGACAAACTTGTCCGAAACGGAATTGGAATGTGCGTCGCTGACGTTGCATCAGCAACCTCTGTAAATATGGACAATCTGGCTATTGATGGTGGTACACTTTCAAGTACAGGTGGAACAGCAAGATTATGGTCACATGATGCAAGTGTTTCTGGTGACAGGTTCCCAATGTACGCAAACAAAACTCGTGTTGCTCAATCAGCATTAGTCGAGTCAATTGGTTCTTCTTCTCTTACAGTAAAATCTATCATGGACGGTGTAACTACTCTTGCAGAGAAAAACGTTGATCCAATGGGAGATGGCTACTATCGTTTAATCGTTCATCCTCGTGCAATGTACCAAGTCAAAACATCCACAGCTTACAAAGGTTGGACAGCACCAACGAATGACAAAGAGATGCGTGCTAACCCAGCAGATGATGGATTTATTGGTCAAACCAAAATTATGTCTTCTACATTAGCTTATAATTATCCTCTATCAGGGAACACACTAAAAGATTCTTCTGGATCACTTTTCTGTTCTTTGTTATTTGGAGATGAAGCTTATGGGTGTGCAAATATCTCGGGGCATGGAGGTGCCAAGGGCTTTGAATTTTTCTTGAAAGAATCAGGAAATCAGTCTACAAATGACCCCACTTCCCAGAAGAAACAGGCAGCCTTCAGTATCTATGCAGCATCAAAAGTGTTGAATAAATCTGCTGGCCTTTGGATCTTGTCAACAGAAATTTAATGAGTTAGTTTTTATTTGCCAAACTATAATGTTTGGTGTACATGAGTTTAGGGGCCTTCGGGCCCCTTACTTGTTATTAAATTGATATTACTATAAAATTGTATTACATGAGTAAGTGAGATGATTTAAGTGAGTTTTATTGTCTCTTTATCTTTCCCCCCAAAAAAGCCTCTGTATGATACCAAAATTGTATGGAGGTTTTTTTTACGTCTTTGGGGTTAATATCATATTACTTAGGAGTTGCCGTATAAAGTAGCTTCCTTCCCAGTATAATCTTCCCAGCGTTTAACTATCACATCACAGTAATGTGGGTCTAGTTCCATCATATAGCAATTTCTGTTTGTTTTTTCACAAGCTATTAGTGTTGAACCAGAGCCACCAAATAAATCTAAAATTATACCACCTTTAAATTTACTCATAGCAAATTCTATTAATTCTATTGGTTTTTGTGTTGGGTGCAATTTAGGTGTTTCTTTATTAAATTCCCATACATCAGTATCTCTTTTACCTAAAATCTCAACTTTACCTTGATTGGCAAAAATTATTAATTCGTGTTGTCCAGCAAAAGAACCTTTTAAATCACCCATTGACCAATTATTTTTTTTCCAGACTATTAAGTTTTTATAAAAAAAATGTTTTGAAACATATTCAATCCATTTACTTATTGTTTGAAATGAACCACAGACATAAATTGTTGAATTTTCTAACATAAATTTTTTACACGCTGGTAAAAAATCAAGAATTTTATCATCATTCAATATTTCTTTATGTTTTGATTGAGAACATCTATTACTTAAATATTTATATCCATAAGGGGGGTCAGTAAAAACCATATCAGCCTTCTGCCCATCCATCAATCGTTCAACATCTTCCTTCTTTGTAGCATCCCCGCATAGGACTCGATGCTCACCAAGTAGCCATAAATCACCCTGTTTTGTAATAGGGTCTTCAGGTGCCTCGGGTACATCGTCTTCGTCCGTTAATCCTTCAACTGTATCGAGTTCTTTGAATTGCAGGTCATCATCATCAAAACCCCAATCCATAAGGTCGGTTTCGTCAAATATATTAGCCAGTAGATCCCAATCCCATTCACCACTATTTTTATTCAACCTTATATTTAACTCTTTCTCTTGTTTAATGTCACCTATATCCACATAATGAACAGGTATATTTTTCATCCCCATAGCCTTCGCCACTCTCACCCTTTGGTGACCCCCTATAATTATGTTTTTTCTATCTTTGTTTTCATTTACAACTATGTTCTCAACAAATCCATACTTTGTGAGGCTATTTTTTATGTCTTGAAACTGCTTTTTAGTGAGTTTACGAGGATTATATTCCGAATCATTCAAGCACCCAATATCTACGCTCACAACACTCATTTTATTTTTCATATTTATAGTTATCCTTTCTTCTACCAAAAACATTGTGATTAATTAAGTATACATCAAAATATAACAAACGTTGTTATATTTTTAGTGTGATGCTAGAATAAAATAACTTGGGCAAGTACAAATAAAAGTTAAGAGGGAAGATGTACGAGTCCAAATTAGAAGTAACAGAAATAGATATATCACCGATAAAGCCAAGGAAAGGGCTTGTCGGATTTGCGACGATCACAATCGCAGAGAAGATAAACGGTGAATCCATCCCAACGTTTTATTTTTCTGGAATAGGTATATACAAGTTCTTGAAGAAGGAGGGTTTCTATATAAGATACCCAAAAAAAGAGCTGTCAAATAATAAGACGTTAGATGTATATCATCCAATAAATAAGTTTATGGGTGATTATATTCAAAAAAAAATAGTGGAGGAGGCCACACCCATTTTAAAAAAAGCTAGTGAATAAAGGAAAGGATTAATAAATGAAAATCTCGTGTGTAATTCCCTATTATAAAAATAAAGAGACAATAGTAAACTGTGTAGAGTCTATTAGGGATCAGGACTATGACAACTGGGAAATTGCGATAGTCTTAGACGGTCACACTAAAGATGATTGGTCATTCCTCACCGATCATTTTATGGAAAATAAAGAGAATAAAATTAAATTGCACTGCCTGGATATAAACGCAGGTGCTCCCTCTGCACGTAATTTTGGGGCAAAAAAAACAGATGGCGAAATCTTGTTTTTTATTGATTCAGACTGTCAGTTATATCCAGGCACCTTTTCTATTTGCATCGAAAAATTTGAAGAGGATCCAGCATTGTCTTTTGTGTATGGCAACTATAGATACGACAAGAAAGATAATTTCACCTCAAAACCATTCAATGCTCAAGATCTTGAAACATTTAATTATGTGAATACAATGAGCCCTGTTAAGAGAAGTGTATTTAACAAAGTTGATGGCTTTCGAGAAGGAATGAAGTTCTTCCAAGACTGGGATCTATTTTATCGAATATCTAAAAAATTATATTATGGGGTATGGATAAATGAATTTTTCTTTAGCACGGCTCACCCAAAAGAAAATAATATTTCTGGTAGTCAAGGTAAAACACTCGCCGAAAAGGCAACTGAATTTTATAAAATAAATAATATAAAACCTAAGAGATTAGTGGTCACAACTTTCTCTGCCCCACTCCAAGCAAAGCATCGTGCAGAGATTTTAGGTGCTGATTATTGTGGACCAGAACCAGACTCGCCAAAACATATAAGATACCCAATAAACCTAGATCTAGATCAGTGGAAGGCAACGTTTATGGTAGGACTATTTAATGCCCCTCAGCAAGCATTAAATAATCATTTTGCAGTGATGAAAGGAAAAAAATTAGTACAGTTTATTGGGACGGACGTATGGCAATTACGAAACTGTCATTCATTTGAAGATCTAAAGTGTATACAAGAAGCTCTGAGATCTGAAGATATAATATGTTTTGTAAATTCGCAAAGGATGCATGAAGAGTTAAATGAAATCAATATTGAATCGTACCTTGTTTATCCGCCCATCTACAAATTAAATAAGTTTAAGGTGACCAAAAGGTTCCCTAAAAAATACACAGTAGCTGTCTATTTCTCTGACACTCCTAATATGAACGAGCTAGAAGGAAAAGGTAATATGTCCAATATCCCCATTATTATCGATGTAGCAAGTGCTATGCCCGATATCGATTTCAAATTCTTTGGCGATGTAGGTAGAGTTTGGAAAGATGAAAATGGCTGTGTAATTAAAAAGAAAAAGAATGTGGAGTTTTGTGGTAAGATCCCCTTTGATAAAATGAATGAGTTTATAAATTCATGTAGCTGTATTATTAGGAGTACTCAACATGATGGTTTTCCACAACTGCCAATTCAGTTCATGTTAGCGGGTAGAGATAGTATTGTGTCTGTTCCAGATACCCAATTTATAGCCAATATAAAACTTTCATTTGAAGAACCAACTGATTACATGGCCCATAAAAATGAAATTATTAATGCCATATACGAACTAGCGTCAAAGACAAGACCGACATTAGAGCAAACGAAAATAACAGCCGAGGTAAAAAAAGAATATTATCGTGATCTGTGTTGTGAAAAAAGATTCAAAGAGGAGATTCTAGGATGTCTTTAAAACTAAGTTTCTGTTTACCAGTCTATAACGGCCAATATTTAATAGCACAATGTATCGAATCATTAATCAATCAAAAAGTGAAAGGTGAAATAATAGTCTATCACGACGGGTCAACTGATAACACAAAACGAATTTTAGATTTTTATAAAAACGACATTAACGTAATTCATATGAAGGAGAGAAAAGGTCATGCAAAAGGACGCAACCTATTAGTACAGGAAGCGAGTGGTGATATAATCGTTATTTGTGATAATGACATCTATGATGAAAATAGATCCCAGGCAATTACAGAGTTTTTTGATGAAGAGGAGAAGGATGTTTTTTATAGTGCTCTTACCTGCTGTAGCTCAAAAAATCCTTCAGAAATATGGAGACAAGAGGCCTATGAGTGGGATTTTAATAGCAAATGTAACATCTCCTATCCCACAGTTGCATATCGCCGTGACTTAGCACTAAGATGCCCACATAGAGAAGATAGTATGGAAACAGATTTATACGAATTTGTTCTTTTAGAAATGAATCAGGAAGGTGCAAAGTTTGGTGGGTGCCAGAATCCATTAATGCTTAAATATGAAGGGGACTCGCTACGCAATAAAAAGGTTGCTTGGGAATTGAAACAGAAAATTTATAAAGAGGAATATGGTATTGAGATACAGATCTAAATATGATGCACAGCAAGATCACAGAGACAATTATAGATCTGATGCGATTAGTAAAGGAAAAGGAACTCCATCTATTAGAGACCATTATAGGTGCATGTGGGTTTATGAGAATACCCCAGCCGATTCGGTGGTCCTTGATATTGGGTGCAACACTGGTTTATTTTCGCTACCATTACAAGAAAAAAAGAATTGTTATGTGAGGGGAATCGATATAGTGCCCGAACTGGTGGAGATAGCAAAGTCAAAAGGGGTTCGAGCAGAAGTAGGAGAAGCTGAAAATTTATCACAATTTGAAGATAATAAGTTTAACGTTGTTTTGATGTGTGAGGTACTAGAACATTTATATAATCCTTACCATGCAATATCAGAGGCTTGGCGAGTTCTAAGCAAGGGGGGTGTGCTCATTATAACGATACCCCATCCCAAATCAGTTATATGTCAAACACTTGGAGATTTTCATCATCAGAATTTTTCTGTTGAACAAATTTATTCTCTTATGTATAGTCGATTCAAGGAAGGGAATGTTCTATATACAGAAATTCCGTTTACGGAAAGTTATTGTTTAGAGGTGGGTATTGATAAGAGTGACCCACAATATCTAGGATTGGAGTGTATTAAATGAAAATTTTGTATATACCAAGTTTAAATAATGGTGTTATTTATTGGAGGATCGAGAATTACGCTACAAATTTGTTGAAAATAGATGATACAAGAGTCTACGTTGATTACTTTTTTGACCCCAAAGATGGCATTGCGTGGGAAGCTTTTGATACAGATACCAGAGAAGGAATGATGATTGAATCTAAGTTAGACGCTGCTTTTGAATACTTTGACGTCATTATTTTCCAGAAAATCCAACATAAACCAGGACTTAAATTAATGATGAGGTTAAAAGAAAAGTATCCAAAAACAAAAATATACTGTGAAGTTGATGACCATATAGGAGATATCACCCCGTCAAATATCAATGCCGATAAGTTTAAGGACCATCATACGATGGCTGCCCATCATTGCCAGATAAGTGACGGAATCATTACATCAACCTCATATCTAGCAGAATTTTGTAAGGTTTTTAATGAAAATGTTTTTGTAGCCCCCAATTGTATTGATCCTACGACATGGTCAATTGAGGAAAAGAAAAACCCTAAAAACGATAAATTTACTTATGGTTATGTTTCGGGTGGTGGTCATGACGAAGATTTGAAAATACTCCAGAACGGTCTCAATAACTTTCAAAGAGATTGTGTCATTAAGATTAGATATGGTGGTTTTCGACCTGACTTTCTGATCGATAGGAGAATTGACTTTAAGACTGTTGCATGGAATATCGAAGAATATCCACAGAAACTGTACGATATGAACATTGATTGTGCACTCGCTCCATTAAGAGATACCGAATTTAATCGATGTAAATCGAATTTGAAGTGGATTGAATGGTCCTCTCTTGGCATCCCCTTAATAGCATCGAACGTTGAACCGTATAAGAATACGAACGGTCCTATAATCTTAAGGAATAATAGATCATTTGATTTGGTCATAAGGGAAAATAAGATAGATTTTAAAGAATTGAAAACAGCAAATAAAGAAAACTATTCAATTGTCAAAAATTGTAAAAAATTACTTTTGTGGTTAAAAGAACATCAAAAGTAGTTTTATTTTATAACAAGCTTTGTTATAATTACTGTAGAGTGACTAGAAGCCCCTTTTGAGGACAGTCTTTATATGAACAAGACAAAAAGGAGCTCATCAATATGGTCATGTACGATACGTCAACAAAACCAAATAAAGTGGAACCCTCAATCCGCTTCATTGCAATTACGCCTAGTGATACTTTAGATTTACCACAACCTATAAGATCTCTTTATATTGGTAGTGCTGGTAATATAGCAGTAGAAGACGTTGACGGTAATGTAGTTACATTTGCAGGGTTAGTAGATTCCAGTATTCTTCCAATTAAACCTATAAAAGTGATGGCAACTGATACAACAGCAGCCGATATTGTAGGATTAATCTGATGCAACTTGGGTGTTCGGTTGCTCTAACTGCAAGATACCTGATTAAGCACGCAGGAAGACCACCAAAAGTAGCTGCTGAGTTGAATTTTAGTGTGGCATATAATTCGCAGTTATTAGTTACGATCATATAAAAAAGGAGTAAAGAAGAATGGCAAATATCGAAATCATTGATGGTAATTCCCAATCGAAATATGTAAAGGCCACAGGTGCTGGTTCAAGTGGGGATCCATTTATAACTCAACAGCTCGAAACAAATTCGGCTACCATCCAAACAAATACAGGAACAACATCTACTAACACGACTACGATAGTTACTAGTAATGCGGCTATTCAAACTGCAGTTGAAGGTACATTAAAAGCCGATCAAAAATTCGAAATAGTTAGAAAACAAATTAATGTTACAAGAGCAGGTGCATCAGCAGTTTCAGTTGCTGTTAACGGCATCATAGAAGCTAGTGGTAACTTTTTCCATGAATTAACCACCGTTGCATCTTCTAATGGAGATGCCGTTATTTTAAAAAATATTCGGATTGGGACAAGTGGTGGTGCTGAATCATCGATCGGAAATTTAAATATCTTTGTTATGAACTCTGTACCATCATCAGCACAAACTGAAGGAAGTGACATACTACTAACAGGTGCTGAAACAGAATATATGGAATCGAAAGTGGCTGTCTGGAACAAGACTACCTCAACGTCTGCATCAGTTCATCTAAGTGACGATAGCTCTGATTATTTGATTCACACAGCCGCAGCAGATACTTCTCTCTATTTATGTATACAATCTGCTAGTGCATGGAGTGTTACAGGATCAGAGGACTTTAAAATAACGTGTGATTTTTATCGAGTAGAATAATATGAAGAAGCTTAAAAAGTATAAGCACTTTCAGTTATTTGGCGATTGTTGTTGGGGACTACAAAAAATGGTAGCCCAATATGAAGGACCAGCGTTGAGAGTACGGAGGGGTATCGACAATGTTGAACAAGACATTTATTTCACTGGCAAGAAGCCAGGGTGCTGGATAGATGAGAAGGAGCTATTAGACTTTGTTGGTCACAATTCTGACGGATTTGTAACTAAGATGTACGATCAACAGGACAATCGCAGGAACTGGTTAAGTGTATTTGTAGATGGATCTGTTGATTCATCACACAAAACGGATATTTACCAGAGTACGGCGAGCAGGCAGCCTCTTATTGTCAACGATGAAGGGGCTGGTGTGCCAGGGAGTATTTTTAGAAACTTATACGGAGAACCGTGTATCAAGGGAGATACATCGAGAACGGTGGTGCGAATGACTTTTGTGCGTAAATTTGAGGAAATGAGCGGGATTTTAATGGGCGGTAGGTTTCAGCGTACTGACCAACCATCTTCTGACTCGTATATCATTAGCGCAAATTTTACATCATCAAAAAACCAAGTAATTGATGAAGAAGACGCAAGCGAAATAAAAGGCGGTGCTTTTGGTAGGCCAGCAGTCATGCAGGGTACTGATTCAAACTACTATTATTGTATTAAAGATGGGTCTCCTTACGCCAACAGGAGGCCTATAACTGGAGTTGATTATACAATATATTGGGCATCTAACCCCGTGG
>CEPZ01088327.1_pt1 | contig 15288 bp, 7 predicted proteins | sample 530461 | NCBI WGS metagenome assembly CEPZ01 (sample SAMEA2620106, study PRJEB7988) | marine metagenome | isolation source: saline water (ENVO:00002010), including | reverse complement strand
AAAAGACCGCACCTTCCGGAGCTGACCTGAAAAGTTGGAGGTATTAGTTGAATTAAAATAAATAAATTAAGGAAGATACTATGATGTTAGTACGTAATCGTATTGTTGGTTTTTTTGTCTTAATTACCTGCCCGCTACTTGCTGAGAATGAAGCCCAAGCATCTGCTGAACTAAGGACAGTTCAGTCTTTTATTCAAAAAACCTTGGTAGAAAAAGATATTCCATCCTTGGCGGTGGCAGTAGCACGTAATGGGGAGATAATTTGGGAAGAAGCGTGGGGTATGGCTGATCGTGAAAACCAAATTCCAGCTACGCCTCATACAATGTATTCATTAGCTTCGATTTCTAAACCAATTACGGCCACGGGAATAATGGTTCTTACTGAAAGAGGACTAATTGATCTAGATGATCCAGCAAATAATTACCTTGGCTTAGCTAAACTAAATGGACATTCATTTAATGCCAAAGGTGCTACGGTTAGGCGTTTGTTGAATCATAGTTCTGGACTTCCACTTCATTACCAGTTTTTTTATGCAGATGAACCGTATACAAGACCACCTATGGATATAACCATAATGAGATATGGTAATCTTGTTACAAAACCTGGGGAGCGATGGCAGTATTCTAACTTAGGTTATGGAATCTTAGATTATATCATTGAGAGAACTTCTGGTCGATCTTATTCTGATTTTATGCGAAATGAAGTATTCTTACCCTTAGGGCTTAATCATACTACCGTAAATATTGGTCCAAACCTCGAGAAACATGCAGCTGTTAGGTATAATCCTGAAGGTGAGCCCATTCCATTCTATGATTTTGATCATCCAGGTGCATCGGCAGTTTTTGCAAGTGCGCATGATCTTGTTCGGTTTGGAATGTTTCATTTGAAAAATAGACTTCCAGAACAACGTCAGATTATTACCACTAAATCTATAGATCTTATGGCTGAGGAAAGTTATGCTCGACCTAAAGGTAATATCCCAAGAAAAGAATTTGGTTATGGCCTAGGTTGGTCTGTTAGGACAAACAATAAAGGATTGAAAATTGTAGGACATGGTGGCGGTATGGGTGGTGTACGTACCCAGTTAATTCTATTGCCTGATCAAGATATTGCCATTGTGATTCTGTGTAATAAAAGTACGTCATTAGTAACGGAACTAGAAAATAAAATTGTGGAGCTTTTATTGCCACAGCTCTTTGAACCTCCTAGTGAAATCACTACAAATTCTGAGGGGAAAAAAGATGAAGGAATAGGCCCTCTTATCATTAAAGAAAAGAAACTTTACGGTACATGGTCTGGTGCAGTAGAAACCTATAATGGGGAAAGAAAAGTAAATTTAATGATTGATAAATCAGGCTATGCATTTATCCGCATTGATGAGCAGCCTTGGTCTGTTTTAAATGAAATAAGTTTTAAAAATAATTTTCTTAATGGTGAATTTCATGGTGATCTTGGTACAGATGATATTAATCGCGTCAAATATAAGTTGAGGCTTGATGTTAAGTTCCGCCAAAGTAAACTTAACGGATCTTTGATCGCAGTACCTGTACCAGAAAAACGTGTACGTAATGCATTAACTCATTGGGTTGAATTAAAAAGAATTAATAGATAGGCTAGAGTTATAATTATTAAAAGGACATTTCTTTCTTTAAGCCTTATTCTTCTAATCGGATGTGAAGATAGCAATGAAGAAAATGCAGTGGATAAACTTCTTTTAGAATGGAATAAATCTGGTTCGCCCGGCGGGTCATTCGCTGTTATAAAAGATGGAAAGGTTTTGTATAAAGGAGGTTTTGGTTATGGCAATTTAGATTATGATTATCCCAATGCTCCTAATACGGTTTTTTATTTAGCCTCTGTATCAAAGCAATTTACTGCAATGTCAATGGCACTTTTAGAAGAGCAAGGCAGAATATCATTGGACGATGATATTAGAAAATACTTTCCTGAAATTCCTGATTATGGTTACAGGGTTACAATACGAAATCTAATCCATCATACTAGCGGATTGCGAGATTACTTGAACCTATGGGTTTTGAAAGGACGATCTTATGCAGATGTTTTCGATGAACAAGAAATAATTAATCTTATTGCAAGGCAAAAAGCACTCAATTTTAAACCGGGTGATCAATACATGTATTCTAATTCTGGTTATTTTTTAATGGCTGTACTTGTAAAAAGAGTAACTGGAATGTCACTCCGTGATTATACCAACCAATATTTCTTCCAACCTTTAGAGATGAATAATACTCATTTCAATGATAATCGTAATATGATTATAAAAAATCGTGCCGAAAGCTATGTAAAAAATGATTCAGTGCTTGAAAGAGTCCACAGTAGTTTTGACCTGGTTGGTTCAGGTGGACTGTATTCTAATATAGATGATTTGATTCTATGGGATAAAAACTATTATAGTAACAAAATTGGATCTGGGGAAAAATTGATGGAGACAATTCGAGCCAAAGGAATATTGAATAATGGGGATACTCTTGATTATGCCTTTGGTCTTGTACACGGAGAATATAAGGGACTAAAAACAATTGGTCACAGTGGTGGTTATTTGGGATTTAGAACACATATGCTGCGGTTCCCAGAGCAGCGATTTTCGGTTATAATTCTTGCAAATTTGTTTTCAATGAAACCAAGTGATTTGGCTAGAAAAATCAGTGATGTCTACTTGGCTGATATATTAGTTGATTCAGGTCCTAAGGCAAATGAAGAGGAGCTTTCTAGCGGTGAACTAGATGAAACTGATTTTAATATGGATAGACAACAAATTTCCAAATTTAGTGGTACGTTCTTTTCATCAGAACTGGAAACATCGTACTATTTTTATATGAAAAATGACTCATTGACATGCCAAACCCGTTATTTGGACCCCGTAACCTTGAAGCCAACAGGTCCTTTTACGTTTAAAAAAGATAAATGGATAACTCTAGAGTTTGACAAGAATTACAAAAAATTTACACTAAATACTGGTCGGGTAAAAAATATAAAATTCAAAAGAACAAATAATTAAATACTCAAAATAGTTTTTACAATTACTCAGCTGAAATCATAAGGAGGAGAAACATGATAATAAGGAACAAGGTCACCAACTTTTTATTAGTCATATTTATTTTTTGTTCTCATCAGCTTGGAGCACAGAGATCTTATGATTTAATTATTCGAAACGGCCGCATAATTGATGGTACAGGTAATCCATGGTTCAGTTCAGATATAGGTATTGTTAGTGGGAAAATTGTTGCAATCAAGAACCTTAGTGATGAAACAGCTAAACAAAATATTGATGCCACTGGCTTGTATGTTACACCGGGTTTTATAGATCTTCACTCACATGCTGATGGAGCAATGACATCTGAGTTTGCTGAGGCACGAATGGCAAAAAGTCTTACTAGCCAAGGCCTTACCACAGTACTTGGCGGTCCTGATGGAAGGAATACGACTTGGCCTTTGACTAAAGAGATTGACGAGCTCAAACAAAAAGGCCATGGAATGAATTTGATACTGATGGTGGGCCATAGTACCATACGATCCGAAGTTATGAAAGAAGACTATGAACGTATAGCCACTCAAAAAGAAATTAATAAAATGAGGGAATTACTTCGAGAAGGTCTAGAACTTGGGGCCTTCGGTATGGGAGCAGGAGTGGAATATAGACCTGCCCGTTTTAGTGATACGGCAGAATTGCTTGCTTTAGGTGAAGTTATTTCCGATTACGATGGTTTTTATATTGCTCACCAGCGAAGTGAGGCTATAATGCCTCTTTGGCAATTGCCAAGTACAGCTACCGGATGGCAAGTTGATGGTTTGCAAGCATTGGAAGAAACCATTCAGATTGCGCGTGTTACCGGGATTCGAGTCGTTGGGAGTCATCACAAATCTAGAGGTCGTTCCTCTTTTGGTAGATCTTCGCATGATCTGAAAGTAATTAAAAATGCCCGAGATGAAGGATTGCAGGTTTTTATTGATGTATATCCATATGAAACTTTCGGCGGTGGTCCAAGACCCATGATTCCCAAATGGGCATTGGTTGACAAAAAAGTATCAATTGATGGAGGTCGGGATAATCCTTTGTGGAGAGATAAGTCATTATTCAAAAATTCCCGTAAAAACTTAAAACGTAATTGGTCCAATCTTTCTATACGTGAAATAATTACTAGAGACATCTCCTGGATTGTTGATCATAACGGTGGTCAAGACAGAGTTGTGGTGGTGGACTATCCTGAGTCTAATTTTGTTGGTAAAACTTTACAACAGATTGCTCAAGATCGAAACACGACATATCAAGAGGTTGTTGTATACATGGCTTTAAATGGCTATAAAGATGTTCTGGGAGGTGCTTGGACTAGAGGTTATGGTATAAATGATATAGATGTGACGAATTATTATAAGCAAGATTATGCTATTACCAGTTCTGATGCTGCAGTTAGTGGTGTTAAAGGGGCAAAAGGTTTTGAATCTTCACCAGGTGCACATCCCAGGCATTTTGGCGCATTCACTCGTCGTATTGCTCGTTATGTTAAAGATTTGAAAACTACGACATTACCTTTTGCAATTCGTTCAATGACAGGTTTGCCAGCTAGCGTAGTTGGATTAAAAGATCGAGGATATTTAAAGGAAAATTATTTTGCTGATATTACAATCTTTGATTTTAATAAAATTAGGGACAATGCCACAGTCTTGAACCCAGATTTGTACTCCGAAGGTATAGAGTATGTTATAGTAAATGGACATTTTACAGTTGAAAAAGGGGAATTAACTGGAAACTTGCCTGGTGTTGTAATAAAAAAATAATGGTTAAAACATGAAAAAAATCATGATACGGGTAGATTTTTACCCTTTTTATTTATCTGTGATCATGTTTTTGTTTTTTAGCAACTGTTCTTACCAGTATTCAATGGATAATGAATTAGATAAAAAAGTGGATTCGATTTTTGAAGATTTATCTAGTTTAGATAGTCCAGGTGCTTCAGTAGCCGTAATTAGACAAGGCAAAATAGAACTGAGGAAGCAATATGGGAATGCACAGATTGAATACAGTCTGCCAGTAAAAGAAAACACAATTTTCCATGTAGCTTCTGTATCAAAGCAATTTACTGCGATGTCCATAATGCTACTTGCTTATGATGGGGAATTATCTCTTGATGATCAAGTACAGCAATATTTACCCTATGTTCCCAAGTACAATTATCCAGTTACAATTCGACAAATGTTACAGATGACCAGTGGTATACGAGATCAATGGGAGTTATTAGCCATCAGCGGTTGGCGCTTGGATGATGTAATTACAACTGACCATGTTCTTCAACTCATTCAACGCCAAAAAAGATTGAACTTTGAACCCAATACAAAATATATGTATTCCAATATGGGATATACATTATTGGGTCAAATTATCGAAAGTGTCTCTGGCAAAACACTTGCACAATTTGCGAGGGAAAGAATATTTGAACCACTTGGAATGAGTTCTACCCATTTCCATGATGATCATGAACATATAGTAAAAGACCGTGCATATTCTTATAAAAAAGACAAAGGAAAGTTAAAAAAATCCATATTGAGTTATGCTAATGTGGGAGCAACGAGTCTTTTCACAACTGCTATTGATCTTGTTAAATGGCTGGATAATTTTCGCCATACGGACGTTGGTGGTGCTGCATTGTTAGATGAAATGCAACTACAAGGTGTTTTGAATAATGGCGAAAAAATAGCCTACGCTCATGGTATTGTCATTGGAGATTATAAAGGTTTAAAAACGGTGAGTCATGGTGGTGCGGATGCTGGTTTTAGATCACATGTTGTCTGGTTCCCAGAGAAAGAAGTAGGAATTGTTGTGTTGACAAACCTGGCCAGTGCGGGTCCAAAAAAGAGGGCATATCAAATTGCGGATTTATTGTTAGAAGAAGAATTCAGTCAATACAGTGCGCCAGAAGGTCAAAATGAACTGCAAGAAGTTGAAGTGGATGATGAAACACTTGATTCTATCATAGGTAGATACCAGTTGGATAGCGGCATGATAGTTGAACTATATAAAAGATGGTCATCAGTTTATGCAAGAGTTGCTGATCAATCTGCAATGCGTTTGATTCCTGTAAGTGACAAACAATTCTGGATCAAAGACTTGGAAATGATATTGGCATTTGAGATTGGTGATGTACCTGCGGATAATTCATTTACAGTTTTTACACAAACGGGTGAAAAATATGGGGAAGGGGTGCATATACCCCCATTTACGGTCTCTGAGAGGGAATTAAAAATTTTAGAAGGACAATATTATAGTCCTGAATTAGAGGCGGTGTATAATCTTTCTAAAAAAGACAACTTGTTAATTGCAACACATGTGCGTCATGGAAAAATTAAACTTAAACCAATCTTTAAAAATCAATTTAATGGAGACAAATGGTTCTTCTCTAGTATTCGCTTCTTATGGGAAGATGATAATGCAATATCTCCTGGAAATGTTACTGGTTTCCTATTGAGTGGTGGCCGAGTTCAAAATTTGAAGTTCATTAAGTTACGTAACAGTTTGCCTACTTTGTCATCAGTCCCTGATGCACCTTCCATTCCGGAGAGACCTTTTCCAGAGCCAACGGGAGTCTATTCTGTTGGAATGACAGACTATTTCTGGACTGATGATTCGAGAGAAGAAATATTTACTAAGGTTAGGGATGATTCACGCAATATATTGGTTCGGGCGTGGTATCCTACTATTACCCATTCAGGAAAGAAAGCTATGTACGTTTCAAATTTGAGCGAATTTGGGACCAATAAAGATTTCGATAAGGTTCAACATGTAAGGACAAGTGCCATACGTGGTTCACCACCAGTGAGAAGTGCGGGTCGTTTCCCGGTTCTTATTTATAATCATGGGGGAGGGTGGACACGGTTCACAAGCACATTCACAACGGAAGAATTGGCTAGCCACGGTTACGTTGTTTTTTCCGTTGGGCATAACGGATTTAATAAAACACAGTTACTGCCTAATGGGGAAAGCATAAAAGTAGATACACTCTCCTCTCCAGAGCCAACAGGAGATTTGCTGAAGGATGCGTTAACATATTGGGATTATCTTGATGAACATCACTTCCCTCAATGGGTGGCTGATGCAAGATTTGTAATTGACAAAATTACTGAGTTAAATGAGGAAGGTCGCTTTAATAAGATCCTTGATCTGGACAAAATTGGAATGTATGGCTGGTCATTTGGGGGAGCCACTTCGATAAAAGCATGTATTGTTGATGAACGTATAAAAGCTGCCGTGGATCATGACGGGCAACTATTTGGTGATGCTGAGAAGGAAATAATAAAAGCTCCTTTTATGTTGTTCCATAGCGGAATAATGCCTGAAGCACCGAAAGGGAAAGATGATCAAGAATCGAGAAAAAATAAAAAAATAATGGATGAATTAATAAAAATGGTCAGTGCTAATGACCAACAATTGAAGACCAGATCAAAAAATGATTGGTATGATGTTACCATCAAAGGTGCTGCTCACGGTCATTTCTCAGACCTGGTGTTACTTTACCCCGAATATGCTGGTGACCTGAAAGCGTTTAGAGCGTATGAAATTATTAATTCTTTGACAGTTTCTTTTTTTGATTACTATCTTAAAAAGGAACCATCCAAGTTACTTGATAATCCCAAAACAATATTTCCAGAAGTAATACTTGAAAAAAACAATTAACGAATTGCAGTTAAAAATATCACATTGTTCTTAAATCCAAATTCAACGAGGTAGAATTATGAATTCAAAACTGATGAAGCAATTAATTGTCACTGTATTTTTATTTCCTATAGCGTCTGTTGCCCAAGAAGATATACAAGAATGGGATGTAACCCTAGCTAGGGGAACAACTCGGGATATATCCTTCAATACTGAAGAAGGTACTTGGATGTCTGTTGATATTTCCCCAGATGAAAAATGGATAGTTTTTGATTTATTGGCTAATATTTATCGAATTCCTGCTAAAGGCGGTAATGCACGAGTTCTTACACAGAACACTGGTGTAGCCCTGAACTATCATCCACGATATTCTCCAAATGGAAAATCAATTGCATTTATTTCTGATCGAGCAGGACAAAATAATCTCTGGGTCATGGATGCTGATGGATCAAATCCCAGATCTATTTTTGAAGATTTAAATCTGCGCGCTAGTCACCCAACTTGGACACCGGACGGTGAATATATAATTGTTTCAAGGCAATCAGTTCTTAGAGGCCCATCCAGAGGAAAAGATTCAGGGATTTATATGTATCACCGAAATGGTGGTAAAGGAATAAAGATAGGTGGTAAAGAACTACAAGGTGCAAAATGGCCGTCCATTTCAGAAGATGGGGAATATCTATATTTTCATAAAAGAACACCCGGAGAAGTAGTATCCTGGAATGTAAGTGATATACTTCAAGGTGCAATAAATATAGAGAGGTATGAATTTGACACAGGAGAAATCACCCCAGTTACAAGTGGTGCTCCTACAAGACAATTAAGACTTTCATCTGGAGGAGCATATGCCCCTGAGATTTCACCTGATGGCCGTTGGCTAGCGTTTGCAAGACGTATTCCTGATGGTACTATTACTTGGAAAGGTCATGAGTTTGGTCCTCGCACTGCATTATGGCTCCGGGATTTATTAACAGGCGATGAACGAGTAATTATGGATCCTATTGAACAGGATATGACTGAAGGCATGAAAACTATAAGAGTTTTGCCAGCATATAGTTGGGATGGAAAAGGAAAATCCATCATTCTATCTCAAGGCGGTAAGCTAAGGCGTCTGGATATTAAATCTGGAAAAATTAAAACAATCCCCTTTACCGCAAGTGTAAAAAGAACTATTTCAGAACAGGCTTATAAACAATTTGATATTTCTGATAGTCCATTTAAAGTGCAATTCACACGTTATCATGTAGGTGCTCCAAATGGTAGTGCTGTTGCATTCCAAGCTGTAGGGAAGATATATTTTATGCCCCTTCCTAATGGAACCCCTAAACGATTAACCAAGGCTGATTTCCGTGAATTTGAATATGCACCAACTTGGTCACCAGATGGTAAATGGATAGCATTTGTTACTGTTGATGAAACTGGAGCAGGTTATTTATGGAAAGTGCGTTCTACAGGTGGTTCTCCTACACGTTTATCAAACGTATATGGAGAATATATGCATCCTGTTTGGAGTTCCGATGGTAAAGAGATAGCAGTTGTCAGAGGTGCTGGTGCTACTGCGCGAACAAGAACTATGGCCGATAATCCTTACTACGATATCCTTACCATTTCTTCTTCGGGAGGTAAGTTTAAAGAAATCATTAGAGTTCCAGTACCAGTTCCATTTGCTCGAACCCAATTTGTGCGACCATCATTTGGAAAAAATAACAGAATATTTTTTCCTCAAATGGGTGCAAGTCGAGGTGATTCAACCAGCCTAATTTCGGTCAATAATGAAGGAAGAGATAAACGAGTCCATTTCATTTTTCCACATGCAGATGAGGTGATGATATCTTCAAACTCAAAATGGGTCACCTTCAATGAAGGTGATAACATTTATCTTGTTCCTATGCCAATGGATGGACGTTTTTCTTCTCCAGTTGTTATTGACAAGAGGGATGGGAAAGGCGTTTTGCCCGTAGAAAAACTAAGCTACCAAGGAGGTATACATCCAAGCTGGCTAGATGAAAAAACCGTTCAATTTGGTAGTGGCTCACAATATTTTACCTATGATACTGAATCCTCAAAGACGGATACATTCAATATTGATCTTGTAGTACCCCGGAATATTGCTCGAGGAACTATTGTCCTTACTGGTGCCCGAATACTTACTATGGATAACCGAAAAGTTATTGATAACGGTGATATAGTAATAAAAAAAGGAAGGATTTCCTGTTTAGGTGAATGTGATAAATCAAATGCGGATAAAATAGTGGATCTGAAGGGTAAAACAATCATACCTGGATTAATAGATATGCACTCGCATTTTTACAGAGAATATCGTGGAATTATTCCAATGAAAACATTTGAGGCATCCGTGCCATTGGCATATGGTGTTACTTCAAACCTTGATAATTCTATGTGGTCCCAGGATGTTTTCCCGGCTGCGGAAATGATTGAAACGGGTGCGCTTATTGGTTCTCGGACCTATAGCACTGGGGATCCTTTGTACGCAGGAGATGGCCCTAGGCAAAATGAATTGACGAGCTATGAAATAACTGAAGACAATATTAAACGTCTTTCTTCGTGGGGAGCTGTATCACTAAAACAGTATATGCAGCCTTATAGAAAACAACGGCAGTGGGTATCAGACATTGCGCGCAAGTATGGGTTAATGGTTACTTCTGAAGGTGGAGATTTAAATTATAATTTGTCTATGATCATGGATGGACAAACTGCATGGGAGCATCCAATTAGTTATATGCCAATATATAATGATGCTGCAAAATTTTTTGGTAAAGCAAAAACGGTATATTCTCCAACATTCATGGTTGGTGGACCTGGTCCATGGAATGATGAATATTTTTTTGCAGAATCAAAAGTGTGGAAAAATAAGAAATTAAGATTATGGATACCTTGGCAGCAGCTGGTTCCCCATAGTCGCAGACGGGAACTAAGACCTCAAACAGATTACAGTTATCCTTTTTTAGCCCAGGTATTAGCTGATATTATGGCCGAAGGTGGGCATGGCGCAATTGGGTCTCATGGACAACAGCATGGTATTGCCTCACATTGGGAGGTTTGGGTTGCCGCATCGGCAATGGGACCAATGGGTGCACTAGAATTAGCCACAAATGAAGGGGCTTATTTCTTGGGCGCACAAAATGATATTGGTTCATTGGCAAAAGGCAAATTGGCTGATTTAATCATACTGAATTCAAACCCTTTGGACGATATTAAAAATACATTGGATATAGAATATGTAATGAAAAGTGGGATTTTATATGATGGTTTTAATTTGGATGAAATATGGCCCCAGAAAAAAGAATATGGGAAACGACCGTGGATAAATGAAGATGCTTTAATTGAGGATTCTAGATCTATTAATCAATGGGACAAAAAGGAAGAATGAACATGAAGAACTCAATCTTTCAAGCATGGTTAATCTTGTTAATGTTCAATGGAGTCGTTTATGGCGAATCAAAAGATCGGTTGGCTATAACTGGTGCTACAATAATTGACGGAACAGGGAATAGACCTATCTCCAATGGTACCATACTTATTGAGGACGGAAAGATAACATCAGTTGGTAAAAATAGAGACATAACGATTCCTGATAATTACAAGAAAATTCAAGCAAGGGGTAAATTTTTAATCCCAGGGTTGATGGATGCTAACCTTCATCTGTTTTTGAATATTGATCTAGAGACGTTGATAAAACATGAAGATCGATACCATGAAATAGTGATTGAAGCGGCTCAGATTGCATTAAAGACCGGTCAAACAACGGTATTTGACACATGGGGTCCAAGAGCGGCACTTGTAAAAGCTAGGGACATGATTAATACTGGTGAGATACCAGGCAGCCGAATTTATCTGGCCGGCAACATCATTGGTTTCGATGGACCATTATCCGCAGATTTTCGTGCACAAGCGGCACCGTTTGTAAGCAAAGCTTTTGTTAAACGTATCGAAGAGGCATGGGTAGAAAATACAGGCCGTTCCCTACTTTGGATGACTCCCGATGAAGTACGTGCGATCATCAAAGATTATACCGGTAAGGGTATGGATTTTCTTAAGTATGGCGCTAGCGGACATAAAGACATGAATTTTATTTCATTCTCTGAGCGTGTTCAGCGAGTCATTGTTGAAGAAGGTCATCGAGCTGGAATGACCGTGCAAACCCATACAACATCGGTTGAGAGTTTGGATATGGCTGTTGAAGCGGGTGTTGATATTGTGACTCATGGCGGGATATCAGGGCCTACAACTCCAATCCCTGATGAAACCATTCAAAAATTGGTTGACAGAGAGGTGGCTATATCTGCCTTGGCCATAACACAAAAACGTTTGGAGGCATTGATTGAACACGCTCCTGAAAGCACTCTAACTCCATACATGAAAATCCAAAAAACTAATCATGAAAATATGATCAAGGCGGGTGTCATTTTGTTAGTCTCAACGGATGCAGGTATACAAAACCCGGTACTTACAGCTGAATCAGATAACCCATCTGTTTTAGTTGATCCAAGAACGAAACTTGGAGAAGGACACTTCAATGCACTACTTGCGTTTGAGGAACGAGGTATGCAACCGATGGAGATTCTGAAATCGGCTACTATTCATATCGCTAGAGCTTACGAACTGGAGGATGAAATTGGTACCTTGGAGTCTGGCAAGATTGCCGATATAGTCATCCTTGATGCGAACCCACTTAGAAATGCACGAAACTATCGCCGCATCCATTCAGTAATTAAAAATGGTCAAGTGGTTGATCTTGAAGCTCTTCCAGTCGCACCTATCATCAGTTCCATGAAAGTGCCAGATATGAAAACTGATAATGAAACGAGGTAAATATGTTTAATAATATGTTGATGAAAAATTTAAGAAGGCAATCACTTGTCATCTTAATGAAAGGTTTTTTTATAGGACAGGTATGGTTAGTCCTAATAATACAAGCGATCAATTTTGGTTTTGCTAAAACCGACAATTTAACTTCCAAGGAAATTGAAATTAAATGGGGTGTAAAAATTCCATTGCGCGATGGTGTGAAACTAAATGCAACAATATATCAGCCATACCCATTAAAAGAAAAATTACCGGTGGTTTTTACTTTGACACCATATAATTCGGACACGTATCATGAGCGGGGATGGTATTTTGCCCGACAGGGATATATTTTTGTTTTAGTTGATGTTCGAGGTAGAGGCAATTCTGAAGGTGACTTTACCCCTATGTTTCAAGAGGCTAAAGATGGTCATGATGTTGTAGAGTGGTTTGGAAGTCAATCATGGTGTGATGGTCAAGTGGCTATGTGGGGTGGTTCCTATGCAGGAACAGATCAGTGGATGACGGCAAAAGAATTTCCACCTAATCTCGCGACCATTGTGCCAGTAGCATCGGCATTTATGGGGGTAGACGTTCCTATCAGAGGGAATATTACTAGCCCATATTGGATACAATGGATGACCCTTACGAGTAATAACATTGCTAATTTTAATCTTTTTGGTGAATCTGATTATTGGCGATCAGTGTATTATAGAATGTATAAAAATCATCTCCCATATGCTGAATTACCCAAACTGGCAAATAATACAACAACACAATTCAATGTGTGGATGAAACATCCTCAACAAGATGAGTTTTGGGATAAACATAATCCGACCGATGATGATTTTCGAAATTTTAAAATTCCAATTTTAACGATCACTGGACATTATGATGGTGATCAACCTGGTGCAATGGAATATTATCGAAAGCATATGAAACTTGGTTCAAAAAAAGGCCGTGAAAACCACTATTTGATCGCAGGGCCCTGGGATCATTCGGGAACTCGAACACCAAAAAGATATGTTGGTGGTGTGGATTTAGGGAAGGAAAGCTTACTTGATATCAATGGATTGCATAAAGCTTGGTATGATTGGACTATGAAAAATGGTGCAAAGCCTGAATTTTTAAAATCATCTATTGCTTATTATGTAATGGGTTCTAATGAATGGAAGTATATTGATTCCTTAGATGATTTAACTACCAATGTGAAACGTTTATATCTTGGTTCTAATGGTGATGCCAATAATGTATTTAATTCAGGTAGTTTAATAATGGACATGAATAGTAAGAGTAGTGATGAATCTGATAGTTATGTCTATGATCCGTTGGATACAAAACCTGGTGAACTTGAATTTAACTCATCATCTCCTGATTATCTTCTAGATCAGACATCTGTTCTTGCATTGAATGGTGATGGCTTGATCTACCATAGTGAACCGTTTGAAACGAATGTGGAAATTTCAGGTTATCTGCAATTTATTGCATGGATTTCTATGGATGTGCCTGATACTGATTTCATTGTCCAGGTATATGAAATTTTACCCAATGGCAAGAGTATTTTTCTTACGGATGATCTATTAAGGGCACGATATAGGAGTTCTCTTAGATCAGCGCGATTGGTGGACCAAAATAAAATTTTAAAATATGAATTTGATGGTTTTATGTTTTTTTCAAGACAGATTCAAAAAGGAAGCCGCCTCCGATTAGTATTTACATCGCCAAATTCAATCAATTTGCAAAAAAATTATAACAGTGGTGGTGTGGTTGCTCAGGAATCGGGTGTTGATGCTCATACAGCAAACATAACGCTTTATCATAGTAAAAAATATCCTAGCTATCTTGAATTACCCATTATTCGATGAAGGAGTTAATTGTATGAAAAATCTATTTGGCATCATTTTTTTGATAGGTTTTTTACAAAATTTGCATGGACAACTACCAGAAATGGCACTAAAACAATTAATCAAAGATATTGATAGAGAAAACTATACAAGCGCAGAACAATACTCATTCTTATCTCCAATTGTTGAAGATGTCAGTCTTGTAATGCTAGGTGAATCAATACATTTAACTCATGAATTTCCTTTAGTAAGAATTGGAATGATTAAATATCTCAACGAAAATGAAGATTTTAATATAATTGCAATGGAGGGTGGCGTTGCTGACATTTGGGTGGCACAAGATATATTGTTTGCTTCTCAGAAAGAAGAAACTGACTTTAAAAAAGCAATGTCTGGATTCTTTTTTATATGGAATACGCCAGAAATCCAAAAATTAATTGAATATCAAGCTTCGAGTTTAGAAACCAAAAATCCATTATATATAACAGCATATGATGTGCAGCAAGGCACTGGGCAAGGAAGTAAAAATGAAAAAGTTTTTAAAATGCTGGCTGAAAGCTTAATGCGTTATTCAAATCCTCCCCAAAATTTTATTTTAGAAGACTGGGTAGCTGCAATTTCTCCAATGTCGAATCATTGTATAAAATATAATTCTTCAGATTATCAAAAAGTAGTTTCTGCAATAGATTTGTTTGAAGAATGGGTGAACTCTGCAGCACCGGAAGTAAGGAAGCAGTATCCGAATATTCCTCATGATGCAATATTAAAAACAATGCCAAAAAGTTTTAGAGCTTCTTTGACTTTATGTGACGATTTAGGTGGGTTTAACTTGAGTCGCTATAAAGTTGTGCGTGATTCACTAAGCTTTATAAATACACTTGATCTGATTCAGTCAACACCAAATAATAAAATATTGATTTGGGCTCATCTTTCACATGTTTATTATGATAGTCAAGATAATATAATTAGTG
>CEPZ01069377.1_pt1 | contig 15441 bp, 14 predicted proteins | sample 530461 | NCBI WGS metagenome assembly CEPZ01 (sample SAMEA2620106, study PRJEB7988) | marine metagenome | isolation source: saline water (ENVO:00002010), including | reverse complement strand
TGAAGAAGCGCCTTGATTCTGGTGAGAAACTCCTTCTCTTAGACGTTCGCACGGCGCGGGAATTCGGAGGACAGCTCGGACATTTGGATGGTGCCACGCTGATTCCAGTGCAAGAATTAGAAGAAAGGATCGGAGAATTGAAGGGTTTCATGTCTGGAGAAATCATGGTCTATTGCCGCAGCGGTAACCGGAGCAAGACAGCATCGGAGATTCTTACGAATCATGGATTCAGAGCGACAAATGTTGTGGGTGGCATGAAAGCGTGGAATGCAATGATGGCGGTTGATAACAAAAAGAAACGGGATTGATTATGAGCTATGGTTATGAAAGAGTGGTAGAGGACACCATCAGCGAGGTCGACGGCAGAATCCGGGACGAACTAAAGAAAAGGGGGTTCGGCGTATTGACAGAGATTGATGTGAAGCAGACGCTGAAGGAAAAACTTGACGTCGATTTCAGGCGCTACCGCATCCTCGGCGCGTGTAATCCTCCCATCGCTCACCAGGCCCTGTCGCAGGAATTACAGATCGGCTTGTTGCTTCCGTGTAACGTTGTCCTGTGGGAGAATGACGATGACACCACCACTGTGGCGGCTATCGATGCTAAACAGATGCTCGCCATCACTGGTCGGGACGACCTTGAGGAGCTGGCGAATAAGGTAAATGGTTTGCTGGAGCAGGCGGTGGACGCGGTATGACTGACTTCTTCTGGCTCATCGTGATAATGGCCGGCTGGATTGTGCTCAACAATATTGTCCTGCCAAAGCTTGGCGTTCCCACGTGAACGGTCCCCAATACTCCTCAGTTTGAGGAGAACAATTCTGAACTGTTAACAGAACAGGAGAACTGATATTATGCCGATGTACGATTACCGCTGTTCCCAGTGCGGTCACAGATTTGAGGAACTCATCTTTAGTCAGGAAAAAAAAGAGATAGTCTGTCCCGAATGTAAGACAGAGCAAGTTGAACGCCTCATGGGCGCTCCCGCCACCATAAGCGGCTCAGCCCCGGCCTGCGCAAGAGAGGAGTGTCCTATTCCCGCCGGAAGCGGCTTTTCATGAGCTTAGTGTTTAGGCGCCGGTCGGTGTCTTTTCGCTTAATCTTGATCGTAGAGTCCCATCGCTCACCAGATTTCTGATTAATGGATAACTACGGCATCTGGTCGCTCCTGCCGCCCGTAGGCGCTCTCGGTCTCGCCCTCTGGCGCAAGCAGATCTATCCCGCTCTGCTCTTTGGCATCTGGCTCGGGTGGTGGGTGCTGGATGGTTGGAACCCCTTCATAGCCCTATGGTCAACGGTGGAATCGCTGGTAGCTGTTTTCGGTGATGCCGGGAACACACGGGTCATCTTCTACAGTCTGATGGTGGGCGCTACTCTGACGCTCATCAGTGCGACGGGCGGTGTTGAAGGATTCGTCCGTTGGCTCGATGGGAGGCAGTGGGTTGAGAACAGACGTCAGGCACAGATTATCCCTTTCTTAGTGGGTGTTCTCATCACCGTGGAGAGTTCCATCACGGCGTTAGTGGCTGGGACGGTGGGGCGGCCTCTCACAGACAGGCACGGCGTCAGCCGAGAGAAGCTGGCATACATTTGTGATTCCACTTCCGCCCCCATCTGTATCCTTGTTCCCTTCAACGGCTGGGGAGCTTACATTATTGGACTGCTGGCGGTGCAGGGAGTGGAAAGTCCCGTGGCAACGTTGCTACAGAGTGTGCTGATGAACTTCTATCCCATGGCGGCAATTGTCATTGTGTTTATTTCAGTGATGAAGCGGTGGGAAATCGGTCCCATGAGGAAGGCTGAAGCGCGGGCGGAAATGGAAGGTAAACCGTACGCCGATGATGCACACCCCATGGTGGCAGATGACGTCTTGGGAGTTGAGATGCTATCCAGTCTGCGACCGAGAGCGGTCAATTTGATTCTGCCTGTTGTAACAATGGTGGTGAGCATTGTTGCCGGAATCTACCTTACCGGAAAGTCAGCTTCAGCTCCCGGCGCCAGTTTCTGGGATATCGTTCAGGCCAGCTCCGGCTCTGCCGCCGTTTTCGGAGCCGTTCTCATGAGTCTTGTGGTGCTGGCGGTTCTCAATCTTCGTCCCGGTAAACTGGGATTGGGCAAATTCGTTGATCTCAGCTTTCGCGGCATGGGCGGCATGATCCCTGTGGTGAGCCTCTTGGTGCTGGCATTCGCCCTGGGGGATGTCGTTCAGCAGTTGGGAACGGGATACTATGTGGCGGGTGTCATCGCTGAGATTGCCAGTGTGAAGCTGGCGGTAGTGGGACTTTTCCTCATCGCCTGTTTTGTAGCCTTTGCTACCGGCACATCCTGGGGGACTTTTGCCGTGATGGTTCCCATTGCCGTTCCGCTGGCGGCGGCTCTTGGCGGTAGCGTCCCCATGTTTCTGGCGGCGGTGCTGGGAGGTGGTGTCTTCGGCGATCACTGCTCCCCCATCTCGGATACTACGATTATCTCCTCCATGGCAGCGGCATCGGATCACATCGATCATGTCCGGACGCAGATTCCTTATGCGGTTTTGGGCGCGGCTGTGGCGTTAGTATTCTACCTTATCGTAGCTTAATCTTCCGGTTTTAGCAGCTCGGGCACAGCAACTTCAACTTCAAGAGGAAGACCCAACAGTTTGGCAATAAGCACTGCCGTCTGCGTCGTGTGACTGCTCTCCAAAACGGTGCCTGTTTCAATGCCGCGCCCCATGGCGAAAAGGGTCGTCTTGAGCGAAGAGATGCGAGGATCGCCGCCGTGTCCGCCGCCCGAATGAGGCACCATAAAGGGACGTTCGAGATCTCCGGGAAAGTTGTAGCCGTCCTCAGCTAATAAGATGAAGTCAGCGCGGTCATAGCCTTGTAAGTCCGGTGGTAGATCGGACGACTCCAGCAGACGGCACCACGCCTTCGACATCAGAATACTCCGTATGCGCGTTCTTATATAATCGTCGGAAGGATCGCGGAGGCGAATGAAAGCTGCACCTCCGGCGGCGTGAGAGACGGCGTCCCATCCGGTGATGCGTCCATTTTGGATGGTCACCAATCCGGAATCGCTGAGAAGTACGTTGAGACGGATGTCGGTGTGGTGATCGACGTGACCGTGATCTCCCGTAACAATAAGTGTCGTGTAAGGCCACTGATCGAGCTTCGTGATCAGATCAATGACCGAGCCGATAAGTGAGTCGGCGAAAATGTAGGATTTTCGCACTTCGGGATGATTCCGCCCGTGCTCATGCTGGGCGTCATCGGGATAGAGAATGTGGTAGCCCGTTAAATGTGGCAGCCGCCGGCTGAAAACGGTCTTGAAAATACGGTGCAGGTTAATGTCCCGCTGAAACCCTTGAACCGCTGCTTCATTTGATTTCAGTCCGCCGAAAAAGGCGAAGTATTCGATGAGATATGGAGGCTTGTCGTGTTGGCGCACCAGATCCAGGGTTGACAGACTGTCCCCTGATGCCGGTTCAATTTCCGGCACAAGATAGTCAAAGGGACCGTTTACAGAGACGGGCCACGGTGTGGCCGCGGTGACCAGGCCCTTAGATTGAGCTAGATGAAAAAGTGTTGGTGCCTTAAGACTGTCTGCCCACCAGTACCACTGATCGAAACTTTGGTCTGGCCGGAACGGACGGTTGTGAATGATTCCGTGTTCTGAAGGCGGTCTCCCTGTGACCATTGAGGTATGGGAGGGGAAGGTGTGGGAGGGAAAGACGGTAGTAACTTCTTTGATATGGGCGCCCGACTGTCTAATTCGACCGAAGTTGGGGAGGTTCACGGATGATAAACCGTGTTCTTCGGGATGGAGAAAGACTTCAGCCCGAAGGCCGTCTACTGAGATGAGAACAACTCTTGGATCTCGTTTACCTCCCCGCGGCAGATCGCAACTGATCATTAACAACAAAACACATGCAATCAAAAACTGACTGACAGAACCGGGGGGAGATTTTACCATAATGTAGAAACGGACCTGTCCCTTAAAAAACCAACCCCCCTGTTTTCTTTAGGAAAGTCATTTTGTTTTTTTGCATCAGACTGCACTCGTAGAGCTACCTTTCTCTTCTTTGAAAGTACACGTTTCCCAGAAATCTCACTGTAATAATTAGTCACGTCAGCCGACGGATAATTTTGGAGACTGGAAACCCCGTTAGTCATTAATCATATCTGTTTTAATTTATGGTTTCAATGACTTTTTCACACTCGCTTTAGTGTCAAAGTACAGGTGGATTCATTCACTCCCTTTTTTCTTGACATTCTAAAACAATCACTTTACACTTGCTATGTCTGATTGGACTCTCGAATCCGGGGTAAATTAAATCCGAGGTACTAATGTGAGACGAATAAAAGCGATACTATTCCTGTCTCTTTTTATGCCCATCTTTGCTGGGGCGCTCCTTGCAAAAACGTATAGTATTTCAGGCGTTGTCGTCGATCTTGAAGGCGAAAAGCTTGGAGATGTCGAGGTAGTGCTTCTAGATGCGGATGGAGAAGAGATAGACAAAACTTCAACTTCAAAACGATTTGGTAAAGGCAAGTTCGAGTTCAAAAAACTCGAGTCCGGGAAATATGCTGTCGAGGCGAGCAAGGAGGAAATCGGTTCAGCCAGTCAAAAAATCACAATTGATGAGGATGATGTTGAGATCGAACTGACTCTGGGTGCAAAGGCGGAGAAGAGGAAGGAAGGGGTCGCCGCTGAGGAGGGCGAAGCTGAACGAGCTCCCCAGGAAGAATATGTGATGACTGAAGTCGCTTTCGAGATCAAAAAGATGACGGCTGAACTCGATCATCTGGGCGGTCAGGTAAGGGATCTTCAGGCCAGGAGTGAAATGTGGACCAATCCCCTTTCCATCTACGCTAAGGAGATCATACTCGATAACGGCAGCACCGTCTTTGGCAAAGTGGTTTATCAGGACGAAGAGATTCTAAAGGTTGAAACACTGGTCGGCTATCTGGTGATAGACAGGAGTCAGGTGGTGCGAATTATTGAGAATGTCGCTGGGGAAGATGAACCTGAATATGTCCCCGAGCAGATTCGAGAGACATATAGTCCACCGCCAATGCCAAAGTTAGCTGAGCCGCGCTATGTTTCGGCTGAGCCTTCAGAGCGAATGGCTGCCAGAGAACGGGGAGCCAATGTTGTTTTAGTAGGCAATATTTCTGAGAAAAAGGATCGTTCTAACAATATCACCTTTGCGGGGCAGATAAAAAACATTGGTGGCCGGCGTGCCGATTTCGTTAAGGTAAACTTTGTCTTCCGCAAAGATTGGAGCGGCGCCACAAAGACACTCACCACCTTTGTCTTGGGTGCCTATCATACATTCGATTCGGGAATTACCACGGATTCATCGCTTCTCCCAGGCGCTTCCGGCAAATTTGAGCTGATCGTCCCAACTGACTTTGGATCGTTTATCGGTTATTCATACACCGTCGATTGGGAAGAGTACGAATGAGCGCCATCGTTAGTCAAAGAGGAGTGCGTCTTATCCTCCATGGTGTACTTGCTTTTTCGGCCCTTCTTTTGGGACAGTCACCCACATCATCAAACAGCGACGCCTTCTTTCTTGATTTAGGGATAGTCATCGAGCCAACTAAAGGGACCGAAGAGGTCAATCGTCTGGTCAAGGCACCCCCTGAGAAAGTGTCGTTTCTGCTAGATAAAACTCCCAGCGGCGCTCTGTATATGGCGTCAACAAAGGAGATGAATCAGACGCTGGAACGCATCCATCAGCGACTAGAAATTCTGGAGATAGCATTTCATGATGAAATGTCTGGCCTGAAAAAAGAGAATAGAGAGCTTAGAGAGATGGTGTCTGACCTTCTGGTGAGGGAAACGATTATTCAAGTTCAATCTGCTCCTGCGGTCTCTGCCGTGGAAGAGAAGTCGGCCGCAGAACCGACACCTGTCCCCGGGACGGGAAAATCTGAAAGTATGGCGCCTGAATTTGATGAGGAAGTCATACAGGTTATTCCTGTAGTGCCCGAAACGGAGAAACTGCCGTTCAACAGGATGGCATATATGAATGCTGTGTTTGCATACCAGCGAGAGGATTATGTTTCGGCGTTAGCACATTTTTCAAAACTGTCCCTCACAGGTGTTGATCAGGTTACGGTGGGAAACATCCTCTATTGGGAGGCGGATTGTTACTATCAGTTAAGGAATTATGAGGCGTCGTTGGACGTCCTGAAGCGTGTCACCTCTTTGTTCAATTCAGACAAACAGGATGACGCCATGATACTGACGGGTCTCGTCTACCGCCTGATGGGAGAAGAGATGCGGGCTCTGCAGGCGTTTGGTGAAATCATCGATACATTCCCGGACAGTGAGTATTTCAATTTGGCGCAGATGGAATTGAGAAGGTCGGAGAGATAGAAATGTTGATCAGTAAAATAAGGGGACTCATCGTAGTTATATTGTTGCTGGCGCCGCCTCTTCAGGCGGTGACGCGTGTCGCCTACACGCACCCGGGTAATATGATGAAGATTCCCACAACGTATGTCAGACGGTCCCCCTATCTCTTCAGTGCCGGCTTCAGCTCGGAGATTCACGGTTTCTCGCCGTTCAATACAGCCCGCGGTGTCTATTTTGCCATGGATATCACAGATAAATTCACACTTGGGTTTTCTTCAGGGCAGGGGGCAGACACAACTTCAGTGGATAATATTCTTGAGTCTACCTATGTGCCTCCGGTGGAATTCGGATTTCACTTACAGCAGAAGATATATGTCCGCAGCGACATCTCTTTCTCCCTGGGACTTCATGACATCGTCTTTGAGAATGCGCCGGACGGACTCAGCCTCGATCCTAAACAGCTCTCCTTTTTTGGCGTAATTGGTAGTGAAAAATCCTTCGGAGAATACCACCTCAGTACTTATATGGGATTTGGCACCGGTGGATTCTCTCCCGTAGTCAGCACAGAGACGTCGGTCACAACACAGACCGCTGATACAGCGAGTACAGGCACAGGCGCGGGAGTATTTGCGGGAGTATTACTGGGAACTCCTTTTTTGCCCAAATGGGGCGGACTTGATTTTGTGGGTGAATTCGACGGCACAGGCATCAATGTGGGACTCCGCATCCCCCTTACCTCGGATTATCGCTTGAGCCTAGGATTCACCCACATAGAAAACTTGCCGGCATTTTCAGCTGAAGCGTACAGTTTTGATCATCCCGGTGTTACGATCGGTTTCACCATGGCTATCCCCAGGGGAGTGCCAGGGAGAGGAGTGCCAGGCGTCCCATCACGGGCAATGGGGCCGACACCGACCCCCGAAGCGGGTGTTATCGATTCTACGCTGATGTTTGCAGATGTTGCGGTGGCAACCCTTCGTGATTCACTTCGTGTGTCCCGTCATCAGTCACGCAATCTTGCTTCGCAGGCTGCATTGCTGAGGCAGAGATCGGTATCCCTTGAAGATTCCGTGAAGTCTCTCAAGCTGGAGAAGAGTGTCTCACAGAAAAACGTCAACCGGGCTATGCGGCACCTGTCACGTTCGTTGCGTTATTTCTACTCTGGTGATTACCGTGAAGCGCTGCAGGAAGTGGAAACAGCACTGGAACTTAATCCAAACCTGGCTTTGGCCTATGCCAGACGAGGATCAATTTACTATAAGTTGGGCGATTCACAGCGAGCGACCATCAACTGGAATCTTGCGCTGCAGATGGATCCTGAATATGATGACGTAAGGAATATACTGAAGGCATTACACGAAAACAGACTGAAAACCACAAGCTTTAGTAGGGAGTAAGAGGACATATGGATATAGCAACCCTGGTGGGGATTCTTCTCGGGTTAGTGGCAATTGTGGGCGGGATTGCAATGGCAGCAATGGCGGCGGGGGCCAGTGCCATGGTGTTTGTTTCCGGCTCAAGTTTTGCTATTGTTTTCGGAGGCATGATAGCTTCAGTTTCAGTAGCCTTCCCTCTGTCAGACGTCTTGAAGCTGGGCGCCGCTATGGGGGCGGTTTTTAAAGGCGGCGGCGCCAAACTGGGAACCTTGGTTGATGATGCCGTGGAGGTTTCCGAAGTGGGGCGAAAGGGCGCCGCAGATCTTGAGAAAGCTGTGGAAGGGATTAAGAATTATTTTTTCCGGGATGGAGTCCAGATGGTGGTGGACGGATACTCAGAAGAGGAACTGGTAGAAATCATGAACACGCGCATCGATTACCGTGAAATTCGTGAAAAGTCACAGGCGGACCTGTTCAAAACCATGGGGAATATGTCTCCAGCTTGGGGAATGGTAGGAACTCTGATCGGGCTGGTTATTATGCTCGCCGGTTTTGGCGGTGAAGGGGGAGGTACCGACGCCCTTGGTGCTGGAATGTCAGCCGCCCTTATCACAACCTTCTACGGAGCTGTGATGGCCAATCTCTTCTTTCTCCCGATGGCTGCCAAACTTAGCACCCGCATCAGTTCAACCAGTACATTACAGTCGATGCTTGTAGAAGCGGCACGGCTGATCCACCAGAGAAAGCACCCCCTGATCGTGCGTGAAAAACTTAACTCATTTATCCCACCTAAGGAGTGGAAGAAAGCAGAGTAGAAGGTGGCTACGCCTGCCGAAATTAAGAAGTGGAAGCAGAAGGGACGAGATGAAGTTGAAGAAGGTCTGCCCGGCTGGTTCGGCACTTTTGCGGATATGATGACGCTGCTTTTTGCTTTCTTTGTTCTGTTGGCCGCTATTTCCACCATTGATCCGGTGAAACTGCAGGAAATGGCTGATGGTATGGGGAAGTCGGTGGGAAAGAAGAAAAAATTAGAGAATCAGTCTATGACACTGGCTGATGTGAAAAAAGCTGCGCAGGAAATGGTAGAGGAGATGGAAGCCGATCCTGAGACAGGGGAAAAACCGGTTGAAGTGACTACGGGACCGCGCGGTGTAACCATAGGCATCTCATCTGATATCAGTTTTGGCTCAGGCTCGTCAAACCTGAAGGGCGGAATTATCCCCGTATTGCAGGGTATTGTGCCAACGATTCAATCTTCCTACTTCATGGTGGCTGTAGAGGGACATACCGATACGGATCAACTACCCGTATCGTTTCAGGATAAATTCCCCAGTAATTGGGAACTCTCCGGTGCGCGCGCTGCCGCGGTAGTAAGAGAATTAGTTAAATTGGGGGTTGAGCCTACACGGTTGCAGGCGGTCGGTTTTGCCGAGTATATCCCCAGAGATCGCCCTACTGATAGAGTTATTAATGATGCTCTGATCAGGGAGTTTAATGCAACCACGGAACTGAAAGCAAGAAACCGGCGCGTGGAGATAACATTTTTAGCGTCGGGCCTCAAAAGTAGCGCATCCAAACTTCCTGTTGATAATAATGAGGAAGAGTGAGGTCTGATTTTATATGATTTCGAGGTAAGGAAGGAGTCCGTTATGAAAAAGTGGTTATTGACATTTATCGGGGGATTGACCCTAATAGGGTTTCTCATTCCACTTCTGATCGCTCAGGAATCAACATTTCTGGCACAGAAGTTGATGTTAGAGAATGATCTCCGCAAACGAATCCATTCAGCATTGGAGAAGATTCTTGAGGATCATCGTTACGTTCTGGATGTGACGGTGGACTTGGAATTCACGCCAACAGTTCGTGAGGAGGTCACATTCCGTCCCTCCGATAGTCGAGCTGTGGAGTTATCCGAAGTTAAAGAAGAGGATACACCTATAACACAAAATGATGAGGAGGGGTCACGACGGTCACGTGTGACAGGCATTCCCATCCCCGGATTTGACTTTCAGATAGAGGAAGAGGAGCCGGTGGAAGAGCCGGTGACGGAGGCAACAACAGAGGCGTCCGTACGAGCTCCGGAGCAAGGTTCCCAAATTGTCTCTCAAACTTATGCCGACACTAAATCCTCAGTTCCTGTTATCAAAAAGATGGAAGTCAGCTGCATACTGCCTGAAGGTTCACCTCCTGAACTGATAGAAAATGTTCGCCAGATTATTATGGTGGCGGCTCATTTTGACAGAGGTCGGGGCGATGAACTGAGTGTTATGACGGCATCATTTAAGCAGCGCCGGGATGAGCAGACAGCTGAAGCCATCATTCTGCGCAGCATTGCTGAAAAGATTGATCAACTGGAGCAGAAGCAAGGGGAAAGCGACGCTCAGGTCGCCGAGGATTGGCGTGCCGAGCTGGAACAGTGGAAAGACGAGGAGGTACGTCGTCAGGAGGAAGAGAGATCTGTCTGGCGTGCTGAGCTGGACCGCCTTGAGAATGACCGCCTTCGCCGTGACATCGATGAACAGAGAAAAACACTTCTTGCTCGGGATTCTGTCAGAATGCAGCAACTAACAGATGAACTGGCTCAGTTAAGAACGGCTCTTTCCAGCCCGCAGCTGTCTGAGGAAGAGCAGGTGGTAGCTGAAGGTGAAATGGCGGAAAAAGAGAAAGAGAAGGCAGAACTTGATTCTGTTATTGAGGAAAAACTCGCCATGCTTGAGAAGGCGCAGGAAGAGATGCAATCAGCAGGTGGCGGCATGAGCAACATTCCCATTTATCTTATGAGCGCCATTTCTCTGCTGGCGGTAATTGCTCTAGCTGCTGTTATCATTTTTAACGGTAGATCCAAGCCCAAGTATGTCATGCCTCCCCCGTGGATGATGGGGCCTCCGCCCAGCAAAAAAAAAGTGAAGGGGAATAATGGTGAAAAGAGAGAACCGGCCCCTGCTCCTGCAGCACCCCCGCCTCAACCGGCACCGCAACCTGTTGCTGAGGATACTGGCGTTCTGCAGTCGGAGATCAAGTCGTCCCGCCAATCAATCGTATCCATGGCTGTGGGAGAGCCGGAGACTGCAACCGCTATCGTCAAGGAATGGTTAGAGGAGGAGGCGCCTCCACCGCCTGAAGAACCTGCGCAGGCAGCCCCCGCGCCGGAACCAGCGGCGGCTGAGGAAGAGGACGAAGGTAAGAAAAAGAAGAAAAAGAAGAAGAAATAGGGGCGATCAATGATTACCGACTATAACAGATTGGCAGGTATTGATAAGATAGCGATCCTCTTCACAGTTGTGGGAGAAGGATTGGCCGTGAAGCTGGTGAAAGGGTTGGGTGAGGCGGATGTTCGCAGAATCCGCGCCAGAGCGCGTGAGATGGAGACTATATCAACGGCGGTTAAGAAGCAGGTGATAGATGAGTTTTATCTCGCACTTATTTCGAAGAAACTTCAAACTGAGGGTGAAGGTAGCGACGCCAAGAAACCGTTTGCCTTCCTCGATGAGCTGGCAGATGAGCAGCTAGCTGCGCTGCTGGAAGTAGAGGAAGCGAGGATTATTGCCATGGCTCTGACTCAGGTAGCATCGGATCGTCAGATGTATGTCATGAACAAGTTGACTCCGGAAGTCCGCTCAAGAGTGCTTATGGAGATGGGGAACCTCCAGGATGTGCCCCTTGAAGCAGTGGTTAATATCGCAACTGAGCTGGAACATAAATCGCACTTCCTCCCGCGGGCCGTGGAATTCTCCCGCGGCGGAGGTAAGGGAATTGCCGATATTCTGGGACAGATGAGTCCTGAAGAAGAGTCCAGGTTCCTGGATTCAGTTGATCGGGAATCACCTGACTTAGCCAAGGAGATTAAAAAGTATCACCTTACCTTTGATAACATCCTCGTATTTCCAGATGGTCTTCTGCGTGATATTATGAACTCCGTAGAACTGGATGCTATTGCCATGGCCATGAAAGGACAGGAGCAGGCGGTTATCGATAAAGTTATCGAGAATCTGCCCTCGAAAAAGCAAGCCATGTTTGAACCGGTTGAAGGAGCTGTTCCGAAACGGGATGTGGATTCGGCCAGGAAGTCTATTGTAGATGCAGCACGGCAGATGGAAAAGGACGGCCGGTTTAATCTAGAAGACATTCTTGGTGGTAGTGAAATGATAGAATAGCCACTAAGTCTTCTGATTACTAAAGCCTCCCTTGTTTTCAGGTGGAGGCTTTTTTCATGCAATTATTTTATGTAGACCGTCTTGATATTTACGAATTCCTTGATACCGTATTCGGACAGCTCGCGGCCATAACCACTCTCCTTGACACCGCCGAAGGGCAGGCGGGGATCCGATCTGACAAAATCATTCACGAAGCAACATCCTGCTTCCAGTTTTGTGGTGGCGATTCTGGCGCCCTTAGCTAAGTCCGAAGTGAACACTGCTGCGCCCAGGCCGAACAGTGAATCATTGGCCACCCGGATCGCTTCCTCTTCATTCTTCACCGGAATGAGTGTGGCTACGGGGCCGAAGATTTCTTCTTCGTAGGCGGGCATCCCGGACTTTACATCAGCCAGAATGGTGACAGGGTAGAATGTGCCGGCATCTTCCGGAATCTTGCCGCCCAGCAAGCATCTGGCTCCGCGCTCGATACTTCTGACTACCTGATCGTGTAGTTCATCCCGCAGGTCTTCCCTCGCCAGGGGCCCGATCTGTGTCTCTTCCAGCATGGGATCACCTGCTTTCACTTTGCTCATCTGATCCAGCAGACGGCGTTTAAATTCTTCGTAGAGAGATTCAACCACAATGTACCGCTTGGCAGCAATGCAGCTCTGACCGGTATTGATTAGACGGCTGGTGACGCAAGCTGCTACCGCCTGATTGAGGTCGGCATCCTCGAGGATGACATAAGGATCGCTCCCGCCAAGTTCCAACACTATCTTCTTAAGCATGTCACCGGCTTTTGATGCAACCGCCTTTCCTGCCGGCGTACTACCAGTGAGTGTCACCGCTTTTACTATGGGATTCTCTATGACCGGCTCTACGCCGGCACCTCCTACAAGCAGGGTGCGGAAACATCCCTCTGGGTAGCCGGCTCTTCTGAACACCTCTTCAATGGCGAGGGCGCACCCCATGACGTTCGATGAATGCTTCAGCACACCGACGTTTCCGGCCATGAGGGTAGGGGCGGCAAAACGAAACACCTGCCAGAAGGGGAAATTCCACGGCATTACAGCGAGGACGACTCCCATGGGCTGGAAAGCGATGTAGCTTTCGGAAGCGTCCGTTTCCACAAGTTGTGGAGAAAGGAATTCTTCCGCCTTTTCAGCGTAGTAGTCGCACACCCAGGCACACTTCTCGGTCTCAGCCCGGCCCTCCCGGATCGGCTTGCCCATCTCTTCAGTCATCAGTCTGGCGTAGCCGTCACTGTCTGAACGTAGTTCCGCCGCCACTTTTCGTAACAGCTCCGCCCGATGGGTAAAATCGGTCTCGCACCAGTCAGTAAAGGCCGCCTGCGATTGAACGAGAACCTGTTCGACTTCCGACTGCGTCATCTCTTTGTATTCACGGATGGTTTCTCCCGTTGCCGGATTTATAGAAATGAGCGCCATATCTTATTCCTCTGCAAGAACTTTGACTGTCTGTTGAGCTGAGGAGACTCTCTTAGGCGAGCCTCGCGGCTTCACAACTAAAGTTTAATCTTATCCGGCAGTTTCGGATATTGTCCGGCGTTATTGCGCAGACGCATCTCGCTCTGAGCAACGCCCCATCCGGTGAGGAGAACAAGCCTCGCAACCTTCTCCATCTTATTGAAGTTAATTTTGTCTACCGTGTCAGTCGGTTTATGATAATCTTCATGTATACCGGCAAAATAGAAGATGATTGGGATTCCATGTTGAGCGAAATTGTAGTGATCACTCCTGTAGTAGAAGCGGTTGGGATCGTCAAGTGTGTTGTACCTGTAATTCAATGAGAGGTCTTCAATCTTGGTGCTGGCATACTTATTTATTTCGTGCAGATCTTCACTGATCATGTTGGAGCCGATGATATAGATGCTGTCTGGGGCATTGCGGCCCACCATGTCAATGTTCAGATCCGTGACGGTGTTAGCCAGAGGCAGGAGAGGACGACTGGTGTAGTATTTTGATCCTAACAGTCCCTTCTCTTCGCCCGAAACAGCCAGAAAGAGAAATCCTCGTTTTGGCAGACTGGAGTTCGATGCAACTGCTTCAGCAATCTCCAGAAGGATTGATGTGCCCGTTCCGTTGTCGTCGGCGCCGTGCCAGATGGTTCCCTCCTCATTCTTCCCCATGTGATCGTAGTGTGCGGAAATGACAACAGTCTCGTGCCCAACTTCAGGATCACTCCCGGGGAAATAGCCGGCAACATTCTGGGCTGTGATCGCTTTTTTCTCGATATCAATGGCAATGCGCACATAGCGATTGGCAAGTTCTTGAGTGGTGGTTTTCCCCTCAGACTCAAGTCCGATCTGGAGTTCTTCTAAAGTTTTCCCTGTGCTGGAAAGAATGCGGTCGGCGGTGCGTGTGCTGATCATCAGCAAGGGCAGGGGCCGGTCAGATGTCGGGAGCGACATACTCTCCCGCTTCAGCCATTTTTCCCAGCGCTTGAACTTATCGGAGAACAGGGCGCTCGACTTAGGGTTTGACGCCACCAGGAGTGCTGACGCGCCCTGCTTTCTGGCAAGAGCGACCTTTTCGCGCACATCCGCAAAATGAGTGTCCTTCTCTCCCTTAAAACGGTCGCGGTCTGAGAACTCCGGCTCTCCATCAATAATAAGAACAATCTTGTGTCGCACATCAATGCCAGTGTAATCGTTATAGCTGTATTCGGGAGCATCGATGCCGTAACCGGCAAAGACAATAGGAGCCTGAATTTCCATGCTTCCTGTCAGTCCCCAGGGAGAGATAAAGTAGTCCTCCCGGAATTGGAAATTCTCCCGCACTTGGCTTTCACCCTCTTCGTAGAAAAGAGAAAGAGCGTTGTTTTCCGTCAAACTGGTTTTGAGCAGTTCATAGCGCTGGAAAAACGATCTGTCTCTCTCGAGGGGAGTCAGTCCCAGACGCAAGAAATGAGATGCTATGTATTCGGCGGCTACTTGAAGTCCGTGCTGCCCCGTCCCACGCCCCTCTGTGGCGTCTGAAGCGAGGAATGTGAGATGAGCCTGCAGATCGCTGTGGGAGATGGAAGCGACTCCTTGCGACACTTCAGAGACGTCGAATACTGGAGAGAAGTAAACTTCTGCCTGAGCAAGGATCAGAAGAGGTGAGAGCAGAGTGAATGAAAGGAGGCGTTTCAAGATGCGGTGAAGTTAGTGAGGAGAAAGGAGAGAAAAAAGAGCGTTGGACGTTTTAGGGGAATGCTGAAGTAGCCCGGGAAAATGGATTTGAGGAGCAGGCAAGGGTGGCTAATTTCTGATAGAAGTAATAAAGTTGAACACCCGAGATTTCCAAGACATTAGAAGGTTTATCTGAAGACGGAGGAGAAGATGAGAGGCTTGAAGGAGAAGGTGGTGATTGTGACGGGCGCGGGGCAAGGGATCGGCAAGTCCACGGCCCAAAGATTTTCTCGCGAAGGGGCAAAAGTAGTGGTAGCCGAGTTCGATGAGAATACCGGTCAACGGGTGGCGGAGGGGTTGGAGATTGGCGGTGCAGAGGTCCTCTTTGTTCAGACTGATGTGGCTGATCGAGACAGCGTCAAGAGGTTAGTCTCCGTTGTGTTGGAGAAGTT
>CEPZ01009167.1_pt1 | contig 15460 bp, 15 predicted proteins | sample 530461 | NCBI WGS metagenome assembly CEPZ01 (sample SAMEA2620106, study PRJEB7988) | marine metagenome | isolation source: saline water (ENVO:00002010), including | reverse complement strand
GAATCAATCAATGTTCCGTCTAAGTCGAATATTATTAGTTTAATCATTTTTTCCTCTTTTTTATTTAATTATTATAATGAACCTGTCGCCAATTGGCAAGTGAACCACTGTTCGAATTGTCAAAATTTATGGATGCTCAATTATTGTTTACTTTGCTTTGAGCAGGTGAACGATGCAGGTTCATTTTCAAAACACCAAACAAGACCTTCGCAAATGATAGCAAGTTGACGCTGACAACAGCGTTACGAAAACTATGAGTTAATATGCTAAATTATACAAGTACAACCGCAACAAAACTTGAGCTTTCTTCCACACTAACATTTATTCGAACTTGTAGGTGTTTTATTACCTAAACTGTCTTAACCAAAGTAAACCAATGTGAATCATGTTTTTATTAAACTTATCAGATAATCTATAAGTTTTTTTATAAATATCATAATCAACAATACCCATACCTTTCATTGGTGTTAGAATTCTATCATAAAACTGTCTTTTATTATAACTAAGTTTAACTTTTTTACCTTTGTATCCAGGTTTGTCAAGTTCAGTTACCCATTGACCATCATGTAACTGTGTTGCAAACACACTCATCTCTGTTTTATTAATTTCACCTTGATTATCTTTCATATATTTAATTAATTCTTTTGCTACTATTACCTGTTGCTCTGTAGCAAAAACAATTTCAAAAACATCTTCAGGCATATTAAATTGATCAAAAAGTATAACCATATATTACAATAAATGTCCACAAGTATATAAATGTTGCTAATAGTATATTAGTTTGGTAAAAAGAAATATTTATAAATCAAATAAGATTCTCTTATATAAAGAGGTTCTTGGTAGAATTTTATAAAAATGAAAATTCAAAATTTTAATTTTGAAATTCATTGAAATCGGAGATTTAAATGAAACAAACACTTGAAGAGACAATAAAAGAAGAAAAAAATACAAATTATAAACCTAAATTTGTAGGAAGCTGTACAAGAATTACAAAAAGAACTGTAGAAGTTGTTGCTGCATATAATTTTTTTAATGGTGATTTGATTAAAGCTGCAGAGTTTCTTAAAGTTTCTACAAAGACTGTGTCTAATTATGTAAATAAATATAATTTTTTGATAGAACAACAGGATATTAAAAATAAAACATATAATGAAGAATTAGATGAGTTTGAAAAAGAATTAAAAGAATCTACAGCTGAGCTTTAATATTCTCCAAGAACTTATCCCAATCATACTTCTTAATCACACCACCACATGCTTCAATATGGCCTCCACCAGTTCCATCAACCCCAATCAAAGCTTTTGCTAAGATCTTCTTAACATTAAATGTGTGTGATCTGAATGAACATTTCATTTCACCATTCTTTTCTCTAAGAATTATTATAAATTTATCAGGATATTTATACAAAACATGGTTTGATATTTCTCCAGACAAGCTCATTCTTCCTGAATGATAATGATAAACAATCATTGGTGAATCTTTGTCAGGTTTAACTCCTTTCATTAAACTATCAAACTCTTTTTTAATTTTTTTATAATGTTTTAGTATTAATTTTGATCTAGGTGTTTTTCCTTCTAAGATTTCATATGGATCATTAATTCTTGTTAATATTTTAACTAATTTTTTCACTTCAGATGTTTTTCCTTTTAAACAAAACTCATAAATTTGTACTAATTTACCAAGTTTTGTATCAAACATTGCTTTTCCAGGATTTGTAACACTAGGTGGAAGAAGGTCAGGATACTTTTCTGAAAACTTTTTCTGAACATCAGCTGGTAATGTCCAGTCACCTACTATTCCAATCATTGCAATCCATATATCTTGTTCAACAACTTTATAACATGAATAAGCTGTTGGTAGATTCTTTTTAGGTTCTTTTACAATTGGATTAAAATATTTAACTTTGTTTCTTTCTACTGGACCATGATGATCTATCCAAACAATAGGTGTTTTTGTTTTATCAATAAACTCTTGTTCAGCTTTTGCAAGATCAAGAATAAATATTTTATCAGGATGATAATCTTGTACTTTATGTAGGAATTTCATGTCAACATTTGGCGATGTCTTAAGAATTATTCCTTTACCTTCTCTAACATATCTATAAAACAATAAAAAACTAGCTAATCCATCTGTATCATCATCATAAAAGTAAAGTGGATGATAACTAGTGTCTAGTTCTTTCTTAATTTCAGCATAATCATCTTTTGTAAGCATATAGTTTTGTTTATATGAAAGATTTATAAATGTTTGTGATTTAACATTAGATAATATGTATTTACCAAATTATAAAGGGGGAAGTATTGTAAATTTAATGAGTTCTATTGAAACAGCACTAGGTGGAAAACCAAAATACAAATCATTGAATATCTATGGTCCTCAACAACTTTCTAAATCAAAGAATGTTGTTCTTCTTGTAATAGATGGATTAGGATATGAATATCTTATGAAATATGGTGAAGGAACAATATTTAATAAACATCTTAAAGGAAAGATGACTTCTGTATTTCCATCTACAACATCAGCTGCCATGACTGTATTTAACACAGGCGTTCCTCCACAACAGCATGGGATGACTGGTTGGTTTGAATATCTTAAAGAATTAGGACTTGTGGCTATTGCAATACGTTATATGCCAAGAACAGAAAAATCATCATTACAAGATGTTATAGATATAAAAGATATATTTAATCTAAAACCTTTTGTTAATAGATTAAAAGCAAAAACTTATATTATTCTAGATAAAAAAATAACAAAAAGTCCATATTCATCAGCAGTAAAAGGAAAAGCTGAGATTGTTAGTTATAAAAGTATGGAAGATTGTTTTAATAAATTAAGGAGAGTTATTAAGAAAAAAAGCAGAAAAAGGAAATATATTTTTGTTCAAAGAATGATGCATGATCATTATGCTCATAAGTATGGTGTTAAAAGCAAAAAAGTATATAATAATTTCAAAAAACTAGATAGACAAATAAAAAAACTTGTAAAATCATTACAAGGAACAAATACAAAAATAATAATTACAGCTGACCATGGCCTTATTGATACTAAAAAATCAAAAAGAATAATAGTTAATAATCATCCTAAATTTTATGAAACATTATCAATGCCTTTGTCAGGTGACAAGAGGGTTGCATATTGTTATGTAAAACCTTTAAAAGTAAAACAATTTAAAAAGTATGTTAAAAAAAACTTTAGAAAATCTTGTTATATGTATAAAAGTAAGTCTTTGCTTAAGAGAAACTTCTTTGGATTATTTAAACCACACAAAAGATTGCATGAAAGAATTGGTGATTATGTTTTGATTATGAAAGAAAATTATTCCATATGTGATAATCTTATAAATGAAAAACCAAGTTCTCATATAGGTGATCATGGTTCTGTATCAAAAAAAGAGATGTTGGTTCCTTTAGTTGTAATAGATTGTTAAAAGCTACTAAATAACAATAATCTCTTTAATTTCTTTAATCATTTTATAGTTTTTAGAATAATACATTGATAATCCTAAACTAAGAATTATAATAAACAAGTTAATTACAAATATTATTGATCCAAAGATTGTGTCTTCCATTTTTCTTATTTTAAAAAAATACTGGTGAGCCTTAGCCAAGTTTACCAGGTTGAATAGCCCTTAAACCTTTGGTCAAACTTATACTCACTTTGTGTTAAAAACTTTTTATTAAAAAAAAAAATTAGGGCAACTCTTTTTTTGAAATATATTCAATGCTCCTCATAAATGCTTGCCCTTGCAAAAGCACTTACTCATAAAAGCCTACTAACTGCATCACCTCGTGATTAATTTATTCACCTCTTTTTTCCTCAAGGCATCTAGTGAAGAGTTGTTCCAAGTAGCTTTTCGTTTTCAGGTCGAATTCAACTCGTATCATTGCTTATATTCCTGATTTGCATCAATAAGCAACTTATCACTTACTTCTTCTCTTAATTTATCTGTGATAATGAAAGGGGTCCAAGTTATTGAGTGTGAGGGGTGGGGTATATATTAGAATCATAAGGTGGACCCCGTTATGAATGTACTTAACCATTAACCTTGTTAATGATTATTATGTATTAATTGAGGATATACTAGTATATAAATGTTACGAAAGTGTATATTTGTAATTTAGTATACAAAATGGTATATTTAATAACACAAGCCATTAAACTCTAGAATTCGGCAACCATCACTTTAAAATAAGAACAGAAAAATAAGTTATCTTTTTTTAATATTTTCTCTTGCTATTACACCTAATAAACAATCTGGCATATATGAAGGGGTATTTTGCTCTTCTATACCTATTTTAGCACGTTCTAAACATAATAAGAATAAGCTATATTTTTGTGGTTTACTACTAATCTGGCCTTCATGATATTGAACACATTTATCTAATTCTAAATGTGTGAAATCTTTACATATAGTTTCTATATCATATTGTTTTATATTCATTTATATAGAGAATAAAGAATTCTATATAAATGTTAGTCAATACTCTAAACACCAAAAATTCATTAATTATATAACTATATTCACCAATTAACAAAATTAACTACTGGTAAGTAAAAAAAAACGAAACATTTATATATAGTAATATGACTCTATATCTATATATACTTATATATTGAGGATTAAAAATGAATAAAATAAAAATTGAAAATGTGTTAAATATAATTTATGAAAAAAAATTTTTTGAATTATCTAGATTAAATGATCTACAAAATTCTTATATAAATGTAATGGGAGAAGAAGATCCAAAAATTTTAAATAAAATTTCAGATACAAAAGAATTATATGATAATAAGATTCAAAAATTAAAATCTAATTATAATAATTTTGAAAAATTAATGTCTATGAATGATTCTGAGTTAAGAATAAATAATTCTAATGAAAGAATAAATTTGATGCAAGACGGACTTTATTCTAATGCAGATTCAAATTTACAATCTATTATTCAAAATAGGACAATCACAGAATCAGAATATTGGAGTGAAATATTTCCAGAACAAGTACCTTTTTATTCTGAAGAAAAAAATATTGATATACTAGAATTTGATACATCTATATTGGATTTAGAAGAAATTAATTTACCACTTCCTGTTATTAATGAATGTGATTTCCAGGAAGTAACGGTTAGAGAAGAATTAGAAGAATCTACAGATCTTGAATTCATTGAAAAAATAAATTATTCTATACAATATGTTAAATCTAAAATAGGAGCAATGTATAATTTAGAAATTTTAATACCTAGTGAACTTTTTGGATTAAGAAAGACATTAGAAAAATATATAGAATCAGAACCTTGTGAAAGGTTAGAACAAATGATTGATTTTATTAATAGAGGTTTTTCTGAAGAACAATGGTCTTGTTTAACAGATTCAGAAATAAATACAGTAAAATATACTAGACAAAAAGATAGGTGGAGTGATCCAGGTAATCTTCAAAATATTACAAAAGGTAGAGAAGAAAAACTTGCTAGAATAATATTAAAATGTTATGGTAGGATGATTGATACAAATTCAAGATATAGAAATGTAAGTCTGCCAACAGGTGATGATTCTGTAAAAAAATGTTCAATTATTTTTTGTGTTGAAAAATATATACTACATGGAGTAATATCTCCAAGAGAACCATTATATACTAAAAATGCCGTTGATAATTTAAAAATGTTTATTGATTTTCATAATAAAATTATACCACAATTGAGTTCTATAGAAATTGCTGATCTAGGTGTAAATTATCAAGTATGTAAAATGAATAATTTATATCAATTCTATAAAAAACACAAGAAACTTACTCCAAAACAAAGAACATTTGCATTTAATTTAATGACTGGATATCTTTTAATATTACAAAATGCTGATTTAGATCTTAAACAAAAGATTATGGAAGGATTAAAACAGCCTGTAACAATAGGAATGCATAAAAATGGACAAAGATAAGTATCTAGAAAAGTTATCATTATTGATTAATGAACAAAGAAAATCTAATTTAGAGAATATAAATGTTATTGATCAAGTTATAGAAAATCTTTTGTCTTTAGATAAAGGTGTGGATCTCATCAGAACAATGCACCATGATATAAGTTTAGATGAAATATTTAATCATTTAGCAACACATGATTTATTTTATTTTTCTTTACTTGAAGATTTTCCAGAAGGCATAGATCCATTAATACATGAGTATTATGTTGATATTGGTGGTTTTGTCTTCCGTACAGGTCATAAGTCTAGTAAAAGAGGCAAATTTCATAAATCTCTTGACCTTTTTATCTATAATTTATTAAACTCAGTACAAAGAGAACAAGAAGATTTTATTAAAGAAGGAGAATCTGTCTTTAGGCTTTTTTATAACCATTATTTAGGTGATCTTCATATGAAGGAATTAACATGTAAAATGCAGAATCAAGATCTAGAAATGCCACAAAATGTTAATTTAATAGAAATAACTACTAATTCTAAATTGTCCTTAGACTTTTTATTACACATGTCTGATTATTTTGATAATTCTAACGATGTTGTTTTTTTACGAGATGGAATACTAATGTTTACAGAAGCAGGTGTTGTATATCTTGAAGGAAATTTAGAAGATCATAAATTCATTCCTTATAGTTCAAGAACTATTAAAAAGGTAAGAAGTTTTCTTAATCGGTCTGATTCTATTCAGGTAAGAAAAAATTTTGGTATTAGAGAAAAATTAAAAAGAGATGTTTATAATTTTAGGTCTCAAATTATGAAAAAGGTTGAGAGTTCTGTTAATCATAAAGTCCAAGCTTTGAATTTGGAAGATTTAAGTTCTGTTGAAAAAAAAGCAAAAGAACTCTTTAAAAAATATGGTTCTGTAGTCAAATATAAAGAAAGGGTTAATTCTAGAAAAAGTGAGATAAGATTTTGTCCACCTTTCACATTTTCTGAATTAGAATTGGTAGATAAAATACTGGATTTAATAAAAAATCTGAGTGGGCTTTATATAGATTCTGTTTTTAAATATAATGCATCAAAAGAGTTTGATGGTACTGTTAAAAAAGCATATAACATGATCAATCAAAGATTTTCAAAATTATATTCCAGTGCATTTGTTGCACCAGAAAATGCCCATCTATACAACAACAATAATAATAATAATAATAATAATAATCAAGTAACTTCATCTTATGACTATCTTAAGCCTGAAATTTGTTTGAGTTTTACTCCTGAAGAATTATTAGCATTAAAACATAATTTTTCTAAATATTTTCCAATAAAATTGGCTTATTTAGCAAAAAACATATTTTATTCATTGACACCAGAACAAAAAAAAAATTACATTGGTGTTGTTGAACCTGAGATTAAACAAAATTTTAAATATATTAAAGCATATGGTTTGAATGTTGAGGATAATATTACAGAACTTGCGACAATTGATTTCATGAAATGCGCAGCAAAATATCAATTAGCCAAGATTTCCAAAAGAGAGCCTAAATTAAATCCACAAAGGATAACATATTTTGAAAATCTGTTTAGATTAAGGTTAGAACACAAAAATTAGACTTTTTCACCAAAAAACTCTTTCACCAACTGCACATAATCCTCACTAATCTTAACTTCCTCTTGAAAACATCTATAATAATTCTGCCATTTATACCTAGCATCTAGATAAACAACCACACCCCTATCAGTCTCAGACCTAATACAACGTCCAGTTGATTGAAAACATTTGTTCATTGCTGGAAACAAATAACCATAATCCCAGCCTTTGCCAAACTTTTCATCAAAGTATTTTATTAATTCTTTTGTTTCAAGATCAGGTCTTCGTAATGGCAAACCAACAACAACAACACATTTTAATAAATCACCTGGTAAGTCAATTCCTTCAGCAAAATTAGCACCCATTACACCAAGCAAAACAGCACCACTATCTTTATATTTTTTAAATCTCTCTAATAAATCCTGTTTTTCTATTTTACTCATTTCACTTTCTTCTGTAAAAGTTGTTTTTTTACAATTATCTGAAAAATATTTATTAACTTCGTTACGTAAATAATATGATGGAAAGAACACAACTGAATTTCCAGGAACATTATTAACTATTTCTACACACACTTTTCCAATTTCTTCATACATTTTTTCATTTCTCATTGTAAACTTGGTTGTCGTTTTTGGAACTACTAAACTAAGTTTATTCTCTTTAGGAAATGGACTTTTGTAAACTCTTTCAAATGTATTTTCAGGAAAACCTAAAAGATCACGATACATAGAAGTTGGAGTTAGTGTTCCAGACATAAGTATTGTTGAATATGTTTCATTAATGATTTCAGAAGCAACTAAGCTAGGGTCTAGGCAACGATAAGATATAGAAATAGTTTCTCCAAACTTTCTTGATTTATTTTTTCCAACAATTCTTGCAAAACCTTTATCATCACCTAACCACTTTTGTAAAAAGTCTGCAATTCCTCCAATATAACTTCGTTTTTGTTTTTCTCTAATATCAGCAGCAATAAATTCAAGGTCAGCTATAAGTTGGTCAATTTCTATTGTTAATTCAATCTTTTTAACAAATTCATCTTTAGTAATTAATATTTCATCATTAACACTAAGTCTGTTTCCATAATTATCTAAAATCTCTTTTAACATTTGAAGCCTTTGCATAGTTTCATCATAACCATGTTTCTTAGCTTCAGATATTGCTCTCATTAACATGAATGCTGTAAGTCTTTTTGTTAACAAATCACGAATTCTGAACGGAAGATTATGTGCTTCATCTACAATCACAATTGATTTTTCAATATTTTTGTTTGTTTTCATAAAAAATGTTTTAGAAACTCCTGGACTAAATATATAATAATAATCACAGATTACAATGTTTGCTTTTTTTCCAAGTTCAATACTAATTTCATAAGGACATGATTCAGAGTTTTGACATATTTCAACCATTTTTTCAACATGCAATGGGAGTTGTGGTTTAATAGAGTCAAATAATCTTTTTGCTTGACTTGTTAATTGATTTTTTTTCTTAGTATTATTATAAAGGTTACACCTTCCTTCTTCTTTTAATTTTTTACAATACTCTGAAAATTCAAATGAAGATAAAATATTGGATCCTGGTTGTGGACACATATGTTTTTTTCCAATTATATCAACAGATATTATTTGTTCTCCTAATTTTTCTTTAATTAATTTTAATGTTTCAATTGCAATCATATGCTGTGTGTGTCTAGAAGTCAAAAAGAATATAGTTAAACCATTATCTATTGCATACTTTAATGTTGGTGCTAATGATGCAATTGTTTTACCTAATCCAGTTGGTGCATGTAATATTGCATTTGACTTATTTTGTACACAGGTTTGTATATCATTAATTAAATCAGTTTGTATTGGTCTTACTTTTTTGTATGGGAATAGAAGTTTGTTCATATTTTTGTGGAAAAAATGACACTATATAAGCATTTGTAATAATTTGGTAGAAGTGAAGATTTTACTACTCCTTTACAATATAAAATTATATAAACTAAACTAAAAACAAAAACAAAATGGTGATAGAATGACTTATAGAGACAGGATTTTTGAAAGACATGATGTTTATGATGTATTATTATACAGATCAGAAGATCTATATTATGGTGATAGAGAGCTCTCTGGTGAACATATAATTCTTGATGTAGAAACAGCTGAAAGTGATACTGACTTAGGTGGAATATTTGATATGAAAAAGATGAATTCTGTTGTTTATGGAATTTTAAAAAAAGAGGCATCAGGAGAAAATATTATAGTTCAAGTTGTAAGAAAAGTAAAACCAGGAGACTCATATGCAGATACTATTTATGCTGATAGGGTTGTTCATGAATTAAATTTAATAAAAGATAACTCTTTATTAGCTTATAATGCTTCTTTTGATAAAGGTATAACAAAAAATCTTCTTAAACAAGCTTCTGATAAAGGAAAAGCAGAATATCTTTTAAAATGTCTTAATTTTAAAGATATCAAGTTTGGACATATTTCAAAAAACGAAGCAATGCGTAAATTTAATATTCAAGTTCCAATTTCATTTTCAGATGGAAGTCTTTGTCCTGATTTTTTTAAGCTTTGGATAAAAACAAAAAATGAAAGTTTTTTAGAATTAGTCTGCAATAGAAATCTTTCTTGTTTAGATAGTGAAAATGAAATAGCTAAGAAATTAGTTGAGATAGGATATTTGAAATTGTAATTTTAAAGTAACTTTTAAATACAAGATAACCTTATTTAGTTAATAATAATGAAACAAGAGCTTAATTACAAAGAACTAGGATTTAAATCAGGTATGGAAATTCATCAACAATTAGATGGAAAAAAATTATTCTGTAATTGTGAAACTGTTATTAGGGATGATAAACCAGATTATACCTTTCAAAGAGAACTCAGAGCAGTTGTTGGAGAAACTGGTAAAATAGATACTGCAGCTAAATATGAACAAAAAAGAAAAAAATATCATGTTTATGAAGCATATCACGATACTAATTGTTTAATAGAAATGGATGAAGAACCTCCTAAACAAGTAAATAAAAAGTCTTTAGAAATTGCTTTAAAAATAGCATTATTATTTAATGCAAAGATTGTTGATGAAGTACAAGTAATGAGAAAAACTGTTGTAGATGGTTCAAATGTTTCTGGTTTTCAAAGGACTGCACTTATTGCATTAAATGGATATATTGATACTTCTAAAGGAAGAGTAGGAATTCCTGTTATTTTGCTTGAAGAAGAAGCTGCAAAAAGAATAAAAGATCATGAAGATTTTACATTATGGAACATTTCTAGACTAGGTATTCCTTTGATTGAGATTACAACTGACCCAGATATAAAAGATCCATTACATGCACAAGAAGTTGCACAAAAGATTGGCATGATCTGTAGAAGTGTTGAAGGTGTTAAAAGAGGCTTAGGTACAATTAGGCAAGACTTGAATGTTTCAATCAAAGGCCATCCAAGAGTAGAAGTAAAAGGTTTCCAAGATATAAGATCAATACCAAAAGCAGTTGAAAATGAAGTTAAAAGGCAACAAGAAGAGATTAAGTCAGGTAAAGAAACACATAGTCATGTTCGAAATGTTAAAAAAGACTTTAGTTCTGCCTACCTAAGACCAATGCCTGGTGGTGCACGTATGTATCCTGAAACAGACTTGCCTACTTACAAATTAGATGCAAGTAACTTAGAATTACCAGAACTTATTGATGATATTTCTGATAAACTTGAAAAAAAACATAAGTTAGGAAAAGATTTAGCAAAAGCTTTGACAAAAGCAAAGAAACATACACTTTTTGAAGAATTAGCTGAGAAATTAGATAATATAAAACCAGCTTTTATTGGAGAAGTTTTAGTATCTTTGCCAAAAATGTTATCAAAAAAACATAATAAAGAAATAAAACCTACTAAAGATGATTTTAAGACATTGTTCAAAGCTTTGAATGACGGAAAGATTTCAAAAGATTCAGTTGAAACAATATTGGTAGAAGCAAAGCCTGTTAAAGATATTATTAAAAACTATTTCTTAATGTCAGACAAAGACTTAGAAATAGAAGTAAAGACAATTATTGACTCTAACAAAGGCTTACCATTCAATGCAATGATTGGCAAGGTAATGGCTAAGCTTAAAGGCAAAGCTGATGGTAAAAAGATTGTTGAAGTTGTTAGGAAGCATTGTTCTTAACTATCTAAAGCTTTAAAAATGCATCCTGGAATCTTAGTTTTATGCGAGCTGTACAAGTAGAAGTAAGAAAAATAGAAGCTGATCCAGATAGTTTGTTTGAAAAAAAACATAGTGAAGACTTTAATTTATCAGAAAGAAGCTTGTTTTCTATGTATATGAATGATGTTTCACAAGATCCTCCAATAATAGAGCTTGAAGAGCAGTTGGAATTTGGAAAAAGGATAGATAGAAGAGATAAAGAAGCAATAACAGAGTTTATTGAAAGAAACACTAAGTTGGTGGTTAGTCAAGCAAAGAAGTTTAAAGCAAGAAATTCCTCAGTTAAAAATGTTGATCTCTTAGATATTATTCAGGAAGGAAATAAAGGTCTTATGAAGTATGTTCCTCGTTATGATTATAGAAAAGGATTTAAATTCTCAAGTTTTGCATTTTCAGGGATTAGAAGAGCTATGCAACTCGGGATAGGAAAAATAAACAGAACTATAAGAACACCCCTTAAATTTGAAAAAGAATTGTCCCGTGTTTTAACAATTATAATTGAACACAAAAATGAGTTTGATGAAACTCCTAGTTTTGAGTATATTGCTACGCTTGCTAATTTTACTGTTGATAAGGTAAAAACTTTACTTCATGCAGCAAAAGCTTGTTCATTAGATCAGGAGCTTACTTATTCTGATTCTGATTTTAGTCTTTATGATATTGTTGAAGACCCTGATTATGATTTTGATAGAATTACAGAAAAAGCTTTGCTTAACGACTCTCTTGTTAGTTATATGGATTCAGATACTAGTCTTGATAATCAAGAAAGAACAGTTATTTTTACCAGGTTTGGATTGTTAGATGGTGAATATAAAACATTAGAAGCAACTGGCAAGCTTATGGGGTTGTGCAGAGAAAGAATAAGGCAGGTTCAGGATTCTGCTCTTGATAAGCTGAAAAAATCATCTGAATTTGAAAAAAAGTTTTTGGATTTTTATATTGATTCTTAATTATTAATTTTCTCTAGACTTCTTCCATAAAGCTTCAAAATGTTTTTTATAAACTAGATATTATAAAAAAACTAAGTTCTTAATTTACCAAAATACTTAAATACTATAAAATATATAATATAATTAGTGATTTTATATGACTTATACTACACAATGTAAAGAAGTATTTGTTGAAACGGAAGTTTTAGTTAAACAAACATTTGATTTAGATTCAATTCTAAAAGAAATTGAAACACCCAAATTTAATGATATGATTCAAAGTAAAATAATTAAAGAATCACAAACAAGTGAAATCTTTGATTTCCCAGAACCAAAAAAACACAAATATCCTGAACAACATAGTTCTAAAAAGTCTGAAATCAATTATAATCAAGTTTATTCTGAAGATCCTTATGTAATATATTCATCACAACTTAAAAATTACCCTATTTTAGATGATACAGAAGTACATAATTTAGTAAAACTTGTTAAATTAGGATATAAAGAAGCAGAAAACAAGTTAGTTTTGCATAACCTTCCTTTAGTAATAATGGTTGCAAAAAGATATATAGATAAGGGCTTAGATTTTATGGACCTTATACAAGAAGGTAATCTTGGTTTAATTAAATCTGTTTCAAAGTATAATCCTAAAATGGGATATAAATTTTCAACATGTGCTGTGTGGTGGATTGTACAATCAATTTCAAGAGCAATTTCAGATAAAGCAAGAACAATAAGAATACCAGTTTATATAGGAGAAGAAATTAGAAAATTAAATAAGCTTAATGAAAAAATCAAATTAAAACTTCAAAGAGATGCATCTTCTAAAGAATTGGCAAAAGAAAGTGGTTTAGATTTGAACAAAATAGAATTATTAATACAACATAACAAAGAATGTTTTTCTTTAGATTATTTGATTAATGAAACTAAAGATACTATAATAAATTTCATTAAGAGTAAAGGATGCAATACTGAAGAAATTGTAGAAAATAATTTATTTAAGAAGAGTTTGTTTGATTATTTTAGATCAGACTATTGTTGTTTAAAAGATACAGAAATCAAATTTATGATGTTAATTTTTGGTTTATGGGGAAAAAGTGAAAAAAATATGATGCAAATAAGTAGGAAGTATAATCTCTCTCGTTATAAATTAAAGAAGATAGAAAACAAGATTTTAAGAAAAATTAAAAATTGTGAATTTTTTAGGAAACAGTTTTATGATTATGCTTTTGTTAATTAAAACTCCCACCTATAATATTTCTTAAGTTTATCAGCTTTTATTTTTAATCCAATTACATATTGTGTTAATCTTTGTAAAGCATTTAATCTTTTTTCTACTTCTTTATTTATTTGATATTCTTCAACAGTATTAATAGAAACTCCAATTGGTCCTAAATATTCACACACTGATTCTAATGTCTTAAGATCTCCACCAAATACTAATTCAGATAATTGTTTTACTTTTTCAGAAGATTGTTCTGGTGTTACGACTTCAGGAACAGAAGATTGTAGTTTCTGTTCATATGTTGGTTTAAATGTTTCTGCATGTGCAGGAGAATATAGTATAAGTAATAATGGTATTATTAATAGTTTTTTCATATAGAAAATATATTTGTAAGTGAATATTTAAAGTTTATTATATTGAAAAGTTATTTATCAAATAATTCCTTAAACACAATTTTATTATGTTCAGTTATCTTTAGTTTTTTAATTTCTTCATATGAGAATAATCCTATATCATCACCTTCTTTTTGTTGTTTTCTTAATTGTTCTAATTTATGTTTTATAGGACCAACATAAACAAATTTTTCTTGCCTTCCCTTTCCTTTTTTTAAATATTCATATCTTTTAAAGAATTTTATATCTTTTAATTCTATACCTAATTCTTCCATTGCTTCTCTTTTTAATGTTTGGTCAGGTGTTTCATTATCTTCTATTGTTCCACCAAACAAACCCCAATGGTTTGGTGAAGTAGGAGCATTTTCATCTCTATGTTGAAGAAGTACTTTTCCTTGTTCATCTCTTAATATGAATACTGAAGTTCTTTTTACATACATTATATTTAGTAAATAAGAATTATTTATAAAACTTTCAATATTTTTTTAATTTCATTATATATTTCTCAAGAAAATTTGCAACATCTTGTTCAGTTTTATTACTTGACTCATTTAAACATGTTCCTGGATGTATATCATTTGTAATATTTGCATAAGAAACAATCATATATAATAAAGCATCTTCATAAGTTTTTTTTGGGCTTAATATAATCTCTTCACCATTTTGCCATGCTTTTGGTGCTCTTTCTTGTGTAATACTTAATTTATCTCTAAAGAATTTAATGGCATTTTTAACAGAAGCATCCATTTCTATTATTTCACTAAGTGTTTGTTCCATAATATTATAATAAAAAATATATCTTTATAAATCTTTATATTCTAGAAAACTTAATCCTTCATCAATATCTCAATTACTGCACCATATGCAGGACGAGATATAAATATACCTAATGCTAAACCAGCAATTGTAATTATAGCAAAGCCTCGCAACAAACCAGCCCCTGCAAACACTAAAGGAATCATTGCTACTGATGTTGTAAAGAATGCTATCAAAATAATCATAAATCCAGTTTTAAACCTTTTTTTCCAATCAGTAATTTCTGCACCAGACTCTCCTCTAAGAACTTCGTCTGTTATAACAATAAGATGATCCACACCAGTACCAACTACAACTATGATACCAGCTATTGCTGCAAAGTCTAAGTTCCATTTAAGTAATGCAGCTAATCCTAACAATAACACAACTTCTGATAAAGAAGTTATTAATAATGGAATTGATATTTTTAATC
>CEPZ01088227.1_pt1 | contig 15465 bp, 7 predicted proteins | sample 530461 | NCBI WGS metagenome assembly CEPZ01 (sample SAMEA2620106, study PRJEB7988) | marine metagenome | isolation source: saline water (ENVO:00002010), including | reverse complement strand
CGATGTGGTGGAAAAATTGTTATATTTCTATGAAAAGGCTATAGAGAGGGAAGAGGACCGCCTGGGAAAAGCGTAAGGGCGGCGATGGACTTTTATCGAGGCGATGAAATAAAATCTCTGCCCAAGCTTTTCAAGGAACACTTGTTAGCTAGAGCATATGGCTGGACGATAGATAACATAAGAAGTTTACCAGATTTTGAATTTGAAAGATTTGTGAGTTTAGCAATGATTTCGGAGAGATTAGATAATTATGACGTTTTAAATGCTGTTTCTATTGCGTCTGTAGGTAAATCTTTAAGGAGTTTTTAATGAATATTTTTGTAGATCCAAATGACTTTTTTGAAGTCAATTTGTATATTGGAGAGGAAAAGGGAATTTTGTCTTGTGTTTCGGATGAAGATGAGGCTAAGAAAAAGTTTGATGGCAACAAGTATGAGTCTCATTGGGTTAGGTTTGACCAGTTAACATATGGTAGCTCTTTAAAGGTTCAAGAATTAACCTTTAATTTCGATGATGGTCAGACTAGGTTTGATCCTATTGCCTTTAGGCATAATAGATGTGCAATATTACTGAAGGACTGGAGCTTTGTTGATGAGAATAGTAATAAGATACCAGCAACAAGAGAAAATATGGAAAAAATGAGTGATACAGTGGCACAGTCCATTTTATTAGAATTAGATAAGTTATGATTTTTAAAAAAAGAATTTAAAGGATGAAAAAATAAACAATGCCAAGTGGTTCTAGTGTTTTAAAAATTGCAGCCTCTTTAGACATATTGCTTACTAAAGCTGGGGCTATGGGTCTAAATGTCGCAGCTATGCGTAATTATTTAGTTGATTTTAACAATGCATTACGAATCTCTGATCCTATTCTTTCTCAGTTTGGTATAAGTATGGAAGAAGTGAGGTCCGAGGCTTCTAAAATGTCCAAGGAGTTCAATATTGCTCCTGAACAAATATTTGGTCTATATGAAGCTATTAATGAAGGATTTACTATTCCTCCATTTGATCAGGTGTCTGATGGGCTCAGGGTTGCCCGTGAAATGTTTGGATATTCTGATGAGGCTGTATCAAAGTTCTTCGCTAAGATGAACAAACTAACATCTATGGGACCTAGATTTGAGGACTTTGTTGCCAATTTTATTAAATTGCAATCTGCAAATCTTCAAGACACAACAAAATACACTGCTGAGCTTGCAAAGCAGGCAGCAATTGGCGAACAGGCACTTCGATATGCTTATGCAACTGGAGAAATAGACGCAAAGACTTATAGATCTCGTGTAGCAATGTTCAGGTTAAGTCAGCAAACAACTGATTCTGAAAAAAAGCAAAAGGATATCGCAGATATACAGATGGAAACGAAAACTCGTTTTGCTAATATCCAAAAAATGATGGTTATGGATTCCGGAATTGCAGGAACGCTTGCAGAAAAAGAGGCTAATATTCTTGAAATAGCTCTTAAGGCAACCAAAGAAAAGAAAATGACAGAAGCGGAGAGGGCCGAACATGCTAAGGTTCTTAATGCAGAATTAGATAAAATGGCAGCTAAAAATCAAGAAAGTGCAGCAGCAGCAAATGTGTTGAGAAATAAGTATGCTGAAATTCTTGGTCCACAAACCGATATAGCACACCTTCAGCAAGATATAGCCGATGGAATTGCAAAAGCCCATCAAGAGTTTGTAAATAATCTTACTCCAGCACAAAAAGCAACTTTAAAAGAGTTGGAGAAAGAAGAAAAAATTAGAATTGGCATAGAAAATATATTTACAGCGACCGGAAAACAGCTAAAGATCGTACAAAACACTCAAAAAGCAATAAGCGCCGAGCTTGCTTCTCAGCTTGGTTTGCAAGAATCTCTTGCTGGATTGATAAGTAGAGTTGGGGATGTAAGTGGCACTGTATTCGAAGATATGAAAATGTCTAGTGCAGAAATACTAGACACTGCTGTTATGGGTATTGAATTAAAAGAAAAAGAAGTTGCGTATTATGATAATTTAATAGAGCAGTCTGGTAAGCTGATTGAAAGTGGAATGTCAGAGAACGAAGTAAGAAATGTTATGATAGAGCAATCTAAGGAAGCTATAGCTCTGCTTGGTGATTCTGAAGAGGCTCAAAAAGAAAAAGCTAATCATCTTCAGCACATAAAAGATCTTGAAGAAGGAGTTGTGGATGTTGGAGAAACGGGTCGAGCAAACTTAGAGGCTATGGCTAATACGAGCAAGGAGGAGCTTGTTAACATGCATCAAAAATTTGATTTATCCAAGAAGAACGCAAATCTATTTGAATATCAAAGAGATGTACTTGCGATCATGGGGCAACAGGCTCAGCTTCAGGTTGACCTAGCTGACAGCCTAGCTAAGGGAGTGGGGGCATCTGTAGAGGCTAGATTGAAGGCTGCAGACGTAATTGGTCAACAAATAGTTATGTTAGAAAAAGAGAAGGCTCTTAACATAGAAGATGAAGCACAACTTAAGAGAACTATAACAATTAAAGGAAAGACAAGTGCTGCAGGAATAGCTGCAACAGGAGCTCTTCAAAATCTTCGTAAAAGGAACATGGAGATTGAAAAAGATACTTTAGATCTTCAAATGCAACAAGTCAATGCTTTAAAGCAATTGAGGGATGGTTTTATCGATGCCATTTCTGCAATGACTACTGGCGCTGGAGTGTTTAGTGAAATAATTGTTGATCAGGATCATAATCTTGGTGCGTTTATGAGAACTACAGAAGAAGCTGTAAGCGTATTAAGAACTGGTGCAGCAATGGGTAGAGGGGCAGGGGCTAGCAGGCATGGTATTGGCGGATTTGTGAGAGGTAGAGGTCCAGAGGGCGACTACGATATTCTTCCAGAATCAGTTGATGAGCTTATATCTCAAGCTTCAGCTTCTAGAGAGCTTATGGAGACAAGCGCTGGCACTCTTGGAGTTATAGGAGCTCAGGGGCAACGGCAGCTTGAGGCTTTACATGCTGGGAATCAAACTTCGAACGAGATTGTTGCTGAAATAAAAAATATTAACGGCACTGGCGGGGGTACTGGCGGCTCAGGTGGTGGTGGTAGTGGCGGCTCAGGTGGCGGTGCAGCAGGTGGTGGTTCTAGCGGTGGGTTTGGCGGCTCAGGTGGCGGTGCAGCAGGTGGTGACACTCTCTGGGGTACTGGCGGTTCAGGGAGCTCAGGGGTGTCGTCATCAGATGCAAAAGTCATTGGTACGAATATAGCAGATCTTCTCAAGAAAGCTCTTCTAGAAGCCCATAAGCAGCTAGTAGAAGATGGTTTTGTATCTGCAGGATAGCCCATCTTGTGGAACATACTAAATGACTATAGGGCATATTGCTTATAATTCAAAAGACTTAGAGCCACTTGGGTTTATTGATCCCATTGTAACGCAGACATCCCCAGAGGATACTCCACGAGGTTCATGGTTTTGGGATTGGGGACGTGGCAGGACGTTTACAACCAACTGGGGATACGAATTGCCTGGTGGTATTTTCTCATATCAATCTGTTTCTCAAGATATTGTTGCCGAAGGCGTTAAGACAGTTTATGCTGTTATATTTACTTTTATTTATTATGACATAAATGGAGTCGAGGTGGCAAAGAGAACAAGAGTGGTTAGGTTGATTATTTCTCAAATCCCAATGATTCCTGGAGATGAACCTGGTGATCCTCCCCAGCAAGCTCCAGTTGAAGATTGGCCACAGGACACACTAAATACATATTATCTTTTTCCAGAATCAGACCATAGCAGCAGTATTGAGTTTGAGGTCACAGGAACCTTACAGCTAGATCCAGATAGTGATTTGGCACAAAGAATAGTAGGACTTCAATATGATGATGACGCTGTATTTGGAAGAAACAATGTAAGACAGCTTCCATCAGATCGTCTAGGATTAGATTTTTTTTGGTCAGCTACTCCTGTTCAGTCATCCCCACAGGGCAATATTCCTGGTCGTGGAACAGATCTGGGTGGTGTGGGTTTTGGTGGACCAGTTTCAGGTGTTGTTGATTCTTTTGCTAATCAGGTTATTGACTTGTCTTTCACTGCGAGTTCTGTAAAGTGGGCATTTCAGATAGTGAATGCAAAAACCATAATTGATAGAAAAGTAGTTATAACTCAGGACATGCTAAACTATCCTAGGATAGATAGTTATATGCCAGTAAAAATAGTTGGTGACGACGAAGGTATAATGAATGTTTTATGCGCATGTGATATACCACTTGACTTAAACAAAACAGAGCTTGACGAGATTGGAGACACTCCTCCAACATCTAAAATCGAACAAAACAATAACAGGCTGGGTTATGGAGAGGGAGATTATGGGGTTGTATGGAATAAAAAATTGAAGTCGATATATAGAAGTGATTATATTAATGGTAGAGATGTTGTATCTCAATCTAGAATAAATAACAACATGCATGATTTAGTAGGAACTACAATATTAATAGATGTTTTTAATGAAGATGGAACAGAGATTCAAGCGGGTCATGAAATATACATAACATATAATCATGTCTTTGACTTTCATTTAAGACAACTTGCTTATACGGATCAACATTTCACATCTATATTTATGGGTGGATATGCGATGTCTTTTGACTTAACTTGGCAAAAGACAGACGTTTATAGTTGGCTTCATGCAAAATTTTGGGTTAATAAAAATCAAACAGATGCCTATATGGCTTCTGTAGATAATCAGGAAGATAATCAGGAAGACAATCAGGAAGGGGCACTCTTGATACATACTCCCGGTGTTAATCCATTTGCTCCAATTTTACCAAATGCCAACTGGACTAAATATATAGAAGATAGAGAATTATTAAAATTAGCAGCAGAAAACGGAACTCCGTCTTCTCAGGTAGAAACTCAGCTAATTGAATGGTATGGTCATAGGCAAATTAATTCAATGTTGCATAGTGGTAGCTATGGTAGAGATACTGGAACAGGTAAGCCATTATTCCCGAATGGACTTATCGTTGGATCTTATAGTTATGATGGAGGAAAGCCAGGGGGCATACTTTGGATAGACTTATTGAATTGGGGCGAAGTTAGAGTTTTGATACCTAGAGATAAGATACGCGATCAGGATTGGTTTAATGAGTGGTTTAGAGATAAGGTTCTATCAGAAAGGATTGGAGGAGAAGATATTAATGTTAGTCAATTTACTGATTATGAAAGAGACACTTGGGATGTTTTTTTTGATCAAAACGTATTCGTTAATTCTTTTTTAACAGACAATCAAAAGTTGGCTTATGAATCATTTACAGCGAGAGCTTTAAATAAGTGTTCTATATTTGATTTAGATGACGACACAGAGAGTAGCGGCATTGGGTTTTCAAATTTAGATTTTTTTACACCAGGAACCTTAAGTCCAAGAGTAGACGATCTTCCAGCGATGGATAGTGAATATTATTCTGATGCTTCTAGTTCGTTTTTTTTAACTCCACCAAGAACCAGTGATAATCCAGGAGTTTGGACTCCATCTGTGATAAATTCTCTTCCTGGAAATTTTGGAGGAACTGCATCTGTAACTCAGGAAGCCACATATCTTTATTTTCAGCCTCTTTCCTTAGATTTAAACGGAAGAATTTATTTTGAATCTACCCCAACTTCTGGTCCACAGCAGGCATTTATAGCTAGAACTATAACAAGACCAACAACGACTTCTGGGGTTAGCGGTTCAAATGTCAATTATGATCGAACTCGAGGACTGTATTGTATTCCTGATAGCAGCGGAGTCCACACTAGGTTATTCTTAACGGATTCATCAGCTTTAAATACCGTTTATTCTATGAAAATTGAAAGTTCTTCATTTGGACATGAAAACTTTGAGGATTCTGTTTCTTATGAGGACCTATACTCATTTAGAGGTCTTGTTGGAAGTGATACAATATACTCTAATGGGATAAGGATAGTTCCGCGATTTAGTTTTGAAAGTTTTAATATAGTTCGTGACGTACAGCTTGTAAGGACATCAGCAGGATTTGAATTACCATTACCAGGTCATGTAGAAAGAATTGTTTTATACTATGGAGACTTAGACCGTTCCTCATTTGAGAATGGGTATTTGACCTTGTCCATTATTGGAAGCTCGTCAGACACAGAAGTCATAGACATTGTTGGGTTGTCATCATCTGGATATGTTGAAATTTACATGGGATACCTGAGCGGATCTTCTGTAATATCTTCAAATATTATTGATTCTATATCTTCAATGTCTGTTGATATGTACTATATAGATGATGAGGACTTTGAAAGAATATCTAAAGAAAGCGTTTCTTCAGACGTTTTTATAGATAATTATGGCAACTATAATATAATTGAGCTATTAACAGAGACATCAAAAACTAATATTTCTTTATTGAGATCTGGAAAGGTGCTTGGTCCATATTACTCTTTTCCATATATATTTCCAACTATAGATAATGAAACTGTATCTACCATTCTTGTCAGATCTGACTTCAAGAATGGTTATTCTTATTTGTTTTTTGTAATAGATGGGTATCTGTTAGTTAAAAGATTATCGTATGTAGATTTGGATACATCTCAAACATCAAATATGAATGATAGTTTCTTTGAGAATGGTATTGACGAATCTTTTTTTACGCGTGTTGGATATCAGGGTGCAGAATACGGGATATTATCTTATAATAAACTTTTTGATTTATTTAATGAATGTATACAAATGACAGATATGTATTTTGAACAATCTTATTTAATACAGGGTGACATCGTCAATAGTAACGAGTGGATAATAAACGAAATGTTATCATCAATAGTCTTTAACGCTTATTCTAGCAATGTTCAAAGCTCAGATAGTTATGACTTTTCAAACTTATCTTCTGATGACACCTATGCTTCGAGGGTTAATGTAGAGAATTATATTGCAAAGGCGTACCTTAGGAGCGATAGTCTTTTGTTGGAATCACACGGATATTCACGGTCAGTTGATGATGGATTTACGGCTGAAATTTTATCAAATGGAACTTTAGTCGTGTTTTATGTATATGAAGGAAGGGTTTATGGAAAAATGGGTTCTGGACCGAGAGATTGGAGAACTTTATTTAAGATAAATGGTAAGGTTTCTGGCTTTAAGCCAGTAAGGGTCTTGGGTTTAACCTCAGAAGATATAGGGGTCCCCGCAGATACAAATATGAATGAGGTAGAAATTGAAGATTTATCAGAAGAAGTTTTAAGTAGAGATCTATCAGATTCTTCTTTTAACGTAAGCGCTATAAGTTCTTGTTATGAACCGAAATCAGATTCATTATATTTATTTTATGTTTTAGATGGATTCTTAGCTTTTCACCTAATTAGCGGCATGTCTCTATCAAGGGATCTTGGAGAATCAATGTTTGATACCTTAGATTCTACTACTCCAAGAAGCATGTTAGAGTTAAACAGAATTTCAGCTCCTCATTTTTTGGTTGGAACTCTTCCAGACGGCATGTCTGACGCAATCAAAATTGCAGGAAATAATTATTTACAATTTAAATATACAATAGGGTCTATTGAATCTTTTAATGAAGATTCTTTGTCCATACAAGAATCCACAGTTTCTGCATTTATTTTGAACGATGGTACGGTTAGATTTATGTATATAGATTCTAATGAGATGCTACGAGGGGGAATTATCTCTGGATTAACTGCCGTATTGGACGTCCAATTAAGAAAACATGACTAATGATATAAATACTCCAATTTCTGATTTTTTTGATATTTTAAAAAGTTTTAAAGAGAGAAGGTTTCGAAATCGCTTTAAGGACCACCTTAATAGCGAGTCAGCTCCATTCAATGTTGGAAAAATTAGGATGAGTGTAAGAATATTTGAGAATAAACCAATACGAGGAAGAAACAGGCAGATGCATGAGTTTTTCTTTAACAAGACTACCTTGGGAAATATAAATAGAAAAACTTTAATTGATTTAGAGCCTGTTTTTTCTTCTGACAACCCAGATTCAAGTGGTGGCGTAACTCTTAAAAAAACAAATTATATGTATCACACTTTTTTAGCTAGATTTAAGTCAGAATCTAGCGTGTCTAGCTCGTCAGGTATGATGTCTTTGCCAGAGTCAGATAGCGAGAATTTCGGTAGTTTTGATAGTGCATACATTCAAAGTGTTCCTGCTTCAGAAATTGAAGATATTCCATCAGAAGATTCAATGGATTTTAATTATAATCTATATGGTTTTTATTCAAAAAATAGAGCTGAGCAATACAACAGTTGCTTTTATCCTGTTGGAAGCATTTATTCTAACGAGAGCATGGGAGAAAAATTTGAAAGGTTTGTATCTCCAACAATAGATAATGAGGGAAATTATAGCCCTTCGGCTGTTGCAACATTAGAACAGTTTTTCAAAGGTCTTGATCCTGATATTGTTCAGGTTGGGTTCGCTCCTGTGCAACAGCAGTTTGGATCTCAGGGTATTTCTTATATTTCTGTGAACTGTGCTTATCCTGGTAATTTTTATAAAACGATTGAGTTAGATGATTCGATAAGTAATTTTCTTAATAAATTTTTCACCTTAACCCTTTATCCACCTGGTTCACTCTTCTTCGGTGATGGACAGGACGCGTATGTAAATATTACTCCTGGAAAGCACATAAGCTTTAAGAAATTAACTCCAATATTTCCAGGGGAAGATTTTTCTATATCATTTAGAAAGACATCACACGATGAGTCGGTAACGGTTGTTCAGCCACAGAGTGGATCTTCAGTGGCATATAGATTGATGGGCGACTTAGAATGTATTGATATTCACGCGAATGACGGTACTAACCATAGAAATCTCATAAAAATTCCTCCAAATTATGGGGTAGCCGAGTTTCTTCCTGACGAAGAAGCTGTTGGTGGTTTTAAATTTACAAATAAGGGTGTTGATTTTTCTTCAGATCCATATGTCATGGTAGAAATATACGGAGGTGTGAATAACTGGTTTTTTTTAATGATATCTCACGGCAAGACTGTGAAGTTGTTTGAAGTCCATGATCAGCCTGAGGTAATTAATGTTCACGAGCAAACAGAATTATCTGGCGGAGGACAGGTAAAAGAAAGAAGAGTTGTTCCATCTAGCGAGAAAGGTCACAGTAGTTTGTTGTACGAGTTTGATTTTACTGGAGATAGATTATTAAAAGAAGATAGATTTAAAGTGTCTTTTCAGCACATGAGGGGTGCTTTACAAATATCTTTTGATGTTGTTGATAAGACATACATAGTATCTCGTGAAAGATTGAGTAATAAATTTTTAGCATCAATTGAAGACTATCAAGAAAACGGGGGGGGCGTTGCCACGGTTGATATTAAAGACTTTGATAAGATAGAATGGCAGTTTGCTCCAATAAAACTTAGAGGGTTTGTCTGGATTAGCATGGGAAATTATTCTACATCTTTTAACTTTTCTCCAATTAAATATATTCCAGCAAAATTTATTAAACCGGATATTCCAATTCCTGTTCTTGGTTTTTTTAATGCAAGAAGCCAGAGCGGCTCTGGAGGATCTTCTAAAAGCAGTGTCGGAGAAAATGTTACTAGTATGTTGTTGAGGAGCCTTGGAACTCCGTATGACGTAGAAGAGGAACATCCCGAATCTTCTCCATCTGATGACGGCGGTTCTCCAATAGACGGAATGGAACCTCTGTATTACAAGCAACAGGCGCAAAAATTTTATGAAATTGTTAACGGAGATCTATTTACATATGAATCTTCTAAGCTTCCTGAGAGCCAAAGACAGTTAATTCCAGGAGAGTTTAGTGACGACAAGCGTTCTATTAATTATTTCGATAAAAAACTTGGATCCTCATATCAACCAAGTCGATTAACTTGCGAGAAAACACCAAATAGGTCAGCTGAAGGTAGCGGTGATCAATACGCCTTTCAGTACAATCCGACTGTAGGTCTAATTGCAGGTTCGGTTGTTTTTTTAGATCCGTATAAGCCAAACGGTGGAGATGTGTGGAAGTTACATTCTTGTACTAGACCAATTTCTACAGGTTTTACATCTTTGGTCGCAGAGAGTAAGACTCCAATTTATTTTCATGAAACGAAAGAAGTTGGACAGCATGTAATCTCTTTTTCTGACAATTGGTCTAGAAACGATAGGTCATTCATTGACCATAACGGAAATATAAAATTTTATCTCTCAAAAGGACCCTCGGCTAGTGTCTTAGAGGGAATATCTGTGTCTGTTCCTCCTGGTGGTTCTGCTTTGCCTTCAGGGCTATCTGATGGATCTCCAACATCTAATCTAAATATGACAGATTCATCGATACCTATTGGTACTCCTAGTTTAATTGAGTCTGGTCAAGCACTTGATGAGACGGCATTTTTAACTAGTCTTCAAGACAAAACATTTTATATTAGAGTATATGCATGGAGGGAAGGGTCTTTTTTTAGTGGAACAACAGACAATGACCTACCCAATAACAGAACAAAGAATCATTTAATATTTACAGGCATATGTGAGCAGAGTAGTTTTGATGTATATGATAGTCATGTCGAAATGACATGCCAACTTAACGACTATAATAAGATATTGGAGGACCTTTTATGGTTTAACTGCCCTTATTATGATGCGATGAGAGATGTTAACGTTGTGTATGATATTGTAGTACAGGCTGGATTATTTTCTGGAGAGTACGATGGAAGCTTTGATCCAGCTAGTTTGATAAAGAAATATCATGAGCTTCCAACATCTGCAGAGTTTAGTGTGATAGAGCATAATGGTGATTGTTATTTACATAATGACTATGTTCTTCCTGGGCATTACGATCCACTTCAAAATCAAATGTTTAAATTTGATCAAGGAGCTTCATTTTTTGATTCGATAAAAACTTTGGCAAGTGTTTCAGGCAAGACAGCATATTTTGATAGATTTGGAGTTTTGCATTTTGATGTTCCAGAAGATGAAGAAGAATTATACAATATAGATAAAGCATCTTCTGAAAGGGTTTTTGATAGGGCTCCGATTAGGGCATCATTTTGGTGGACTTCTAGCCCTGCAAGGACAAGTTTTGTTGAAGAATCTGGAGGTTCAGCGGGGCGATGCAGTGGAAATACTAATTTTGCAATATGGAATGTTATTATTGGAGAGTATAATTTTAAGAGACTTCAGGGAGATACTGTTAACGAGGTTAGGATAATTTCTACAACACCAGAAATGAAGTTGCTAATTGGATCTAATGTAAATGTAAAATCGCTATATGATCCAACATCACAGGGGTTTCGGGGGTATAAGAAAATATTCTTGCAGCAAAGTGGATACTTTGGATCCAGAGATGCTGTAGAGAAAACTATAGCCAGGTATGGAACTATGTTTGTTCCACCTAGTTACGCATCTTTTCAGGTCTTAGGGAGAGCTGGATTGAGACCGATGCATACAATTACGCTAGATGGAATAGGAATGAGTTCTCCAATGAGATTAGTTCTTGTAAATGTCAGCAATACAATAAATGCATCTAAAAATGAGTGGATAACAGATTTGGAAGGTAGATATTTCTATCCAGGTCAAATGATTACTTTTAAATCAAACTCCATTCCATTGCCTTAATTATTTTAAAATAGGAGAATTAAATAATGTCAAATATAAGCAAAATGAAATCTATCGGATCTATTTTATCTAAAGGAGTAGCAAGCGAGATAGTAAAACAAATAGAAAGATCCCCCGGATCTTGGGATTTAAAGTCACGTAATGAGGGGTTCTCAAGTGGAGCAGCACAATCTTATTCTGCAGTTAGCGATAGTTCTACTGCTAAGATAGGAATTAAAGGAGTCCCAATAGTTGGGCAGTAAAATATAATATAGGCGGCACAGATGGCTGGAAAAACCCCAAATTATGGATTAGCATTTTTCGATTTTAGAGATAGATTAGATTCTACTCTTAGTGTTAAAATGGAGACAGATAGATTTTTAACTATTGATAAACAGTTATTTGGATTATATTCTATATTTGGAAATGGAGTCATATCTGGTCTAAGGGCTAGAAAAGCTGGTGATGATGCTAATGCAGTTGAAATAGATCCTGGACAGGTATTCGTAAACCTATTATCTGGAGAGCTTAGAATCCCACAGAGAATTTCTAATTTACCCCCTAATAAAACAATGTATATTTTTTGTACGGTTACAGGCTCAACACAGAAAACTAGAAAATTAAGATTCTTTACTTCTGATATTCCATCACACTCTAGCGCTATTAGAATATCAAAGATTCAGACTATAGGAAGTGAAGTTAGAATTGTTGACAATACATATCGTGAAGAAATATCATTTAAAAAAATGGTCAAGGATGAGATTGCAATACATAAACATAGGGGGATACCTTCCAAAATAAATTTGTCTAGAGAGGTTAAGAACCAGCTACCAGGAGCTAGGATAGAAAGTCTAGATATTAAGCAGATAAGTTCAGGCAGGTTTGGCATTGATAGAATTCCTCAACTGGATCACAAGAATATAAAAAATATAGGTCTTTTATCTCATCCAGCATTAGATTCAATCGCTAAAAACCTTCAAATTAGTAATAGACAATTACTTGGAGAAGTTGCTTCTGTAAACCTATTAAGGCAGCAGATTTTTGATGCTACTTTATCTGAAGAATATTTAAACTCTGCTATAAACACTGTTGCTGTCGTTCCAAACAAAACTCCAGATAACTATGTAGATTGGGACGCTTCTACTGCAATTTTTAATTCAGAGGGCGAGCATTGTGCATCCGGTGGATTTACTGGAAAAACAGCAAATGCAGGTAAAATTTTTAATATCACGTACAGCGACAACCAGTCTTTTAACCTGGCATTTGAGAAAGAAAATATAGTTATTTCTCAAAATGTAGCCATGTTATCTTCGGGAGCCGACTTCAATGTTCCAGTTGAATACTTTGAACAAACAGAGGCTGCTGGCGAGCCATATCCAGGGGTGTCAATGGAAGAGTCTATTACCAGCAGTGATATATCGGTTGTGTCAGATGCAACAATTTATGTACAAGGATTATATTCTGGTAAATTTAATAGCGGAAGAACCTCTCAGATTATTTATAAAAAGGCGATTAATCAGAATAGTGATTGGTCTTTATTTGAACTTTTATCAGTGAAAGTTAATTGCTCTGCCGCATCTCATCCTCCCGTATCTTTTGCCTTTGTTAATATTAATATTGATGGAACAGAGACACAATCGGAACAATTCTCTTTATTAGATTCTGATGAAGTTACTACGAATGAAGATCCTTCACAAAGCAATTTTAAACAGGTATCTATTGATATATCATCGTTTGATAGGGGAAATGTATCTGCAATTTATTTTTATGTTTCTGATTCTTATAAAAGTTTTTCGTTTAACGTAGATGACATAGGACTAGCGACTAGCTCTACTTTTGTTTCTAATGGATTAATGAGGTTTAGATATAGTTCTGGTGCATTGGTTACGATTAACGCAATTTTATATGATGTTAATGTTCTTGGTGGAAGCGAATTTGAGATTAGATATAGGACTGGAAATTCTTTGATTGAGATTGGACAATCAGAGTGGAGTGGGATAATAACTAGTGGTATGGCTATAGGTCTTTCTGGGACAGAGTTTGAAATTGAGGCTGTTTTTAGGTCTAATGGAGACAACTCGTCTTCTCCCATCTTAAACGCAATAACTTTACAATTTTTTGTTAGTGGTGAAGGTTCTGGTTTTGATGTTTCTGAATCGGAAGATTTTTTATTAGGAGATCTTGAAAATGTACAAATTAATTCTAATTTTTCAGGAGATTCTACTTACATTTCTATTTCTAGCCCCATAGAGATTGGTGATATGTATTATTCTAAATTTAGTAGTGTTCAGCAAATAACATCTGATTTTAGTTCAGTATTTGGATATGGCGGTGTTGGACTACCGCTATCTCCGTCTCAAGCAATAGGATATTCACCGCTTAATCCAAATACTGGATTTGATGGTCCTGTTTCAGTAAAAAGATTTATTAATAAAAACTACTTAGTATGCGACACTTATAATGATAGAGTTTTAGAGGTTGATAGGTCTTATAATCTCGTAAGGGGGTACGGAAGTCATTATGTCGGGTCAAGCGCGGGATTTTTTCCTATAAGTGCAGTTTTTAATCCAAGAACAGGTGTTTTGCAGATATGCTTATCTCAAGAGGCTCAGCTTGATCCAGATACTTTTAACTTATCAAGTATAGGTATATATATAGGGAATAACTTCACTACACTATCATCTCGCGACGTATTACTGCAGAGGAACCTAACAAGAAGAGTTATGGAAATAAAGCTAGCTGTAGATAGGCAAGAAGAAATAATACAAAACACACAAAATGTTTATGTAAAGATGTCTCCAGGTGCGTTTTTTATAGAAGATTTTGTTCATACAGAATCATTTGACGCACTATATGGATTTAAGGGGTTAAAAGTTGATGTTGTTGACTTTACATATATAGATGGAATCGTGCATCCTGTCTGCGCTATAGATAGTGAGTCTCAAGATAGGTGGTATATAGCAAACTCCGGCATACCATTTGATAGAATTCGTGCTGGATTGAGAGATGATCAAGATGAATTCTTTACTGTTCCTGATCAGCCGCTAACATTCAGCATTATAGTATCTTTGTCAGAGACCTTGAAATTACAGGGGGCTGTGGTTACGTTTATGAATGATTCTAGCGTAGATGATAATATCCCATTGTTGGTGTCTCCTCCATATTCTGATAGCAATATATCTGTGGTTACCAAATCAAATCTAAGAGCAGAAGTTTCTACTTCTGCTTCAGAAGAGGATATTGCAAATGGTCCAATTTTCTTGTTTACATTTACTATTAAGGTTGAAGTCCCTAACGATGATGGCATATTTGTTGAAATAGATGAAAGTCCATTTAATATACAAAAGCGAGTGACTGTTTTAGAGGCATTTACCGGCATTGACCCAGGGTATCCAAATATTCCTTCTTTGATACGTTTAGACATAGAGTCTGGTAGTATTGATTTTAGCTATGGAGGTGTAGACAAGTTTACTTTTAATGATTTTACACTAGGATCAGTTGTTGAGATAGATCCCGATACTCTCTTGCTGTGCGGCATTCAGCCATTTGAGTCTGGGACTGAGCCACCAATAGATAATGACCCAGACAGCTTTGAGGGACAGGCTATGGAGCTCCTAAGGGGTCACAGGGGAAAGGTCATAACAGTATCTGTCAGTAGTGAGAATGTATTCTTTAAATACAATTCTCCTGACGGATTGTATGCTAGCGACGCTAGTTTTGACGATAATTCAAATATAATAGTTGCTGAATCAAGTATTATAAAAAATGTTGGAAGGATAGTTAAATTAGATCCATTTAATAATATAATAGCAGTTTATAGCGGTGGTCAATTTACAATAATTAATGATGCTAGATCGTCTGGAAACGGAAACATCCTCATTAGTACATGAGCTAGATAGGGATCGTGTGCATAATATAGATTATATATGTTTTGCTAATTGCTCT
>CEPZ01088296.1_pt1 | contig 15502 bp, 30 predicted proteins | sample 530461 | NCBI WGS metagenome assembly CEPZ01 (sample SAMEA2620106, study PRJEB7988) | marine metagenome | isolation source: saline water (ENVO:00002010), including | reverse complement strand
ATAATTAATTTATAAAATTAAGTTTTAACTCATCAGTGGATTTGTGGTTTTGGTTCGGATTAACAATTCCCAGCCTTAACACTTAATGGTTTCACCATAAAACCCCCACAAAGAACTCATATTTAATCTTCTTTTTCTCTTCTGCTCTTCGCTCCTTATTCCACTCAACAAATTCCTTGTTATCAATATCAATCTGAGAGAATAGCTTTCCGCATTTTGCACACTTGTATTTACGACGATGCTCAAGAAGTGCAAGAGTATAATTACAGTTAGGACAATGTGCCATCAATCATACAAGAAAAAGAAAGTTAAATAGTTTTCTGGAAAAATTCGCAGATAATTAGATTTTTAAAGTATAGTTTGCACTATATAATATGAAAAAGTTAACGCTGTTGTTTAGTTTATTTTTGGCTATCACAATGATAGGGTTTGTTTCTGCACAATGTACAGATAGTGATGGGGGAGCAAATTATAATGTTAAGGGTACTACAACAGGGCTAAATTCTTTTAATGAGACAAACACAGCTACTGACTACTGTGTTTATTATGGACAGCAGGGAACTTATGGAATGTATCTCAATCCTGGAGAAACCGCAGTAATGGAATATGTTTGTAATTCGGATGGAGAAACAGTTAATGATGATTTACATGTTTGCGGATCATACGGATGTGATAATGGTAAATGTTTAGAGAGAAGTGATGTTGAAGATGTAGTTTGTGAAATTGACTTTTATTATCAGATGGAAAATGATGCAACCTGTACAGTAGATTATAAAGGAATAACTAAGAGCTGTACAATAAAGGCTGATGATGGTGAGCCTGGAAACCAATGTGTCTTAGATGGATTGTATATAGCAAAACCTACTCCTGATGAAGGATATATCGGTGTTGAAGGTATGTCTGGAACTTTTGAAGGAATCCCTTGTGGTGAAATTGAAACGGTGTATAACACAAATAGATTCTTTTTAAATTGTAAAAATCCTGGAGAAGAAGAAATTACTAAGAATTGCTATTGTACTTTAAAGGAGAAAGAATGGGTAATGTGTGAACGTAGTGATGGGAGTTTTGAACAAGAAGAATGCCCTTATGTATGCTCTGCTGGAAAATGTCTTGAACAAAGTGAAGAAGAAGTTATAATTCCAGAGAAAGAGCCAATAGAAATACCAGAAGAAGTTAGTGAAGAAAATAAAGAAGCAGTATGTGTCGGCTGTGTTAAAGATGAGAGATGTTATCCATTAGGTTATCGAAAGGACAGTCAATTTTGTTCTGAAAAGAGTGAATTTTTAGATCAACTTAAAGCGAATACTGTTTGTGAAAATAATTTTGAATGTGATAGCAATCTTTGTGTAAACAGCCAATGTGTCAGTGGAAGCCTATGGCAGAGATTTATGAACTGGCTTAGCAAACTATTTGGCTAAATGTTTGAATGTTCTTTCATCCATCGTTTAGCAAATCTAATGGCTTCATTTTATTGTTTTAAACCTATCCACTCAGACTCTCACAAGCCCTCCCATCCCCATCCCCGTCTAGTTGATGAATATCATTTTCAACACCTCCACAAAGTTCAAACATTGCTTGCGCTTCAGTTCTTGTAGCAAAATCCCCGCAATTATAAATATTAGAACTGCACTCATCAGCAGGCTTTGGCTCTTCCTCCACACCCCAAAGCCCTAATCCTTCACTTTTAGCCTTATTCTCAGCCTCAATTATCTGAGGACAGAATTTAGTATCTGGCTCATAAGGATAAGCTTTTGCATACCCTTCCCTAACAATCAACTCATCAACGAAAGTCCCATCCATCAAATAAATATATCTTATAAGCCTCCCATACTTTCCAGTTTCAGAAACATCTTTCACAAGCCTAACTTCCTTCCCCAAAACCAAGTCCTCAAGAAAAACCTTAGCTTCTTGATAATAAGCCTCATAATACTCAGGAGAATCAATACAAGCCAACCTCACCCTCTCACCAGTATCAATATCCAAAGTATCTCCATCAATAACCTTCGTAACAACAAAAGTATCCCTCTCCTCCACCTCTTCTTCCTCATCATCAGAATCTTGCTCTGTATCTAAATCAACTACTTCTGGAAGATTTATACTTGTCTGTTGTTCTTGAACACCAGATTCAAGCTGTGTCTCTTGAGTATTCTCCTCTGATTGAGGTTCCTGCAACATAGATAAAAAGACAGAATTAATCACAATAAAAGCAAAGACAATGAAGATTATAGTTAAAATCTTATGACTTTTAATCCACGAGATGATTGCTTCATCATTCATTTTGTATACAAAAACCCACAAACCCCCAATATTTAACTCTTTCTCTTCAACCCCTCCAAATACCCCTCAGGAAACCCAAATTTCCTCACAGCATCAATCATCACTCTCCTATACTCATCCGAAGGCTCAACAAAATCCTCTTTATTAACAACTTCATAAACAAACGCAATAACCTTTCTTCTGCCTAAAAGAATCTTTCCTTCAAATCTTCCATAATAATTTGGAAATCCTTCATACCTATCCAATCTTTTCAAATCCTTTCCAGTAATAGAATAAACAACACCCCAAACTTCAGAACCTTCTTCTTGTACAACATCTGCAACACCTCCTCCCCAAGTATTAGAAAAAGCACTAAACCCAATCCTATAACCTTTCAAAACACCTTTCCCAACAAGCTCAGAATCAGGACACCTCACCATCATCTGATTTTCATCCATATTTGACCCATAAGCAAAATAATATTTCATGTTATCTTTTCCCTACCTATCAAGATCAAGCCTTACAATTCCCCAAGCCCTAGGAAGTTCAGCCTCCGAATATTCATTCCCAGGATGATTATTATAAACCTTTAAAACAGCATCATTAGAGATAAAAGGATCTCGCCTCTGTCCACAAGTATGTTCCAATAAACTTTTTGTTGGAACAGTAATAGATCTATTTAATATTCTCATATCGCCAGTACTTTGAGAAGCATCATCTTTCCCAATATAACTAAGACCTTCTAGACCATGTACAACACACACAGTATCATTTGCCATCCATCTCCCCATTTTCAAGACTATTTAAGAATTATTACACTCTATTTTTTCTTCCGCTTACTCAAAACCCAACTCACCAAAGCCCCAATTAAAAAAATCCCAGTCCGAATATAAAACAATTTATCATCCAAAACAAAACCAATAACAGCCAAAATCAAAGCTGTAATAACAAAAAGCAAAGCAATGATCCGCCATGATTTCGCCTTATCCATAATTATCAACCCCTTTATCTTTTATCAATCGATAAATAAAATATATCAATGAGAAAACAATAAAAGTAAGTATCATAAACAAGAAAGCCCTACCCATGTGGCTATACCAGAAATTATTCAAGAAAATTTTATGCAAATAAGATGATGCACATCCTGCTGTCCATATTAAACCAGATTCATGAATAACTCGAATATTAAGTGCATCAGATTTACATATAGCATCAATCAATTCATCACCCCTTGGCCAAGTTCTCAAAGTATAAATATTAGAAGCAATTCCAGCAATAAGTGCAGGAATAATATTAATTATCCTAGGCTTAAAAGATGAGAAAAACATCTTCATGTAAATAACAACAATACTAACTATAAAAACCTACTTACTCAAAGCCAAAAAGATATCATCAAAGTCCTTCAAAATCTTATCAAACCCTTTCTTGGTAGTTAAAAGCAAATAAACCATAAACCCAGTTCTCTTATTCCCGTCAATAAACGGATGCCCGCGAACAATCTCTTTAGCAATATCATAAGGCTCATCCAAACTTAAAGCAAAATCCAAATTACTTCTATTACCACCAAGCCCAAACTCAGTCTTAAACTTCTTCCCCATCTTCTTATTAATCTCAACAACCTCTTTTTTCGTTAACTTCATAATCAAATATTAAAACTAAACTTTATAAACTTCTCTACACTAAAAATAAAAAAGAGGAAAATGGAAACACCAATAACTTTAGTAACAGGCGCAAGCTCCGGCCTAGGCCGTGACACAGCCACTTTGCTTTGTAAAAAAGGCCACACAATCTACGCTGTAGCAAGAACTCGTTCTGACCTAATATCACTCCAAAAAGAATGCGCAAACCAAAGTGGCAAAATAAAAATCCTCGTAGGAGACTTAACAAACCCAAAAATAAGAATATCAATTATCAAAACAATTCTCAAAGAATCAAACCATTTAGATTACCTAATAAACAACGCAGGCTATGGAAAACTCGGCGCCTTAGAAAAAATAGAATACAAAGACATCGAAGGCATGTTTGCTCTTAATGTAATAGCAATGCAGCATCTTGCACAATTAGCTCTCCCCTCAATGCTTTCAAGAAAAAAAGGAAGAATAATCAACATCGCATCAGTCGCAGCTCTCCAGCCCCCAGTCTTCTTCGCATCTTACAACGCAACAAAATACGCAACTTATGGATTCACTCGCTCCATGTCTTACGACTTACACGGCTCTGGTGTCTCTATGTCAGCTGTCTTCCCTCCAAGAATGGACACCCCGTTCTGGATCCGTGCCTTTAAATGCAAAGGTCTCACAGGAAAAGATCAGGACATGTGCGTCGCAGATTACATGAAACAATCAAGCCCATCTCTAAAAGTTGCAAAACACATCGTAAATAATTTAGACTCAACAAACGTCTTAATCCTCCCAGGATTATTACCAAAAGTAGCTTACTACATTTTAAGGCACTTCTACTTCATCGGAGACTTCTATATGAAACATTTCATGCTTCCGAAAAGTAAAAAAACCCTGCATTACTCATAATAACATGAAAAAGAAATCAACAGAAGAAAAAAATTCATGGGCATGGTGTTGCACTTCTAAAAAAGGCTTCCCAACCTTTTCTGTCATCTTATTAGTAATCGCAACCCTCTGGCTCTTATCAGAATTAGAAGTCATAACTTCTAACGTCCCTTGGCTTCCAGTAATCTTAATCGTTCTAGCCCTCGGCTTGATAATCAACCGCTACCACCCCTAAGCTCATATTTACCTCCCATTGGATCAAAACAAATTTTAAGTCTTTTACAACCCTCTCTAAGACTTGTTCTAACGTCAATTAATGGCGCCCCTCTTTCTTCATGATCCTTCAAATTTTGTTCCCCAATTTGTTGAGGATTCATTACAGGCCTATCTGCCAACATAGAACAAACATAATCCACATCAACCGCCCTCTTTTCCGCAATCATTTCTTTTTATTACTTCCGATCGCCCCAAGCAACAAATCCATATACTATCAAGTTAAGAATCCATCCTAACTGTGGCACAAGAATTGCCAAACTAAACCAACCAGGATACTTTCTCTTCCTATAAATCCTCCACTTAGAGATTATAACCAATACACCTAAGGCTATCCATCCTGCAACTGGAATCAAAACCAAGAACACCCAAGCCCAATGGAACCTTCCCAACTGTAAAATCATGCTAATATCTGCTACGGGAATCCAAGCAAGCCAAGCCCTCTTATATTTCAACTTTCGTCCAATAGTCATCCAAGCCAAAGAAGTATAAATATAAATCCCAGCAATCAAAAGGATTGCAAAAGCAATACCAATACCAATTAAAGCAGCCATAACTCCAGCGCCAACCGCCAATTCTCCTGCATTAGAAAACTGTTCAGCAAATTCTCCAACCATGCTCAATCAAGAAAAAACCAATTTAAATAACTTTCTCCAGCTCCTCCTTAATCTGCTGAACACTTTCAAACAAAATCCCTTTCCCCCCTAAAGCCTCAAATCCTTTAACATTATCAATTCTATCGTCGATAAACACAGCCTCTGAAGCCTTAACTCCTAATCTCTTAAGAATAATTTCATAAATTTCAGGTGCAGGTTTCAGAACCCCCTCATCACAAGAGAAAACTTCAGCATCAAACATATCATGGCCCTGCTCTTTGAAAAACTCCACCGAAGGCTTTTCAGTATTTGATAAAAACCCAACTTTAATTCCCTTGGATTTCAACTCCCGAGCCAATTCAAATATCTCTTTCTTCTCAGAATAAGCTTTCTCAAACCCAGATTTCCAAATCTTCCCAGGCTTTTTCCCAAACCCCTCCCAAAATTCCTCTTCACTTATTTTTCCCCTATCAAAATCATTTATATTTTCATTAAAAAATTTTAAAACATCTTTTCCATCCATGTCAAGCTTTTTCGAAAACTCTGTAACAAGCCCAAGCACAGGATTGTCAATTAAAACCCCTCCCCAATCAAAAATAACTGCTTTCATTTTAAATAATGAAACTAAAGACCTTCAACTTTCCCTGAGGATTTGAAAGTTGAACGGGACTAAGTTTCTTGTCAAAGCAAGAAACTTAGGATAAATAAACCTATCCCTGCCAAGATAGTTACAGTATAAATCCCTTTATTCCAAGCAATAACCTTCGCCCCATCAAAAGGCATAACAGGAATCATATTAAAAGCAGCCAATAAAGAATTAATTGTCAATCCAAAACTAAACAAAGCCCCCAGAATCCCCTCCCCTCCAAGAACTAAAAGCAAAATCAAAAACACAACAGCCAAGAAAATATTTGTTAAAGGCCCAACAACTGAAATCTTCCCATTTCTTTCTCTAGTGATTTCTCCGTGAATATAAACAGCCCCTGGCGCAGCTATAATAAAACCAAAAAGCGAAAGCCCAACAGCCAGCCAAAGCCCCCCATAATAAGCTCTAAACTCCGCCCACAAATGGTAACTTTGAGCAACAAACTTATGTGCCAATTCATGCAAAAGAAAACCCAAGCCAGCAGTAAAAAACGCAAGTAAAAATATAATACCAAAGCTAGAATTAAAATTAGTAAAGGCTCTGAAGCCCCCACTTAAAAGTATAGCAAAAGCCAAAGAAATCAAAAGCCCTGCATAAAACAAATCTTTCCTCTCATGATTGCTAAATCTCATTGTAAAAATAATTAAGCCAACTCAGCATCAATAACCTGCTTGAAAGCACTAAACGGCTGTGCTCCTCTTACCAATTTTCCATTAATAAGAAAACTAGGTGTTCCTTGAACTCCTGCAGCAGCACCATCATTAAAGTCTTTCTCTACTTCAGACCTATGTTTATTAGATTCCAAACACTCGGATATCTCATAACCCATATCATCAGCCCAAGCAATCAAATTCGCCTTATTTATAGAACCTTGATTTGCAAAAATCACATCATGATATTCATAAAATACTTCATCTCCCCCCTCTTCCCTCACACATTCAGTAGCCATTGCAGCATTGATGGCCTGAGGATGGTAACTCGGATTCCTAAATGTCGGTGTAAAATCTCTGAACACATATTTAACTTTTCCTGTATCAATATATTCTGATTTTATCAGAGGTAATGTCTCACTCCAAAACTTCCCACAAAATGGACACTGATAATCGCTAAATTCAATTATTGTCACAGGCGCATTAGGATCTCCTAAAACAGCATCATCATCCGCATCAGCAGTAACTACTTGAGCAGTGGGAGCACTTGGCTGTGTCGGAGCAACAATATTTCCTGTTCCAGTCTCTGAATTATCTCCACCAGTAAACATAAAAAATCCCATAATAACCACAACACCAATCAAAACAAAAGTAGAATATTTCCACAAATTATCTTTCTTAATCTTCAAGGTCATAGTATCGCTACCTGTCTGTTCTTCTCCCTTGCTTCCTTCTTCAGAATTTTCCCCTTCCATCTCTTTTCTATACCTATGCCTTTTATAAAACTTTTGTTAATCCCGAGAATCTAGCTTAACCTTACAAACCTGACACTCCCCAACATCTTTTGAAGTCCTATATATTACAAACCCCAAAATTCCTATTGCCAAAATAGAAATCTCAAGCCCATCAAAAGGCAAGAAAGTCAAAAACGCTGAACTTAAACCTAAGACAGCCAACAATCCCACACCACAAGCGGCACAGCCAGGAGCTAAAGCCCCAAGAGCAACCCCAACACTTCCCAACGCCCCAAACCTCTTCCCACTCCCTAAACTTCCAGCCCGAATCTTAAACACAAGCAAACTAAAAAGCATCCCAAACATCAAACTTATAATTACCAATGAAACAAAACTATGCAATTCAACAGTCCCAGCAAACCCAACAGACAAATTAAAAATCAATTTCAAAATCCCCAAAAATCCAAGAGAAGAATAAAACCCTATCAGCGACTGATAATTAACAACTAAGACATTAAACCCATAAAAAATCAAACCAACTAATAACGCCAAAGCCAAATATTTCAAATTCCCAAAAACTTTTTTCCAAACCCCCACTACTTCCATACCTATCCAATAAAAAATCAACTTTTAACTCTTTCTAAAACACCGCAGACAAAACCTTGTGTCTTTAACTCGTGAGAGTTGTGGAGTTAAAGATTCCGTAGGAATCTTTATAAACTGCCATAGATAAGTATACTCACTTCCAAAAAAAGAGCTGATAAAATGAAAAAATGTATTTATTGTACTACTGAAATCCCTAATGAATCTGTAATAGATTTCTGTCACCCTTGCGGCATTTCAGTCTGGGGAGAAAAAATGTTCAAAGCAATTATAGAAAACATGGAATCCGCCCAGGAAGAAGGACATCTTTATCAAGGCTCTGTAACAGATTCTGAACAAAAACCCAAGGAACAACCACAATTAGAAGCCCCTACACCTCAAGAATCTCAACCCCCTCAAACAGAGCCCCAATTACAGCCCTCTCCTCAAGAACATTTCCAGCCAATCCCATCACAATCCCAAGAGATAATAGATAATTCCCAAGACCCAGAACAGTCAGCAACACTAAGCCCTGAAATGGAAATCACCGACGATAACCCTGATTCTAAGTTATAAAAACCTTTAAAAACTAATCTTTGCAGGTATAAACATGTTAAAACGAAAGAAACCAAGAACAAAAGGAAAGTTCTCATTCACAAAGTTCTTCCAAAAGTTCCAGCCGGGCGACTCCGTCGCTGTAGTCAGAGAACTAAACCAAACATTTGGTTACCCAAAGAAATTACAAGGCCGTACAGGCGTCATAAAAGAAAAACGTGGCTCAGCATATTTAATAGAAATAAAAGACATAAGTAAAACAAAACAATACTTAATTAAACCCATTCATCTTACGAAAATAAAATGATATTAGAGAAAGAACCTTTAACAATGGCACAGGCAAAATCCCTAGTTCCAGACTTCGAAGACCGTTCTGACCTAGAAGCCTATTTCAAGAAATTCACATCCCTAGACGAAGCAAAGTCAAAAAAACTAACAGAAGATCTAGTTGCCCTAAAAAACCTAAAAATCAAGCAATCAGACATAGTAAAATTAGTTGATTTCCTACCAAAAAACCTTGATGATCTAAACAAAATCTTCACAGAAGTGTCCTTAAGTGAAGAAGAAGCCAATGCAATACTTGACATCCTCAAAAAATACTGAAAATGACAGAAAAAGAAGAAGAAGCAATAATACTAGACTACTTGCCGTACGGATATCCGATGGCACAGGGACAAAGAATGTCCTCAATAGCTCAGGCTATTGGAGTTAAGACACTGGCTCTATTAGAACTAATTCCAAGACGTGGCATCACTCTAGACCCAAAGGAAAAGGTTTATATAGGTCCAGAGAAACGTGATAAGATATACTTCATCAAAGGTAGGCTCTCAAAAGAGAAGCTTACTGAGTCTGCGAAGATCCAACTGGAGGAGTTTGTTGAATCCTTGGTTGCGGAGCAGGAGAAGAGCTACGTAGACTTCTTCAATTCTGCACAACCAATTAACACAAGGCTTCATCAACTTGAACTTCTGCCAGGCTTTGGACAAAAGCACACAAAAGAACTGATAGAAGAAAGAGACAAAAACTCTTTCAGTTCATTTGATGACATAAAGTCTAGGGTTAAATCAATCCCAGACCCAAGGAAAGCAATTGAAAAGCGAATCTTGGAAGAGCTCCAGGAAAGACAAAGATTCAACCTTTTCGTTAAATAACAATGGCAGAAGAACCAAAACAAGAAAAACAAAAACCTAAGGAAGAACCTAAGGAAGAAAAATCCAAAGACCCAAGGAAACAAGAAGAACACGAAGTGCTAATCAGAATCTTCGGCTACGACATCCCCGCTTCTAAAAACTTATACGTCGGCTTAACAAAAATAAAAGGCGTGTCTTGGTCCATCTCAAACGCAGTCTGCAACTCTCTTAGCTTTCCAAAATCCAAAAAAATCTCAGAACTCTCCAAAGAAGAAATAGCAAAACTAGAATCTTTCCTATCAGAGCTAAAAATCCCAGACTTTCTAAAAAACAGAAAATTCGACCCCGAATCTGGAAAAACAACCCATCTATTCTCCTCAGACTTAGACATGAGAAAAGAATTCGACATCAAAAAACTAAGAAAAATAAGAGCTTACAAAGGTCTTAGACACGCAGCCGGTCTTCCAGTTCGTGGACAAAGAACTCGTGCTAATTTCAGAAAAGGAGGAAAAGCAGTCGGCGTTACAAAGAAATCCCAAGCCCCTGCCCCCGCTAAAGACAAATGATAAAGAAAAAGAAATCATACTCAAGACCAAAGAAACCTTTTGAGGCAACAAGAATCTCAGAAGAAAACTCTCTTGTCTTACAATTCGGATTAAAAAACAAAAGAGAAGTCTGGAAAAATCTTGCAAAAGTAAACTACTTCAGAAAAAGAGCCATGGCCTTGGCAAACGCCACAGAAGAAGACCAAGAAGTTTTCTTTAACAAATTAAAAGCCATAGGCCTAAAAGCAGATTCTCTTTCAGATGTACTTGACCTACAGCCAATAGACTTATTACAAAGAAGGCTTCCTACTCTCGTGGCTTCCAAAAATCTAGCATCAACAGTTAAGCAAGCAAGGCAATTAGTTGTCCACAAAAAAATCCTCATAGATAACAAAGTTGTAAACTCACCAGGATACATTGTCTCAACAGCCGAAGAACCTCTAATCACACTCAAGCAAAAAAAGAAAACCGCTCCTGCACCTGCTCCAGAAGAAAAAAGTAAAACTCCTGAACCCCCAACTAAAGAAAAAGAAGAACCAACTGCGGATTTACCAAATAATAACCAGGGCGGAGGCGGCGGGCCAGAAACAGAAACCCCTGCTAAACCAGAAGCCCAAGATAAAGGAGATAAAAAATAAAAATGCCAGAAAAAACAGAAACTCCCGATAAAGTAACAGAAGCCCCAAGTAAAGAACCAGAAACACCCACAAAGGATTTATCAGATAACAAAGGTTCTAAAGATTATTCAGATAATAAATCTTCTTCCAGCAAGGAAGAAAGACCAGGCATAGCCCACATATACAGCTCAGGAAACAACACAATAGTCCACATAACAGACCTAGCAGGAAACACACTCTCAAGAGTCTCAGGCGGAATGATAACAAAGCACTCAAGATTAAAAGCAAATCCAACAAACGCCATGTTCGTAGCAAAACAAGCAGCCGAACGTGCTAAGGATTTAGGTATCAACTCATTGTACGTAAGAATGAAAGGAAAAACAGATATTGGTAGTTTAGGCCCAGGCGCGCACGCAGCAGTAAAAAGCCTAGGAAAAGAAGGTTTCAAAATAATCAGCATAGTTGAAGTAACTAAATTCCCACGTGGCGGACCTAAAAAGAAAGGAGGCCGTAGAGGAAGAAGGGTTTAAACTCGAAGCTTTACCTCTTAAAGCGAGAGTTAAAGATTCCATGGGAATCTTTAAAAGCTACTCTTAATTAAATTTAAAATGGAAACAATCACAAACACACCGGAAAAACTCGTATTAAGAGCCGAAATCCCAGAAACCCTGGCAAACTCAATAAGGCGTTCTATCTCAGAAGTCCCAGTGTTAGCAGTTGACGAAGTTGAGATTTTCAAAAACGACTCAGCCTTATATGACGAAATCCTCGCACACAGAGTAGGACTAATACCTCTAAAAACAGAAAAGTCAATGTCAGACAAAACAAGCATAACATTCAAACTAACAGCCAAAGGTCCAGGTATTGTTTATGCAGAAGACCTTAAAGGCCCTGGTGATATTGTCTTCCCCAAAATTCCAATAACTCTCCTAGGTGAAAACCACAAACTCGAACTTACAGCAACAGCCACTTTAGGCACAGGAATTATTCACGCAAAATACAATCCAGGAATTTGCTATTACAGACACATCCAAGAAATAAAATCAACTCCAGAAATTGATAAGCTATTACAAAAATCACCAGGATTAATCAAACCTGAAAAAAAAGGTTCAACATGGCTCTGCGATCCAAGCGAAGCCCTCCTAAACAAAATAGAAACCCTAGACAAAGAAGCAATTTCAGATTCCCCTGAAATCCTTTTCGTAATAGAATCTTTCGGCAACATGCCGGCCAAAGACATCCTTGAAAAATCCATAAAAGCTCTAACAGGAAACCTAGATTCTTTTGAAAAGGCAATTAAGTAATTCTAATAACTTCTTTCTGACTCACTCTTGCTCGAAACTCCTCGGAACTCGGAGACTCCCTACGGTGAGCAGAAATGCGGGAGCAAGGATTCGAACCTTGGTAAGCACTAAGCTATCACGGCCTTAACGTGACCCGTTTGACCACTCCGGCACTCCCGCCTAAAAATATAGAGCACAATCTACTTTTAAAATTAATCCTTCTCCAATCTCTCAACCCTTTTCTCAAGCTCCTTAATCTTCTCCCCAAAATTCCCATCAGAGCCCTTAACGAAATCCCTCAGATAAGCATTAAACAAAGTACTCAACTTCCCTCCAAACAAATCCAATTTACCTTTAGCTTTTTCCAACAAAGCCTTATCGATACTAACATTAACCCTTATCTTTTCAGGCATACACAAAAGTACACACTTTAGTATAAAAACCTTTTCCCTCAGTTACATTTATATACCTTCAATCAAAGATAAAATTATGATTTCAAAGACAAAACTAAAATCTAGATTAACTAGAAAAACAAATCCTTCACTAGTAGAAACTCTAAATCTAGCCCTAAAAAATCCTGCTTGGAACCCAATAGCAAAAATCCTCTCATCTTCAACCCGTGCTTTCTCATCAATAAACTTAAATGAAATAGAATCTAAATCTGAAGCAGGAGACACAATTATAATTATAGGAAAAGTTTTATCAACAGGGGATTTAAAAAAGCAAGTTACAATCGCAGCCCTCTCAATCTCACAAGCAGCAAAAGCCAAACTTCAAGAATCAAAAAGCAAGTTCATAACAATTGCAGAAGAAATTAAATCAAATCCAAAAGCAGAAGGATTAAAGATTCTAAAATGAGCCCAGACAAAATAATCATAGATGCAAAAGACACAGTACTAGGACGCTTAGCATCCTACGCAGCCAAGCAATCCTTATTAGGAAAAAACGTTGTCATCTTAAATTGTGATCAAGCAGTAATCACAGGTAATAGATCTGTGGTTTTAACAAAGTACAAACAAGCAAGAGCACGTGGAGGTTCTACACTAAAAGGTCCCCACTTTCCAAAAGAACCTTTCAGATTATTAAAAAGAACAATCCGAGGTATGCTCTCACATCGACAAATCCGTGGCACTCTAGCACTAAAAAGAATCATATGCTATAATCAATCTCCTCCAGAATATAAAGACGCATCTTTGGTTTCCATAAAAAGAGATCTAAAAACTAAATCCATGACATTAAAAGAATTGTCTTCTCTAATTTAGCATGGTTTTCAACTTAAAAAAAATATTTTCAGGAAAAAGAAAAACTTCCATAGCCAAGCTAAGGCTCGCAGAAGGTTCAGGTTTAATCTTCTACAACAGCCTCCCTCTAGAAGAATTAAATCTATTCCACAAACTAGCTCTACAAGAACCAATAAGAATTTACGAGCAAGAACTCAAAGATCCTCTAAAATTTGATTTCCACATTAAAACGGTAGGCGGTGGAAAAGAATCTCAAATTCAAGCAGCCAGATTAACAATCGCGAGAGCCCTAGTTGAATTAACCTCTTCAGACACCCTAAAGAAAGCCTTCATAAAATATGACAGAAACATTCTAGTCCCAGACGCACGAAGAAAAGAGGCAAACAAACCTAACGATTCTAGCGCAAGATCCAGAAGGCAGAAGTCCTACAGATAAAATGACAGTCAATATAATTGCACATTTTAAATCAGACATGATAAATGGAAGACCAATTGAACAACATATTCAAGACATCTCTTTATCCGATGGAACTCCAAGAAACATTAAAGTAAGAGTAACTCATGATGCTCCTGCTCAATTATGTCATAGATTACATATTTATGAACACAATACTGGAAATTATCAAATTTATATTGAAAGAGCCCTAGTGCCCCACCATTAATTTTTTTCTTCACCCAAAACATCTAAAGGATTAACAACCTTCTTTATCTGCTCAGAAGAAACATGCGTATAAACCTGCGTAGTATTCAGATTAGCGTGCCCAAGAATCGCCTGAATCAACCTAATATCTGTCCCACCTTCTAATAAATGAGTAGCAAAACTATGTCTTAAAGTATGCGGCGTCACCCTCTTATCAATCCCAGCCCTCTCCCGCGTCCCCTTAATTATCTTTTGAATATTCCTAGTTGACAAAGCCTTCTCTTTAGAAAAAACAAACCCGTTCTCCTCTCTCTTCCCCAAATAATCTTTAATCTCCTCGCACAAAGCCCCAGACAAACTAAACAGCCTATCTTTATTCCCTTTCCCTTTCCTAACCCACCCAGTATTCTCTTCAAAATTTAAATCCCCAGGCTTCAAATTAACAAGCTCAGAAACCCTAAGTCCAGAACTATATAACAAAGAAATAATCAACCTCGACTTTTCATTATCAGAAGAATCAATCAAACTCTTAACCTCCTCCTTGCTCAAAACTTCAGGTAATCTCTTGTCTTTCTTCGGAACTTTCACTTTACTAAATTCTTTCTCCAAAACATCAACATAAAAAAACTTCAGAGCAGCCGCAGCCAACATAATTGTATTCTTACTCTTATCTTCAAATAACGAGCCAAGGTAAGCCTTAGCATCGTCTTCATTCAACTCTTCCGCAGCCTTATCAGCATGAGCCAAAAATTTCTCAACAAAAAAACTATAGTTTCTAACAGTCAAGGGAGAAAATCCACGAACTCTCAATTCAGCTTTAAGTTTATCAACCTCTTCTGCCATACCCAGATTAAAACGAACTCTTCTTTAAAAATCTTTATATACCTCAACTCTCTAAACAAACTATGAACAAAAGAGCACTCTTCGGATTTGTTTTCTGGATAGTATTAGTAATAGTTTTAATAATAGGAGGCTACGTTGCTTTCAAACTAACATCTTCAGGCTTCAAATTAGAAACCGGTTCCTTAGAACTTGACGTATCCTACAACCCTCCTGAAAACAATGAATCCAACCAATTAGAAGACAGCAGCACAATCAGAGTAACAGAGCAATCTCTAGGTGAATCCGCGGATCCCGAAGATTTCCAAAACCTTTCTGAATAGTTTTAGTAACCTTTATAATATCAAATTCTTTTCCATTTCTAGGCGGGGATTCCGGAGTGGTCAAACGGGCAAGACTTAAGAAGT
>CEPZ01085987.1_pt1 | contig 15502 bp, 23 predicted proteins | sample 530461 | NCBI WGS metagenome assembly CEPZ01 (sample SAMEA2620106, study PRJEB7988) | marine metagenome | isolation source: saline water (ENVO:00002010), including | reverse complement strand
GATTATTATATATGAGCAACCCGTTTGAATTTGTCAATGAAATAAATACAGGACACAATGATATAATTCGTGATTCTGACAATCCAGATTTGATGGCTAAAGAATATCTTCCATTCATCACTAATCGAACATTGTCATATTTTCCTGATATTGTATTATTGGCAAATGAAATGAATCGGTACTATGATTTACCACATGAACAACAGTTTGCGTTTTTCCTCTTTTCAGTAAGGAAAAGAAAACGTTTCTCTAAGTGGGCAAAGAAAATAGATGATCAAAAACTCGATCTAGTCATGCAATTTTTCGGCTATAATGAAAAAAGAGCCTTAGAAATCATAGACCTTCTTTCTGATTCTCAAATAAAAATAATACAAAAGAAATTAGAAAAAGGTGGAATTAACCATGGACGAAATAAACATAGTGGACAGTCTAATTGAGGTAACGTTATCAGACAGTGAAGACTTCCTAAAAGTAAAAGAAACACTAACAAGAATAGGCGTTGCAAGTAAAAAAGACAAGACACTATTTCAATCTTGTCATATTCTACATAAAAAAGGACGATATTATATTGTCCATTTCAAAGAATTATTTGCATTAGATGGAAAACCTAACAATTTTTCAGAAGAAGATCAAGGGAGACGCAATACTATTGCAAACTTACTTGCAGAATGGAGCCTTGTTTCTTTGGTAAAACCAAGTAAATCTAAAGCACCAGTAACATTATTGAATAATATCAAGATTCTTCCATTTCATGAGAAGAACGAATGGAACTTAGAGGTGAAATATAATATTGGAAGGAAATAATGAAAACCAAAAAAGATGATGAAGTATGGTTAGAAGCATATATTGCAGCCATTAAAAGTTCGACACATTACATTAAAGAATTTTCCGGTATAGCGGATAAATGTTTAGAACAATACAAAGAACGATTTGATATTTACTACCAAGAGGAACAAAATGAGAAGTGATTATGATTTAGTAAAAGAGTTTCATGAAAAATTTGAAATAGATATCGGTGAAACCCCACATATTCCAACAGGACAAGTTCTTGCTTTTCGTCTTGAATTGATTGATGAAGAATTAAAAGAACTTTTTGAATCCATAGAAAACAATGATCTTGAAAATTTTGCACAAGAACTTGCTGATGTTCTCTATGTTGTCAACGGATTTGCCGTGACAGCAGGCATTGATGTACATAAAATTCTTGAAGAGGTTCATCGATCCAACATGACAAAACTTGATGAAAATGGCAAAGTAAATAAACGTGCAGACGGAAAGGTCTTAAAAGGACCAAACTATCAAAAACCAAACATCAAGAAAGTTTTGAAATAATGAAACTCTCTCCTCATTTTTCTTTGTCTGAATTTACTAAGAGTCAGACGGCAACAAGAAACAATATAGACAACTCTCCTACAACAAAACACCTAGAAAACCTTAAGTTAGTATGTCAAATGGTACTTGAGCCAGTACGAGTTAATTTAGCTGCGCCTATTATTATTACCTCAGGATATCGCAGTCTAGAATTAAACTCTCTTATTGGTGGTAGTCCTATGTCTCAACACTGTAATGGTCAGGCCGCAGATTTTGAGGTAATTGGATTTCTTAATGGATATGTTGCCAATTATATTAAAGACAAGTTGATTTTTGATCAACTGATTCTCGAATTTTATAATCCAAAGGATCCATCATCTGGATGGGTGCATGTTTCATATCGAGGTGATGGCCTCAACCGAAAAGAAGTTCTCACCGCGGTGAAAGAAAATGGAAAAACAATTTACAAAGAAGGCATAATCCTGTAGAATAGTCTTTATGTACTTTTATACAAACGTTTCAAGGCTTGGGAAGTTTTTGCTCGTGCGCGGATACCAAGATGGTGTCCGCGTTCATTTTAGGCATCAGTTCAAACCAACATTCTATCTTCCTGGATCAACTCCTTCAAAAATCAAAACAATCGACGGCCGTCATGCCGCTCCAATTTCCTTTAACACAATGAAGGAAGGAATGGAATTTCAACTAAAATATGAAGACACTGACGGATTTGAAATCCATGGATCAACCAATTATCAATATGTGTACATGAACGAAATGTGGCCTGGTCAGATTGAATATGATCAATCATTGGTTCGTTCTGTCAATATCGATATTGAAGTTGATTCCGAAAATGGATTTCCTGATCCAGAGGATGCTCTTGCTCCAATTACTGCAATCACAATGAAGTATCAAAATACGTTTTTTGTGTTCGGTTGTGGTGATTTTGATTCTTCCAAATATCCAAATGTGGAATATGAAAAGTGTTTTGATGAGGAAGACTTAATCCGACAGTTTCTTGATGTCTGGAATAAGATTGATCCTGATGTTGTCACGGGATGGAATATCCAATTTTTTGATATTCCCTATCTTGTCAATAGGATTACTAGAGTTTGTTCGGAACAAACTGCCCGGAGATTATCTCCGTGGTATAAAATAACATCAAAAGTTGTCACCTCCCACGGCCGTGCCCAGACAATTTTTGACCTTATTGGTGTATCCATTCTCGATTATCTAGAAATGTACAAGAATTTCACACAAAATAAGAGAGAATCATATCGTCTAGATTATATTGCACACGTTGAATTGAAAGAGAAAAAACTAGACTACTCTGAATACCAAACCCTCCACAAACTTTATCAAGAAAATTACCAAAAATTCATTGAATATAACATCAAGGACGTTAAGTTGGTTGATGGTTTAGATAACCAACTCAAAATGATTGAGATGGTATTGGCCATCGCATATGATGCAAAAGTTAATTACCGTGACGTATTTGCCCAGGTTCGGTTGTGGGATACTATCATCCATAATTATTTGATTGATCGAAACATTGCAGTACCACCAAAGAAATATCAAAACAAATTTGCTCAATATGCCGGGGCATATGTGAAGACACCACAAACCGGGATGCATAAGTGGGTGGTCTCTCTCGATTTGGTATCCATGTATCCTTCCTTGATCATGCAATATAATCTTTCACCAGAAACTTTGGTGGGCGGACCTCCTATCACCACGTCTGTTGACGATTTATTGAAGGATAAATGGCCTTATTTTGATCCAATGTACTGTTTTGCAGCAAACGGCCATTTATTCAAAAAAACGCAAAAAGGTATTTTACCTGAAATTCTTGAAAGAATGTTTCAAGATAGAGACATGGCAAAGAAGAAAATGTTAAAATACAAGAAGGAATTAGAAGAATGTAACAATTCCGATGAAAAAAAGAGACTTAAGCAAAAAGTCAAAAAATATGACGTTTTCCAGAAAACTAAGAAGGTGCAGTTGAACTCCTGTTACGGCGCCCTTGGTAACCAATATTTCAGATTCTATGATCTGAGAATTGCCGAAGCGGTGACTCTTTCTGGCCAACTTGTTATTCGGTGGATTGATCAACAGGTTAATCAATATTTGAATAAATTATTGAAAACAGATGGAATTGATTACATCATTGCATCAGATACAGATTCTATCTATGTACGGTTGGATGAATTGATCCAAAAAGTGTTTGATGATGATGCAGACCCAAAGAAAATTGATGCCTTTATTACGACAATCTGTAAGAAAAAACTAGAGCCAGCAATTACAAATGCCATGCAAAAATTGGCAAATACCATGTCGTGCAACCAAAACAAAATGATCATGAAACAGGAAGTTGTTGCAGACAAAGGAATTTGGACTGCAAAAAAGCATTATGTTCTCAATGTGTATTCAAGTGAAGGTGTGGTATATGAAACACCAAAACTAAAGATGATGGGAATTGAATCAATCAAATCATCCACACCAGAAATATGCCGAGACAAAATCAAAAAGGCTTTAGAAATTGTGATGAAACAAGATGAAGCTGCGGTTCAAAAATTCATTGCGGACTTCAAAAAAGAATTCATGCAACTTCCATTTGAAGATATTGCCTTTCCTCGGGGCATTAATGGTATGAAAAAATATAGGAACAATACCACAATTTATGGTAAAGGATCCCCCATACATGTCAAAGGAGCATTACTATACAACGATTTCGTGCAAAGAAATAACTTGACAAACGACTATCAAATGATATATGATGGGGATAAGATCAAATTTGCATACATGAAATTGCCGAATCCTATCATGGACATGGTGTTCGCAGCACCAGATGGTCTACCTACAGGGTTTGGTCTTGAATCTTATGTGGATTATGAAACACAATTCAACAAAGTATTTCTCGATCCTCTTTGTGTCATTTTGAATATTATAGGATGGAATGTTGAAAAACAATCAACGCTTGAAGGGTTTTTTGCATGATCGAAATTTCAAAAGATAGGCCGAGTCGTCCATGGAAAAATTTTCATGAATATCGTGCCGCTATTCTTAAAGAAAGAAATCTCTATCGAGACAAGACATTTGCCGATGATCAATGGCCTTGCAGTAGGTGTTGGTCTACAGGAAGAATAAATCATCCAGACTATAGACCCGATCCAATTGAAGGACATAAATTAACTCCACATGTCGATTGTCCAAGTTGTGGAGGAACAGGAATTAGTCGATATACTACTAAAGATTTCAGAGCCATATATCGAAAAAAAATCAACGATTACAAGAAACGGTTGGCTTTATGGCAGAAAATGAAGAAACGATATAGCTATGCAAAACTTACAGTGGCCGAAGATACAATGACAGCTATTCTTATATTCAAAGGCAACAAAACAGTAGCCTTCAAGGAGGAAACATGAAATTAGTTTGGATACTCTTAGTTTTTATATTAAATGATGCTCCTGTTGCAACTAGACTTGCAGAATTTCCAGAACAAAATCAATGTATGCCCGCGGCCCAAGATATACGAGTTATTGATTATGGTGGTTGGAGAAGGAATTATAAACCAAAACCTATTTGTATACAAGGATTACCCAGAAACTATTATGTGGAGAAATAATTGACAGATTTTCTTGATACTATCAAAACACTAGAAGGTACTAGTCTCCTTGACGATGGTTTGGCATCTGCCGAATTTTCTGGTTGGATTGACACAGGATCCTATATTCTCAATGCTCAATTGTCGGCTTCCCTCTATGGCGGAATTCCAGACAATCGAGTATTTTCAATTGCAGGCCCAGAAGCAACAGGAAAAACCTTTTTCGCCCTTGGATTGGTTTGTCAATTTCTCCAAGACAATGCAGATGGTGTTGTTGTATATTTTGATACTGAATCAGCAATCACTAAAAAAATGTTTGCATCACGCGGGATCGATCCGAAACGAGTGATTGCATCAGAACCGGTGACCGTACAAGAATTCAGGACCCGCGCACTCGCAATTGTCAAGAAATATGAAGAATCTTCCAAGAAGGTTCCTATGATGTTCGTTCTTGATTCTCTCGGCCAACTCTCTACAACAAAAGAGGTTGAAGATACTCAAGCCGGAAGTGAAACAAAAGACATGACGCGGACACAAGTGATCAAATCAACATTCCGCGTTCTTGGATTACGCCTTGCAAAGGCGGGCATTCCAATGATTGTCACAAACCATGTATATACTCCCATGGGATCAATGTATCCTACTCCTGAAATGAGTGGTGGATCCGGAGTAAAATATTTCTCTTCAACAATCCTCCTTCTTTCCAAAGCACAAGATAAAGATTCAAAAACTAATAGTGTTGTTGGAAGTATTATTCGATGTAAGACAGACAAAAATAGGTTTGCTCGGGAAAGGTCTGTTGTCAAAGTAAGATTATCTTATACAAAAGGCCTTGATAGATATTATGGTCTTGTTGATCTTGCAATAAAACACGGAATTTGGCAAAAAACAGCAAAACATGTTGATACTGGTGTTGGTAAATTCTTCGAATCAAAAATTTATGCAAATCCGGAACAACATTTTACCGAAGAAATTATGGAAAAATTAGAAGTGGCCGCAAAAGAAGAGTATGCATATGGTGAATATCTAATAGAAGTTGAGGAGGAAAATGATGCCTGAATTCAATATTAGTGCGCGTAAACGAACAGAACCTGGATCATTAATATTCACAAAAATAGATGATCCTGATGCCTGCCTATTTCGACTTAATTTGCCTGGAGTAGTGCATTGGGATTCACCTGAATTTAAAACAAAATTTGAAGCAGAATCTCAATTAAGAATATTCCGTAAAGTATTTGATGCAGGGAAGAAAAAGGCCAGGCAAGAAATTCGCGATGTCATTGGTTGTAAATAATAACTTGACAAACAAGAGGAAATAAACGATAATGGAAAATTGGTTTACTATGAAAAAAGTTTATGGTACGGAAGATGTTTTTGTACTTGAATTAACCGATTTGGCAGGAAAATGGGAAAGTTTTACCTGGCAATATAATACTTTAGACCTTTCAGATCAAGTAAATGAGGATGGTTCAACAGATGTTTCAATCAACTATGATGTATTCCAATGGCCTGAGTTTTTAGAAGGTAGGGATGCAACAGATGATGAAATAACAGAATTGGAAAATATCCTTGCTCAAATCATCCTATTCATAATCGAAGACAATATTACCGCAGCGGAAGAACAACTTGGAAACACGACTTGAAGAAATAATATTTCGAAATCTATTAGAAAATGAAGACTATACAAGAAAAGTTCTTCCATATCTCAAGAAAGAATATTTTCAAGACATAACGGATAGAGCATTATTTGAAGCAATTGATGAATTTTTCACCAAGTATAATGCTTGTCCATCAAAAGCTTCATTGATTATTGAAATTGATGCAAACGACAATACATTAACCGATGAAGAATTTTCTTCTGTTAATGAATTGCTTGTTGAAATAGATTCTCATAAAGCCACACATGATGATCAATGGGTCCTTGATTCCACGGAAAAGTGGTGTCAGGATAAGGCATTGTATAATGCCATCATGACTTCTGTTAATATAATGGATGATTCAAAAACGTCCACAACACCAAAAGATGCCATACCAACCCTTCTACAAGATGCTCTTGCTGTTTCGTTTGATCCTTCAATTGGACATGATTTCATTGAGGATGCCGCAAAACGATTTGAATTCTATCACCAAAAACATAACAGAATCCCCTTTGATCTAGATTATTTCAACAAGATCACCGACGGCGGCTGGCTCCCAAAAACGCTCAATGTTTTTATTGCAGGCACAGGAGTTGGTAAGACTCTTGTCATGGGCCATATGGCTGCAAATAATCTATTAGATGGTAAGAATGTTCTCTATATCACTCTTGAAATTTCAGAAGAACGTATTGGTGAACGTATTGATGCAAATTTACTTGACATTCCAATAAGCACCCTTAAGGAAATACCAAAATCTACTTTTGATTCGCGAATTGCCGGGCTGCGCACGAAGACTACAGGAAAATTGATTGTCAAAGAATATCCGCCAGGTGCTGCGAATGCCTTACATTTTTATCATCTGATTCAAGAATTGAAATTGAAAAAAGATTTTGTACCAGATATTGTCTATGTTGATTATATCAATTTGTGTTCATCCGTACGGATCAAAAGTATCGGCAGTTCTTCTGGTATGTATGGATATGTTAAATCTATTGCAGAGGAGCTCCGTGGTGTCGCGGTCAAACTTGATCTTCCTATTGTGACTGCAACACAATTAAACCGCGAAGGATTTGTTTCATCTGATGTCGGGATGGAAAATACCTCAGAATCGTTCGGACTTCCTATGTCTGTTGATTTCATGGCGGCTGTTATCACTTCTGACGAGCTAGAAGAACTTGGCCAATATCAAGTCAAACAATTAAAAAATCGATATGCAGATATGGCTAAATTCAGAAAATTCATCATAGGAGTCGATAAGAGTAAAATGAGAGTATATGATGTCACTCAATCTGCACAACATGGAATTTCAGAAAATGAAGAGGATTTACCAGTAATGGATAAAACAGAATTTGCAGAACGAAATGTTAATGATTTCGGCAAATGGAAAATTTAATGACACCAGAATATTATAACGTATCCATTGGAAATGATCATTTTGTAATACACCGCGATACTAAAAGTATTGTCAAAAAAGTTGAAAATAACCGTGCTGCCAAAGAATATGCGGAAAGGTTATCACAACATAAACTTGGGTTTGGTAAAACCTTTCCTCCTTTTATGTCACAAGGCCGCTTGACAACCTAAGATAAACATCTTATATTAGGTGTGATATGAAAGATGTTTTACATGAAATAGCCGTCCGTATGACAACTCTTGATGGTCTTGCCGTCGGGAGGGACTTTGATTATTTGTGTGAAATGATAAACCTCCATTTTGACAATTTTATTCCTGGCATGTCAATTCATGCCAAGCATTATCCTGGATCCATGGATTATGTGAACGGCCAATATATAACATTCAAAGAAGATCCCAAGGTTGAATTAATCAAGTTCGATATCTACCGCCCAGATGATGGCGATATCCCAATAACAGAAAGCCGTTGGGAAGATTTGCGTATTTTATTATTTACTACATTATTACATGAATTTAGACATGTTGTCCAATGGCGGCCGAGGACATGTAATAATATGTTCTCCAAAAGCTTTGAAAAAGATAAAACGGACATCATAGATTATTCCTATTTTTCAAACCCTGATGAAATTGATGCTTTTGCCTTCGAACAGGCTTGGCTTCTCCTTGCCGCCTGTTATGGAAATATAGAGAAGGCGAAAAGAATTCTATCTTGTCATTGGGAATATGAAACATTTAGTATGCACACATTCAAACAATATCATGATAATTTCAGGCGTGATAGTAAGACCTGGAAACGATTTGGTTCTGCCGTCTATAAATGGTTACATTTTTTCAAAGAAAATCCCTTGACATTACCAGAATAATGCTTATATTGGTATTGTAGAGAGAAATTTCCTAGAAAGAGAGAAATCCCCATGTTTGCAGAAACTTTGATTGTTTCCGTCGATGACAAGGGTTTTGTGCTTTCCCTCGGTAACCCCGCTGATCGCGCCGAGTTTTTTGCTGATGGTTTTACTGTTGCAGACGCTACAGCAGCATTGAAGAACCTTGCGAATGCTCTTGTCGGTGACCTCGAAGCCGTATATTTCTCCTCGACTGTTGATTTTCCCGAAGATGTCGGAGCTCCGACAAATGTCGATTTGAGAAGCGTTTTCAATTCTGCATTCGACGTGTTGTTTTCGGCGGAGGTATCGTGATGAAAAAGTTCGCTCTAGTTTTTGCGGCTGTGTTGTTCTTCGCAGGAACTGCAACCGCAGAAACAATCAAGCCGAGTTCGGAAGCATCGACGGTTTATGCAGCATGTGGAATTGAAAAGTTGCATCCTGCGGCCGCAAATGCACTGGAATTTTTCCTAGTTAATAAGAAAAATCTTCCGAAAGAGATTACCAACTTCGCGCGAGTTTTTGTTCTGCCGAATAGTGACAATCTCAAGAAAGTTGGTTGTGTCCTGAAAACCGTTCTAGAAGATGAGGCATCCTGATGACTATGAAAACTGTTAATGTTTTGGCTTGTGGAAGTACTTTCGGTGGGCCGAAGTGCATGGGCGATCTTGTTGAAGAAGGTATCCTGACGAAGGAATATATCCCAAGGCCCTACGGATCCGATATCGTGTGGACTAACATCAGCGCCGACATGATTGTGGTAAATAGTGTTGATGCTCCGATCTACCCCGGTGAATCTGCCACGTGGGTGAAGTGATGGCCAAGAAAAAGAAAAAGACTGTCTCTGCGGCAGATTATGTCGATATTCAGAACGATTATTGGTATCGCGTATGGCAGGGAGAATTCTCGGCAAAGGTGGTACCCTTGGGGTTATTTGCATGCAAGCATTTCAATCTCCAGAATCCTGAAATCATGGGAATGAAAAGCACCTATGATTCTGCAACAGCTTTCATGGACCGCTATGTTTATGGATTGAAAAGAGGGTAAAATGGATTTTATGATCCCATATTTAATTACAGTAGGATACTATATATTTATTTTGTCCTTTTTGTATTATATATTTTTTGGAGGTCCAGATGAATAATAAAATGAATGAAAATATTCTTGATCCCCGTAAGGAAGCCCATGCATTTGCCGGGTATGCCCACGAAGGGCAGTTTCGGTGGGATGGAAAAACTCCTTATATCGCGCACCCAATGCGGGTGGCCATGGAAGTTGCTGATTTCACTGGCCGTAAAGATACCACTGATGATGTAGTGGTTGCTTGGTTGCATGATGTTGTAGAAGATACTCCAGTAACTCTAGAGGATATTCGTGATCTAGAATGGAGCACCGATGATCAGGTGGATGCTCTTGACGCAATCACCAAGCGACCTGGTGAACGATATGTTGACTATATCGTCCGTGTAAAGAAAAATGATATTGCAGTCAGAGTCAAGATTGCAGATATCAACGACAACATGAATGATGGTAAGATTTCAAAGGGCAAGCGGCAGGCCTATGAATTTGCGCTTGCATACCTAAAGGGAGAATTATGATGTTTTTGACAATTTATCTATTTGGACTATTGGTGATGGTGGTTATTAATTCCTATGAGTTGTGGAATGAAGGAGCTTTTCATTTTCCTGAATCTCGAATGGGAGGTTTTTGGGATATTGAAATTCAGGAATTTTTGTTGCGAGGCCTAACATGCATAATGAGTTGGGTAGCTTTCTGTCTTTGGGCATATTACGAATCACTCAAATGGGAGTGGCCAAATAAAACATTCGGTGAACTTTTTCGGAAAAAATAATGCACCAGCGACACCTGAAATATCTCAACATGTTGTTTGACCTTGCAAAAGAGGTTGAGCCGATTCAGGGTGCGCGAGTGGCCGCGTGTGTGGTCTATAAAAATAAAATTGTTGGTATCGGGATTAATTCCAAGAAATCCGATCCAATGATGATTCGATATGGCATGCATGAAGAGGCAATCTATCTGCATGCAGAAATGGCCGCCATTAAAGAATCTCTTCGAGTTATTGACATGCAGGATATCCATAAAGCAACCATCTATGTTGCTCGGGCAAAGCGGCCACGGCCACATAGCACAGACTGGATTACAGGCCTCGCAAAGCCGTGTACTGGATTGAACGGAGATGGTGGTTGCGCACAGGCGATCAGGCATCATATGTTTAAACGAACGGTGTATACCGTCGAAAATCCTAGCATGAAATATGAGGTAATTGATCACAAATATTGAATTTTTTGATTGACAACACACACCCTCCATGATAGCATGGTCCAATTGTAAATAGCATGGAGGTGTTTAATGGCATTCAATATTATACCAAGTTGTGTGGGTGAAATTCAAGAATTATCATTGATTGAAGAAGAATCAGTAATTAGATTATTCAATTTTCTTACTACAGAAATACCAGAAATTCAAAACCCCTTTGCATTTGATGTCACCAAACCTTTGACGGTTAAGGTGACTCGAAAGATTTTTAATCGATTCACCAAACGTGAATTGAAATCTTTGCTTATGCCTGGATCAAAGCTCTCAATTTTATGGGGAGAAGGTTCTCGTGGAGGAAATGGAGAAAATAACAAGGGCTTATTATTTGAAGTTGAACTTCATGATGATTTGGTCCAATACAAACACCACCAAATGGCCGGGAATTTTAGAAATCCAGATTTTGTCGATGAATTTTCACAAGAATATAAGTTGGATGAAGCAACCAGAATTGTTGTTCGGTCCATGGGCGCATTGAATCAATCAAGGCCTCTTATTTTTGAGGACGGAGATGTTTTTCTAAAGCAAAGAAACCCTGACATTGGATCAACAATTACTGATCTTGATGTTATTCGAAACGATGAAATAGTCCATATTTCTGCAAAATTTGGGTCTTCTGCAACATTGTTCAATGCAGGTATTACATCTTTTTTCCCACCAGACGAAATACAAAATGGCCATATTGTCAATGAATATGGCAACATAATTTTTGATCTATTTGGTATAGATAATGGTCGGTTCTGTGAAGTCTTCGATTCATATGACCCAAGAGGACCAAAAGTCAAAATGAAAAACCCCTATGATATTGATTACACAACTGATCGTATTGATTTACATAAAGTGCAAACTTTGATCAAGACTGGGATTGGTTGCGGTTATCATATGGTTCATAAAGCTGGAACGAAAGCTGGCAACATTAAACACTTTACCTTGACAGAAGAAGCTCTCCATCAAGGATCGTGGCCGTATAGTGTTGTTGTAAAATATCCAAAAAACAACTCAAAAAGAATCAGTATTGGAGTGGAGACAGAGAAGTTTGACCTAACCATAATAATGCGAGATTCTGGTGGACAGACACACTATCCACAAAAATTAAGTTCATCTTACAAAATGAAATGAGGTATTGATTATGGAACCTATGAAAAATATACACTTGGAACATCTAGAAGATTTCATGTTTACTAATGGTGCAACTGGATGGTCCCAAGGCATTTCAACATTAAGAGAACTGGCCAATTGGTTATCTGGCTCTGGCAGCACCGCGTCGGCCGACTGCCATATGTCAATAAAATATGATGGTTCTCCTGCTATTATTGCTGGAGTTGACGAAGAAGATGAAAAATTTTTTGTTGCATCAAAAAGCGTTTTCAACAAAGTTCCAATTTTGTATAAAACACACGATGCAATTGATGGCCATTTAGCTGGAACCAAAGATTTAGCTTATATTTTTCATCTTGCATTAAATTTATGTCGGCACCTTGATCTTATTCCAGGAGAGAGAATTCAAGGAGATGTAATGTTTACCGACAAATCAATAGAATATGATTTGTCGACTCAAACACATAAATTTCGGCCGAATACAATTAGGTATTCTGTACCAAATATTGTCAATCTCAATCGTGGAGGTGGTATTTTATTAGGAATCATTTGGCATACAATGTATACAAAGGATTTTACTGAATTTGCTATTGATATTCCTAAAATGTCACCACATAAAAATTTATTATGGATGCATCCATGTAGAATAGATCAAACTGTGAAATATACTAAATTAGAAAAAAAGGTTGTTGATTTTTACAATACTGTAGAAACAGACCTTAATATATTAGAAGATTTGTATAACCTAGGAGATTTGCAAAAATTGTTTTTCCAATTCATCAATATGCAAATCAAACAAGGAATAAATCCACATATTCAAAACAATGTACCAGATTTTATTGCATTTATTGCAATGCATTACACTAAAGAAATTGCTAATAGAAAAACAGCAAAAGCAGTAGAAAAATTACTTTTAAACCAACAGGCTTGTCTCAGGTTTTTCTATAGACACAAGGAAAATGCAATCAATGAAAACTTGTTTTGGCCGTACCTACAACTCAGAAGATTGAAAAATGATATTGTTGAAGAATTAGATCGTGCTGATTCTCTCTTCAAAAAAGACTTCTACAATAAGAAAACTTATAAATATATTGAAACTGGAAATGAAGGTTATGTATTTTCTACTAACGATCCAAACAGAAGCATAACCGAATATGCAGTTAAATTAGTATGTCGTGAAGAATTTTCCTGGGCCAATTTCAATCACAACATACGCAAAGGATGGGAAAGATAAGTGTCATTCAAATCATTCAAAGAATTTTATCAAACCGAGGCAGTAAATAGGCCTGAATTATCTTCACGAGAAATTGCACAAACAATGAAATCTCTTGAAAAACAGATAATAGGAAAGAAAATTCCTATTTCAAAATTCAAAAGATTGTTACAAGATAAGTTTGATAATATTCCAATTGAAGTGACACATATAAGAGACCCCAAAATTTCTCCAGGAGAAATGAATATTAATGCATTCTATAATTCCGATGCAGATGAAGACCCAGATTTTGATGAATTCCCTATTGAAATTCAATTAATCATTGGTAAAGGTATTAAACACATTATCATTGATAATACAGAATTATGGACTGTGTTTTCAAAACGGTTTGAAGATGCCCTTTTACATGAATTGGTTCATAGGGCCCAGGCATTTCAAAGGCACTTTAAAGATACTGCATGGGTTAAGGATAGTTATCTCAATAAGAGAAACCCAAAACAAAAAGAGTCTCAAATTTATCTTGCAGACTCAGATGAAATTGAAGCATATTCACGGGATATTGCATCAGAATTGATGCGGTCTCAGAAGACAAAAAAAAGAGCCATTACGGCTCTTAAATCAATACGGAAAAACTCTCTAAAAAAATCTCTGTCAATGTTTGTTTATTTGACAGCATTCAATTTCGATATGGGCCATCCTGTAATCCGGAAGGTTATTAAGAAGGTCCTCTGGTTCCTGGATATAATGGAAAAGGAACAAACAAAGTAGTACATCAAAACGGGACACCCTTATTATATCATAAGGAACAGACTTGTCAAGCCTTTTTTTACCTTTTCTATAATGTAAAAATGTGATATACTAAATAATTCTAGCAGTTTAAAGTCCAAGGAAAACCTGCGGTTGTATCAAAATAATACGTCGATAACCGAAATCTTCCTTGGACCGAATCCATGGGAGATTTTTTGTGCCTGAAACACGAGTCGATGCAGTCATTGCATCAAAAAGAAAAGTCAAGAGGAAAGAACCATCTGATAAAGATCAGAAAAAGGCTGGGAAATCTGAATCTGGATCATCGGCCGATGTAATAGATGTGGAACCAAAGTTGGAAAGTAGGAAAACGTTCAAGCAGTTTTTGCAACTATAAATTGAATTGGAGATATATTATGAGCGATACAATTGTTACATCGTTTTGTAGAATGAACCCACTAACCCGAGGCCATGAATTATTAATCAAGAAAATGAAAGAAATTGCGAAAGAAGAATACGGAGATTATTGTCTGTTTTTATCTAAAAAAGAAGGTGATGTTAAAAACCCATTAACCTTACCTGAGAAATTTTATTTTATATCAAAAGTTTTTCCATTACTTCGCATTGCAAGCGCAAAGGATATATGGCAAGTTCTAGATTATTATGCTGAGTGTAAATATCGATATGAAAGAATAATATTACTTGCTGGTAGTGATAGATTTGAAGAATTTAGAACAGTATTACATAGATATAATGAAAGTATGGGGTATCCTTTTAAGGAAATTTCTGTTAGGTGCATAGGGGACAGAATTGGCGGCGCCGGCCTTAAGTCAATTAGTGGAACAAAAATGAGAGAAGCAGTAATGGACAATAATTGGATAGCATATTGGCAAATGACTCCAACTAATATGACTTATGAAATTGCTCAAGAAATGTTTAAAAAGCTCAGATATAAATTACATTAAGGAGATAACTAGATGTTAGAAGAAAAAAAGATTGTCCTAGGCCGGTTCAAAAATGCTCCATCTTTGCAAATACAATTGTTAAAAGGACAACGAGGTCGATTTAACGTATATATTGTACCTAGCGGAGGCGGTAAAAAACAAAGACTTTCCACAGGAATTTCTGCAAAAACTCCACATGCAGATATTATAAAACGGGTTGAAGATGTATATGCCAGACAACTTAGAGTGTCTGGTGGTGTCATATGGGGAGACGCAAAGAGTGAAGAAACTGAACTTGATGAGGCAGAACAAGTCGTTACTCT
>CEPZ01005416.1_pt1 | contig 15519 bp, 17 predicted proteins | sample 530461 | NCBI WGS metagenome assembly CEPZ01 (sample SAMEA2620106, study PRJEB7988) | marine metagenome | isolation source: saline water (ENVO:00002010), including | reverse complement strand
TTAAAAGGCCGGTGCTCTAACCAGACTGAGCTATGGAGCCATTAATAGAATGAAGATTTTATTGATTTAAAAAACTTCCTAATTTAATTTACTAATATTTTTATAAACTTCTTGATGAATATCGGTTATGGCTCTAGGATTCTTTCCATCATCTGAACAGTTAACTCTTATCCAATCAAAATGTTCTGCTAGTTCTAGGTATGCGGCTTCAGCATTTTTTAGATGGTTTTCATCAGCTTCATGAGCATCCAATAATTCATTCATTCCGGCCTTCAATTTTTTAGAAATTTTCAATGGCATATAAAGAAAAATAACTGCATCTGGTTTTGGTAGTTTGTTATCTTCATACTCAACTTTATTTATCCAATCTCTTAATCCAGCTCTTTCTTGAGGGTCTTCTAATTTTCCACACTGATGCCCCATATTAGATTCAACATATCTATCTAGAATAAGATAATCATTTTCATTTAACAATCTTTCAATATCTGGTTTAGCAGCTAATCTATCTAATCCATAAAATGAACTAGCAAATTTGGCATCAGCTTCAGCAAAATTATCAAAAAGACTTCCGACGCCTAGGCCTAGATTTTTTCCCAAACATAACTCTCCAACAACTTTTCCAGTGAGGGTATCGTATCTGGGAAAACTTAGAACTTCTGTAGAATATCCTTCGGATTGGAGCTTGTTAAGTAACCTCTCGCTCTGGGTTTGTTTTCCAGAACCATCTGTACCTTCAATTGCAATTAACTTACCTTTTCTCATAAAAATTATTCTGGTTCTCCGGTTCCTAATTTTATGTAAGGATCCAATTCTGGAATTTGTTCCACAACTTCCTGGTGAGCATCTCGTACATGTTGATCATATCTAAAATGTACTCCCATACTTGTTCTTAATTCTGTAACATATGTAAAATGTGCTGCAGATGTATGAAGTTCAAAAGGTGTTTGATCTCCTAATAATAAACAACCAACATAACTTCTTGGAGCTTCTGAGTTAATAATTTCGTTCATAAGTTCTGCTCTTTGATCTAAAAATCTTGAGTACTGATCAAACAATTCTCCATCATTTTTCATTAGATCAACACAAATGTCTGGCATATAGGAACCAACTGGCGCTAATAATGTGTCCTTAACGCAAGGCCTTTGCCTGTTGATATCTCTTGCCTCAGCAAGGCTCATATTATTCCATGAAACTGAGATTCTAATTTTCTCTGCTAAACCTTTAGCATAATCATATCTTGTTTTCTTACCATCAAAATTTTTAGCAAGTTCTTCTGAAAGAGATCTTCCTGAAGTAGCATCCAAGGTGTTTTTAGGAATATGTGTTTCAACAGAAACAATGTCTTTAACCATCCCAACATTAACTCCATTTTCTAACAAATATTCAACCCCTCTATCTAAGAATTCGTCAGCATAACTCTGAGTTCTCTCTGTAGGTTCACTATGCTTCATTAATCTTGGAGCTACTTCTGCAATATTTTCTCTCAAAGCATCTCCTAATTCTCTAGACTCAGAAAAATCAAAACTACTTGCATACTTTATTGTTTCAGCCCACTCTCTAGCAGTCATAACAAGACCAAAATTTGTCAGACCTGCCATAGGAATTGTATATCTTGCTCTATCAAAACCAAAATTCTTACGCATCCTACTTTGAACTTTTGCAGGAAGGCTCGTATCAATTCTTGTTAATTCAGGAGATTCTTCTGCTAACTTATTTAATTTTCCAACTAATTTTTTATTAATATCAAATCCATCTAACATAGTTTCATACCACTTGTTATGAAACCTTTCAGGAATTCCGAAAGAATCTGGGGTTGCAAGACCTTCAGGTTTAAACTCTACATATCTCGTACTTGTTTCTTGGCCATCTTGTTTTGGTTGTAAAAAAAATGCGAGGTAGGGACTCAACATAGAAACATTGTCTATTCCAGTGGGAATAGATCCTGTCAGTCCACCAATACTTGCATGACCATAATCAAGAAATTTCCAAACACTTTCTTCAAATTTATCCTTAGGAGTATTTTCTAATTGGGTTAGAATTGCATTAAGGCCTTCACCTTGTCTACTATATCTTGCAAAAATCGCTGCAACCATTTCAGGACTCATCTCAACATCATGATTCTCAGAGAAATAAGTTGGTGTAAAAGTTCTAACCTCCATCAGCAATTTTAATTAATCTTTTATATAAATATGATTGTTTTTTAAAATATATTATTTGCAATAAAGATTATTTCTATCAGGTTTCTACTAGTTAATTTTTCAATAATTCTTCAATTTTTTCTTCCAGGGCATCGGCATCCATCCCGCCAACAACCTTGTCAACTTCCTTACCTTCTTTAAAGAATATTAAAGTAGGAATACTTCTGACTTCGTATTTTTCTGATAATTCTTGATTGTCATCTACGTTAATCTTAACAAATTTGACCTCTTTCATTTGTTCGGCCATTTCGTCAATAATTGGCGCCATCATCAAACAAGGCATACACCATTCTGCAAAAAAATCTACCACAACTAATTTATGTCCGTTTCCAACTATCTCATTAAATTCTGTTTCTGTAACTTCAACCACTGGTTCATTTTGCATTGCCATCTTATGCTTTTATCACCACAATTATTGAGATAATTATTCATTAAAAAATCTAAGAAAAAGGGATTTATAAGGGTTTTTGTTACTGATCCGCATACTGCTGAACACCTTCATCAAGTATTTCTAGTTTAATATCTGCTTTTTCAAATAATTTTTCAGTTTCAGAACTAGCGTGATATCTCTTAGCACAAATAACTTTTTTTATGCCCACATTGATAATCATTTTAGCACATGCTGCGCAAGGAGTCATTTTAGTATAAATTGTTGCTCCATCAATTGCAATTCCTAATTTAGCAGCTTGGCAAATTGCATTCTGCTCAGAATGAGCGGTTCTTAAACAATGTCTGCTCTCACTTCCATCTTCATGAATAACTGTTTTCATTAAATGTCCAACTTCATCACAATGAGGTAATCCTTTAGGACTTCCAACGTAACCTCCAACTAAAATATGTTTATCTTTAACAATAACTGTGCCAGCCCTGCCTCTATCACAAGAACCTCTGGTTCCAGTAACATCTGCAATATTCATAAAATATTCATCCCAACTTGGGCGAACATGCACGCGATCTAAATCAGATTTACTCATTACCTCATTCTTACTAGCATTCTCAACTTCAACAGCTTTAGCAACTTCAATATCTCTCAATATATTTTCAACCTTATCTCTTAACTCCTCAATACTACTATTATTTTCCAATTTAAATTCTGACATCTCAATACATTTTTTAATATTCTGTTTAGCAGGATCCACATTTTCCATCTCCAATATTTCATCAGCCATGAATTTCTCAAAATTAACTCCATCTGTTTCACTAGCTCTTTCCAACATTCTAGTATATCTCAACTTAGGATCTGCATCAACTGATAACATATGAAAATCTCTGTTATCTCTCAAACTCATTATCTCTCCCGGAGTTCTCAAACTCTCAATAACAATATTTCCCCCAACACTCTTAGCCTCATTATACAAACGCTCAACAATATGGCTTGGAGAATTTTGCTGTCTAAGATCATTAGCCACCATAACCATGCTCTCTCTATTAACAGGTAACCCTCTCTCACGAATTTCTTCAATTAAAAATTCCCTAACAGAATAATGCTTAAATCCTCTATCAATCAATATATTAACAATTTCACCTTTTCCTGCCGCATTAGTCCCAGTCACACCAATTATCATTAAAATAAATATGAGATCAAAGTTATAAATATTATCAGACTACAAACTATACATCATCCAAAATCATAACTATTCCCTTCTCCAATAACCACAAATTCAATCCCATTTTTACCCAAAAATCTACTAGGAACTTTATGATTAGCACCTTTTATTCTCAACATACCATCATGCACTGGAAAAACTTTTTTAGGCTTAACCTTCAATGCATACCTAACTGCATCCCCTATCTTACACCAAGGGCCTGCAACAGGTAATGCCAATATATCAACTTCTCTTTCAGGATCATGAAAACTATCGCCTGGATAAAATAACCTATCATTAATAAAAAAACCAGTATTCTGAACTTGCCCAAAATCATTATAAATCTCCTCATGATTTCCATTAAAAGCTTCAAATTTCACACCATCAATATCTATCACATTACCATCCCCCAAAACCTCATATTTAATACCTTCACCATCCAATAATTTGCCAACACCCTCATTAGTAATTATTCTTACACCATTATTATTTTCAAGCAATCTCTTCAAAGAAAGAACATGAATATGATCTGCATGCTCATGAGTTATCAAAATAACATCAATATTTCTAGCCTGCCTAACAACCACATCAAGATCAGTGTATCCTCCGGGATCAGTCAATATCCTAATTCCTTTTTCCTCAATCAATAAACAACAATGCCCAAATTTCTTAACTTTCATTCTATTTAACAATTAAGGGTATTAATAAAAATTTCTATATTCAAACCCTAACGCCCACATCCCCAAAATACCCTTCAACAATCCCTTTCAACTTATCTAAATAATCCTCCCCAACATCTCTCTCCATCTCAAATCCTTCTCCAACAAACTTACCATGATTCTTAAAACCCTGTAAATAATATCTACCTAAATTATCGCCAATCAAACCCTTAACCCATTCCATTATTCTTTTAATCTCATTCTCATCATGAAATCCAGGCAATATCGTTGTCCTAAATTCATGATTTTCAAGATCAGAAATAATTCTAATGCTCTCTTCAATTTTATCTAAATCCACCTTACTATTAACAACCACCCCATACATTTCCCTAGAAGCCTTTATATCCATCGCCACATAATCAACCAACCCCTCATCAATCAACAACTTCAACTTCTCCGGGAAACTACCATTTGTATCAATCTTAATCTTATATCCCATATCTTTTATCTTTCTAACAAAATCAACATCTAAACAAACTAAGGGCTCACCACCAGTTATACAAACTCCATCCAAATACTTAACCCTATTTTTTAAAAACTCTAACACTTCAGACTCTCCATAAATCTTACCACCATCATTAATAACTAAATCAGGATTATGACAAAAGCTACACCTAAAATTACAACCAAATAAAAAAATCGTACAAGCTATCTTTCCAGGATAATCAATCAACGTCGTTTTCTGCAATCCTTTAATTAGCATTTTATATTTTAATTTTTAGCATGACACATTGAAAAGCTTTCTTTCTTGCCATTCAGCTTGCTTGCCTTCATTCCATTGTTGTAATGGTCTTAGATAACCAACAATTCTAGAATAACGCTCACACTTTGTTCTTTTCTGTTTTTCCATTTTACACCCCTGTTTCTAAATTTAATTTAACATCACCACATTCATTCTCGCAAGAAATTTTCTCATCACACTTTGGACAATATTCATGATCTCCAGATAAATAACCATGTTCAGGGCATATTGAAAATGTGGGGGTAAGTGTAAAATATGGCAACTTAAAATTCTCTGCAATTTTTTTAACTAATAACTTAACTCCTTCTTTATCCATCTTCTCTCCAACAAAAGTATGGAAAACAGTTCCTCCAGTATATCTAACTTGCAAATCATCTTGTAATTCTAAGGCCTCGAATAAGTCATCAGTATGTCCTACAGGTAATTGTGTAGAATTAGTATAATAGGGTTTACCTCCATCTCTAACAGCATCTTCATTTGCAACAACAATCTTTCCAAGTCTTTTTCTATCGCTATTTGCAAAACGATATGTAGTTCCCTCACCCGGCGTTGCCTCAAGATTATAAATATTTCCAGTTTCAGATTGATATTCCTCTAACTTTTCCCTCATGAAATCCAAAACCTTAATTGAGAAAGCTTTACCTTTTTCAGTTGTTATATCTTCCCCAGGCATAAAATTAATTATTGCCTCATTCATTCCCAACAAACCAATTGTAGCAAAATGATTCTTCCAATAACCATCAAACCTTTTCTTAACATTCCTTAAATAAAACTTAGAGTAAGGATACAATCCCATATCTGTAAAATTTTCTAAAGTTCTTCTCTTAATCTCTAAGCTTTCTTTAGCCAATTCCATCAAGTTTTCCAACTTTCCAAAAAAATCAATTTCATCAATAGCAGTAAATCCAATTCTAGGCATGTTAATAGTCACAACACCTACAGAACCCGTTTGAGGATTCGCTCCAAACAATCCTCCTCCCCGCTTCCTCAATTCAGTTTGATCAAGCCTCAAACGACAACACATACTCCTAGCATCTTCCGGATTCATATCAGAATTAATAAAATTAGAAAAATAAGGAATACCATATTTAGCAGTCATCTCCCATATGACATCATAATTTTTATTATCCCAATCAAAATCCTTAGTAACATTGTATGTAGGAATCGGAAAAGTAAATACCCTCCCACTAGCATCACCCTCAATCATAACTTCTGCAAAAGCTCTATTGATAATATCCATTTCTTCCTGAAATTCCCCATATTTTTCCTTCATAAATTTACCTGCAATAACTACAGACTCATTTTTCATATATTCTGGAACCTTCAAATCTAATGTAATATTTGTAAAAGGTGTTTGAAAACCAACTCTCGTTGGAACAGCCAAATTAAATAAAAACTCTTGCATTGCTTGTTTTACTTGCTTATAATCTAAATTATCATATCTTACAAAAGGAGCTAGAAGCGTATCAAAATTAGAGAATGCTTGAGCACCTGCAGTTTCTCCTTGCAGAGTATAGAAAAAATTTACCATCTGGCCCAATGCAGTCCTCAAATGTTTTGCTGGTTTTGATTCAACTTTTCCAGGAACTCCCTTAAACCCTGTAATTAAAAGGTCTTTCAAATCCCATCCAACACAATACGCCCCAAGAGTACCAAGATCATGAACATGCAAATCTACACTTTCATGAGCCTTCCTAATTGCTTCAGGATAAATCCTTCTCATCCAATAATTTGTAATTATTTTAGTAGCAATATAATTATTCAATCCTTGCAATGAAAAACCCATATTAGAATTTTCTTTAACCATCCAATCATTTAAACCAATATAATCCTCAACAGCCTCAATAGTATCAAACATCCCCTTAATATTTCTAAGTTCCTTGTGTCCTTGTCTATAGAGAATATATGACTTAGCAGTCTTTGCATGACCTTCTTCAATTAAGGTTTTTTCAACAAGATCTTGCACACTCTCAACTTCTGGAATAACACCTTCAATATTTTCTTTCTCAATTTGCTCAACAACTAAATCAGATATTTTTTCAGCTCGAGCTTTATCATGTCCTCCAACAGATCTAACTGCCTTCCAAATAGCCTCTGTGATCTTTCCCTTATCAAAAAGAACAACATTACCATCCCTTTTTCTTATTTTCTTTATCATCTTTTTCTAATCCCATTCCAAACTTCCAGCAGTTTGATATTCAGTAACCTTTGTCTCAAAAAAATTCTTTTCCTTATTCAAATCTGTACTTTGACTCATCCATGGAAACGGATTCTCTTTATTGTAAACCTTCGGCAAACCAATTCTTTCTAATCTCCTATCTGTAATATATTCAACATATTCAGCAAACTGATCTGCATTAATCCCTAACAAACCATTAGGGCATGCATCGTATGCATAAGCCTTCTCTAATACAACAGACTTCTTAATCAATTCAACAATCTCTTGCTGAAACTCTGGAGTCCAGCATTCAGGATTCTCTGCCTTAATAGTATTTATCAAATCACAACCAAACGCAAGATGAATACTTTCATCTCTCATTATATACTCAAACTGCTCTCCAATACCTACCATCTTATGTTGTCTTTTCAAAGCCAACATCATAGCAAATCCTGCATAAAAGAAAATACCCTCCATAATAACATAATATCCAACAAGGTCATGAATAAACTTCTGCATATTTTCAACACTATCAATCTTAAAATTAGGATCAAAAACACTTTCAGTCAATTCAATTACAAAATCATCTTTATTCTTAATTGAGGGAATTGTTTTATACATATTAAAGACCTCTTCAGGATCTAATCCCAAGGTATCACAACAATAAATGAAAGTATCTGTATGAATAGCTTCCTCAAAAGCTTGACGCAAAAGATACTGTCTACACTCCGGATTAGTCACATGATTATAAACAGCTAAAACAATATTATTCGCAGTCAAACTTTCAGCAGTTGAAAAAAATCCCAAATTCCACATGATCAATCTTCTCTCAGTTTCATTTATCTTAATATCTGACTTCCATTGTTGCACATCATCTTGCATTGGAATCTCTTCAGGAACCCAATTATTTGCAACACCATTTTTATAATGCTCCCTTGCCCACAAATACTTCATAGGGAGTATTTTATTAGGATCTGTTTTGTTATCATTTATTATTGTCATTTTTTATCTATAAACTCTCCATTTATATTTATTTATCTAACCTAAAACTATTGACAGGCCTCACAATCAGGATCCTCTATCAAACATAATTTAGGCTTCTCCTTAACTTCAGGAACAGTAATCGCAGGCTTAACTGCAATAGGGGATATCTTTATAGAATCATCCTGAACAACAATATCTTCAGTCTTTATATTTTCATTATCTCTCTTCTGAGTAAAACCATATTTCTGAGCATCTAATGTAGACTTTTCAATTTGAGTAGCTGCCATACCCCTCATATAATATGTAGTCTTCAATCCCTTAGTCCAAGCATGCATATATGCATCATCTAATTTCCTTCCGGAAACACCTTTAATAAAAATATTCAATGATTGGCTTTGATCAATCCATTTTCCCCTAACTGCAGCAAGATCTATTAATGTAGTAGCCTCAATATCAAATGCTTCTTTATATTTATCTTTCAACTTATCGGGAATACTACCAATCTTATTTAGATTACCATCATTAAACTTTAACTGCTCCAACATCTCATCATTCCATAAATTCAATTTTTTCAAATCATTTACCAAATAATGATTGACAATAGTAAACTCTCCTGTAACATTAGCTTTAACATAAATATTTTTATAAATAGGCTCTATACAAGGATAAGCACCACTAATATTTCCAATTGTCGCAGTAGGGGCGATGGCCATAACATTAGAATTCCTCATCCCGAATTCCTTAACATGTTTTCTAACAGGTGTCCAATCCAACTTCTCATCCCTAGATACATCAATTTTCATGCCCCTTTCTTCCTCCAATAAATCTATGGTATCAATCGGAAAAATGCCACGATCCCATTTAGAACCCTTATATGTACTATAAACACCTTTTTCCCTAGCCAGTTCTGAAGAAGTTAATATAGAATAATAAGAAATAATCTCCATGCTTCTATCTGCAAATTCTATTGCCTCTTTAGAATCAAAATTTATATCTAACTTATAGAGAGCATCTTGAAAACCCATCAAACCAAACCCAATCGGCCTGTGCTTTAAGTTAGAATTTTTAGCCTCTTTTGTAGGATAAAAATTAATATCAATAACATTATCCAACATCCTAATGGCAGTTCTAACTGTTTTTTCAACTAATTCTGCATCTAACTTTCCATCAACAATATGTCTTCCCAAATTAATAGAACCTAGATTACAAACTGCAATCTCATCTTCAGAAGTATTCAACGTTATCTCTGTGCACAAATTAGAACTATGAACAACGCCAACATGATCTTGAGGTGATCTAATATTGCAGGGATCTTTAAATGTCATCCAAGGATGCCCTGTCTCAAACAACATAGAAAGCATTTTTCTCCAAAGTTTAACAGAACTAACAACCTTACTAAGAATCTCGCCACGTTTTGCCATCTCCTCATATTCTTCATATCTCTTTTCAAACTTCTTGCCATACAAATCATGTAAATCTGGAACATCACTAGGTGAAAACAATGTCCAATCTTCATCTTTAATAACTCTTTTCACAAATAAATCTGGAATCCAATGAGCAGTGTTCATATCATGAGTTCTCCTTCTTTCATCACCCGTATTCCTCCTAAGATCTAAAAAATCTTCTATCTCAAAATGCCATGTTTCTAAATAAGCTACAACAGCTCCCCTCTTCCTTCCGCTCCTATTGATAGCCAAAGCTGCATCATTAGCTATTTTCAAAAACGGGACAACGCCCTGACTCTCAATCTTATTACTATTAATCATAGTACCCACAGCCCTAATATTAGACCAATCATTTGCAACACCTCCAGACCATTTAGATAATTGCGCATTATCGCCATAACTCTTAAAAATATGATGCAAATCATCCATAACTGTAGTCAAATAACAGGAACTCAATTGAGGGTGTGTTGTTCCAGAATTAAATAATGTTGGACTAGAACTAACAAATTTCAATGAAGACAACAAATTATAATATTCAATCGCTCGATCATTTTTTTGTTCACCATCTAAAACTGCTAATCCCATAGCAACTCTCATCCAGAAAGTTTGCGGCATTTCGATTCTTCTATTTCCGATTCTTCCAAAATATCTATCATATAAAATCTCGAGACCCATATATTGTATTAAATTATCTCTTTCAATGATTAATTCTTTACTTAATTTTTCAAGATCGAATTCTAATAATCTTTTGTCTAAAATCCCTTCTTCAATACCTTTCTGAATACTATATGTAAATGAACTTCTATATAGATTTTCCATATTACTATTATTATAGGGTTCTCCAACAACTTCTCTGTATAATTTATATAAAAATAATTTTGAAGAAACAAAATTATATGATGGATCTTTTTCAATGAAGCTGATGCTAGCTAATATTAATGCTTTTTCAATTTCATCCACGCTAACTCCATCATAAATATTTTTAATGACCTCTTTAGATATTTCTTCAACAGAAACATCTTCTTCAAATCCTTTAACAGCATCCTTAATTATTTGATTAATTTTATTAATATCAAATAAAATTGTTCTACCATCTCTTTTTTTGACTCTTAATTTTCCAAGTTTAGCTTTTTCAATAGTAATCTCTTGTTGTTTTTCTCTATCTTCTCTTCTTTTAGCCCTATAAAGAATATATCCTTTAGCAATTTCATAGAGATCATTATCAATTAAATGTTTTTCTACAATATCTTGTACATTCTCAACATTAGGATAGAAATCAATAAACCTTGTTTGAATTTCTTCAACTATGCTATTAACTATTTGATTTAAGCCTTCTTGATTAATTTCTTTTTTTGCAGCCCTTATACATTTCCCAATTGCGACTTTAATTTTCTCAGGATCAAAATTAACTACTTCTCCATTCCTTTTTGTTACAAACATTTGATTATCTATTACTTGTTTCATTTTTATACCTCACTTATTACTTCTTTGAAATCTTTAATATCCTTAAAATCCATGTAAACACTTGCAAATCTAATGTATGCAACCTTGTCTAACTTTTTTAATCTACTCATCACCATTTTTCCTATTTTATTACTTCTAACCTCTTTCCCTTTTGATTTTAATTTTTCTTCAACATCTTCAATAATTTTTTCTATTTTCTCAACGCTGATTGGCCTTTTCATACAAGCCCTCATTAAACCATCCTTAAGTTTATCTACTGAAAATGGTTCCCTTCTATTATCTTTTTTGACGATGATTATGCTTTTTTTATCAGCTTTTTCATAAGTAGTGAATCTTTTTTTGCATTTTAAGCATTCTCTCCTTCTTCTCGTGCCATTTGGAGATTCTCTTTTATCTGTTACACGAGTGTTTAGTTTACAATAAACACATTTCATTTAATTCACCTATACACAATATATTGTATATTATTTATTTTTGAGCTCAACTTATTGTATGAACAGTATTTATAATACCAAATACTATATAAATATTTCCATACCATATAGGGTATATTTACAACCTTAATCGAGGATATCTAAAATTGCCATACAATATAACCTTAGTTTAAGATTTTTAATTATTGGAGGGATATTTTGAAATGAAAAATATTAAATATGCTCCTTATGTCTATATCTTATGGGATTTAATGCAGATGATAATGATTATGATTATGAATTTAGTTGTCCAGAATGTGGGAGTGGGAAGGTGGTAGTAACTGAGGAATTTGGAACTTACTATATTAGTCGTTGTAAAAAGTGCGGTTATAAGAAAAATAAGAATTAGAATTTTGAGAACATTTATAAATTGTATTTAATTATGACTTCTATGTATAAGATTAAAAAACTTAAGGTGTTTCCATTAGCGTATACAATTGGACTTATTTATCTAATAATTGGTTTAGTTTTAGGGGTAGTTTTAATGGTGATAAAATTAACTCCTGCTTTAGCAGTTTTATCTAGTGATGATCTTTCGGGATTAACTGTTCAACAAATACTTTTACTTTATCCAATTGCGTATGGGATAGGGGGATTTATAATTGGAGGAGCTATTGGATTAATTTATAATCATGTCGCAAAGATAACTGGCGGGATTAGTGTACAATTGAAAAAAGATAAAAAATAAATTCTAAATACAAAATATTTAAATACCGAATTAATTAATTTATAAAATGGCTAAGATTAAATTTACTCCAGATAATCAAGAGGAAGAATTGGCAGATGGATCTGAAATAAGAGAAGTTTGCGAAAATCAATTCAATATACCTTTTGGTTGTAAGGATGGAATTTGTGGAACTTGTAGAATAAGAGTTTCTGAGGGATCAGATAATCTATCTCCAAAAAATGAAAAAGAAAATGATCTTTTGCCTGAGAATCCAAATGAAAGATTGGCTTGTCAGGTTCAGATAAAAAGTGGAACTGTTGAGATGGATGATGGTTATGATTGATATATATTTTATTTGATAGTAATGGTTATAAAGTGATTTTATTTTTAATGATTAAAATGGGTGTTTTATATGGCAACGAGTCTTCCTAATAGGTGTTTTATTGTTTATGATCCTAATGGAGGAGCAAAGGATCTTGCTCAATCTATTTATGATAGTGTTGAACCAAGAATGCCTGGTTTATTTGAATTGAATGAGGCGAGATTTGGCAAATTTAGAATGGGGGAAACTAAATTAGAGATTGAAAATAATGTGAGAAGAGGGCATTGTTTTTATATTGCTGATTCAAATGACAAACCTAATGAATGGCTTGTTAAATCAAATCTTCTTAATCATACATTAGAAAATTCTTCTGCAAAGGAGGTAATTGATGTTTTCCCGCACCTCTTTTATTCTAGACAGGATAGAAAGGATAAGGCTAGGGTGCCTATGAGTGCAAGAGTTGTTGCAGATATGATTCAATTATATGCGGATAAGGTATTAACCGTGGATGTACATAGTTATCAGGCTCAGATGCTTTACAAAAGATTTGATAGTCTTCCCTCTTTTAGGACTGTTACAGAATATCTTACTGAAAAACATCCTGAAATTCTAACAGATAATTTGGTGATAGCAAGTCCTGATGCGGGAGGTGGTAAAAGGGCAGAGGGTTTTGGAAGAAGGCTAGGAGATAAAAATGTTGCAATTGGGCATAAATCTAGGGTGAAGGGAGACGCTGAGAAGGTTGAGTTTGCAGAATCACAAGTTTCTGGTTGCGATATATTATTGGTAGATGATATAATAGATAGTGGAGGAACATTGATAAAAGCCATAGATGAATTAAAGGATAAAAATGCTGGAAAAATCTATGTTTATGGAACTCATGGTTTTTTTACAAAAGGTTATGATGATCTTTTGGGAATGGTAGATAAAATATTTGTAGGAGATACAATAACACAACCTTATCAGTGTGAAGGAGGACTTTCAAAGATAGTTGATGAAAAATTGGAAGTGATATCATTTGCACCAATTATTGCTGATGCAATCTATGCTACTGCAATCGGAGGAAGTTTAAATAGTTTATTTGGTGATCCAAAAAAAGATTAATTATTTAACAGCCAGCTTTATTTGCTAATTCTAAAATATCTATATCTCCTTTAACTTTTTTTCCTTCTATAATCCAAGTAGGATATTTTTCAATTCCCTCTTTAATGCAAATTAATTTATTTAAAACACATCCAGAGATTTTTATGTTGCCAAGATATTCACTAGTCTTCATATCTTTTAATTTAATCATGTTGTAATCTTCGATGTATAATGTGATATCTTTTTCTTTTAAACAACTTTCAAGATCTTTATCTAATTCTAAGACCATATGTCCAGTATAACTCCCAATAAAGTTTGCAATGAAATAGAAAGCGAAGACTAAGAAAATTAAAAGTACAAGAGATCTTAATGCTTTCAATACAACCATTATAATTAAAATGAATATTTATTTTTAAATATTTCTAATTTGAAAAGCCTTATAAAGTCTAGATTACCTATTTCTTTATGTTTGCACTAGTCACTTGGGTTATTATTATAGTAGTATTAATAGCAATTGTTTTTATTTATTATTATAATAAATTTGTAATTTTGGAAAATAGGATTCAGAATTCTGAGGCTCAAATAGATGTTCAATTAAAGAAGAGAGCAGATTTAGTACCGAGTTTAGTTAAGGTAGTAAAAGGTTTTGCAAAACATGAGAAAGAAATATTTGATAAGATTACTAAGGCAAGATCTGAGTTAATGAAGAGCAAAGATTTATCTCAAAAAGTTAAGGCCGGAGACCAATTACAAGGATTTTTAGGCAGATTATTTGCCATAGCTGAAAGTAATCCTGAGATAAAATCTAATTCAAATTATTTGCATTTGCAGCAAGAGTTAGCAGCTATAGAGGATAAAGTTGCATATTCAAGGCAGTTTTATAATGATAGTGTTTTGGATTTGGAAAATGCTAGTGAAAGATTTCCAGGTGTTTTATTCTTTAAATTATTTGGCAGAAAGAAAATGGATTTTTTGAAGATACCTGAAGTAGAAAGAAAAATGCCTAAAATAGATTTATAATTTTACAATGAGCCGTTTATCATTTCATGACCAGATTTCTAGGAATAAATTAAAATCATTTTTATTATTGGCTATGATATTGTCAGTACTAATTCTATTGGGGTATGTAATAGGGAAGACTGCAGGACAAGATTATTTTTTTATTATAATGATTATATCAATTATATTTTCAGTAGGATATATTTGGTTTGGATATTATAATTCACATAAATTAGCTTTATCTTCGGTAAAAGCAAAACCAGCTTCTCATTCTGCATATCCTTTGTATAATAATGTTGTAGAAGGGTTATGTTTGGCTTCAGGTCTTCCAAAACCTAAACTTTATGTTATGCAAGATAATAATATTAATGCTTTTGCTTCGGGAAGGGATCCTAAAAATGCGGTTATCTGTGTAACAACTGGTTGTTTGGAAAAATTGGATAAACATGAATTGGAAGGGGTAATGGCTCACGAACTTTCCCATATCGCAAATTTTGATATAAGATTTATGACCTTGACGGCAGTTCTGGTGGGAATGATAGCTATAATTTCTGAAATATTTCTTAGAAGTCTTTTTTGGAGGTCTGTGGGGAATTCAGATGATAATAAAGGTCAGGCAATTTTTATAATCTTGGGGATTATCTTAGCTATCTTGGCTCCAATAGTTACTGCTTTGGTC
>CEPZ01071345.1_pt1 | contig 15521 bp, 16 predicted proteins | sample 530461 | NCBI WGS metagenome assembly CEPZ01 (sample SAMEA2620106, study PRJEB7988) | marine metagenome | isolation source: saline water (ENVO:00002010), including | reverse complement strand
TGCATTTAGCTCTTATCTAGATGGTTTAAGACAAAGACTTTATTCAGATAAAATTCATGTAATTACTGTAAAGCCAGGTTGGGTAGCAACTAAAATGACAAAAAACTTAGATTTACCTAAAATAATGATTGCAAGTGTTGATTTTGTTGGAAATAAAATATTTAAATCCTATAAAACCAAAAAAAACACATTATATGTACCAAAATTTTGGTCAATAATTATGTTTTTTTACAAAATTGTACCAGAAATTTTATTTAAAATTTTTACAAAATAAACTTTTATTTGAAAATTAAACAATGACACAACTTTCAGAAAAAAAATGTGTCCCTTGCGAGGGAAATATTTCAGCTTTTGATTATTCTGAGATACATAAATACTTGAAAAAAATAAATGGTTGGGAAGTAAAACAAAATGATAAAAGAAATTATTATTTAGAAAAAAATTTTAAATTCAAGAACTTTTTATCCAGCCAAAAATTTATTAATTTAGTAGGAGGTATTTCAGAAAAAGAAGGTCACCATCCCGATATTAGCTTTGGATGGGGTTATGCTAAAATTAAAATTTGTACTCATGCAATTAGTGGTTTGTCCGAAAACGATTTTATTTTAGCAGCAAAAATTGACAATATTTCTAATGTTTAAAGTGCCTAGTTTTTGAAAAAATCAAGACAGTTCCTGTTTTATCAGCCAGTTTTATTATCTCTTTGTCTCTAATTGATCCTTGAGGCTGAATAACCGCACCAACTCCTGACTGAATTAATTTTTCAAGGCCATCAGTAAATGGAAAAAAAGCATCAGAAGCAGCGACCGAATTTAAAAGATTTTTAAACTGAAACCTTTTGGCTTTATTTATCGCCAGATCACAACTGTCCAACCTACTTGGTTGTCCCGAACCTATTCCTATTGTTGATTTATTTTTGGCTAAAACTATTGCATTTGATTTTACGTATTTACAAATATTAAATGCAAAAATTAGACTTTCCGTTTCATGTTTAGATGGTTTTTTTTTAGAAACCACTTTTAAATTTTTTTTATTGATAATTAAATCATCCGAATCTTGATATAAAAAGTTTTTTTTATAAAAAAGGATATTTGAATTACCCTTATTTTGAAAGTTGTGTGCGTTTATTAATCTTACATTCTTCTTTTTTTTTAAGATTTTCAAAGCATCTGTTTCAAATTCATTTGCAATGATAATTTCAAAATAAAATTGGTTAAGTTTTTTTGCTAATTCTTTATTAATCTTAAAATTACATGATACTATTCCTCCATATGCACTTACAGGATCACAATTAAAAGCTAAATTAAATGATTTTAAATTATTTTTTTCTATTGAAACACCACAAGGATTTGCATGTTTAATAATTACAGTTCCATTATTTTTTTCAAAAGATTTTGAAATTGATAGAGCGGAAAAAATATCGTTATAATTATTAAAGCTTAATTTTTTTCCATGTAACTGTTTTATATTTGAATTATTTTCATTTGAATAAATTGCAGCTTTTTGATGTGGGTTTTCACCGTATCTTAAGTTTTCGACCAATTTTCCAGTAAAAGTTTTTTTATTTGGAAATTTAACATTAAACCTGTCATTAAAATAATTTGCAATGATAGAATCGTAATTTGCAATTTCATTAAATGCATTTATAGCCATTTGTTTTCTGAAATTCAAAGATGTTGAACCTTTGTATTTATTTATTTCGTGCATTATATTTATATAATTTTTTGGACTTGTGATTACCAAAACATCACCAAAGTTCTTGGCTGCCGCTCTAACCAAAGTAGGGCCACCGATATCAATATTTTCAATTATACTTTCAAAATTATTGTTTTTTTTTATAAAATTTTCGAAAGGGTAAAAATTTACAATAATCAAGTCTATTTCTTTAAAATTGTTTTTAATAAGATCAAGTTTATGACTCCTGTTACTTCTGATATTTAATATTCCAGCATGTATTTTAGGATGAAGTGTTTTTACCCGACCTCCAAGCATTTCATTGGATCCTGTAAAATTTGCAATTTCAATACTTTTAAAACCAAGTTTTTTTATTTTTTTATATGTTTTCCCCGAACTAATAATTTCAATTTTATATTTGGAAAGAAAAGGTAGTAAATTTTCTAAAAGTGATTTATCAGAAACAGAAATCAAAGCCCTTTTAATTTTAACTATATTTTTCATCAAGATATTTTTTTAAAACTCCATTCGATTATTTGATTTTCTCCATTTGTGATGCCTGGAATATATATGTTTTCATTTTCTGTAATTTTATTCTTATTTCCTAAATAAATGCCTTTTTCAATTAATACTTCTTTATTGTTACAACTAAACTTCCAACCCTCACCATTTTTTAAGCTCAATAAAATGGATTGAAAATTTTGAGTTTTTACTATTTTTATTCCAGGATAAATATGAAATCTAATTCCATAGCTTATATTATTGGCTTTTTCATTTTTAATTAAACTGTCCATTCCAAGGAAAATTTTCTCTTTTTTTATGAATTTTATGGATCGTTCATGAATATAACCATATCTGTTTTGATATCCATTATGACTGACAATAATATTTTCAAAATCTTTCTCACTAACAATTTTTTTTTTTATAATTTTCAATCCTTTATATAATTTATTTTCATGATTGATTTTAAAAGAATGACTGGTTCTAAAAGTACAAGAAGAATGATTATTTAAATATAAAGTTGAATGAGCGGCAGTAGATCTGCTTAATAATTTTATTTTATTATTTTTATTTATATCAAAACCTAAATTACAAATTAATTTTTCTTTGTTCGAAGTTATTTCGAATGAAAGACATCCAGATTGGTATTTTTTTGAATATTTGAAATCTGGAGAGTTTCCAATATCCATTATAAAAACTATTTTTTTATCTTTAAATATAACATATCCACTTTTTTCTTTTGAAGAATCCTTAAAATTGTAATTGAGATAATTTAGATATTTTTTAAATTCTTCGTTTTGTATTTCTGGAGCTCCATTAAAGAGTGGTAATTTATCCAAATTTTTTGATAAAAAACTATAAGACTTTCCGCAATTAAAAATTATTTCTTCCAAATAATCAGGTACTTGATTTTGTGATTCTTTTATCCATTCTTTTATTAAGATTAAATATTTTAGGCAAATCATTAATTCTTCGGGGTTTCTAGATTTTGGAAATCCTGAATTATCAAAATTATTATTAATAAATTTTTGAAGTATTGATAAACTTGATCTGTAATGTTTATTTTGATTTTTAAAAGTTAAGCCAACCAAAATTAATGATGAGCAATAAATTAATTTATTTTCATCATCTTCTGAGCTACCAATATTTATTGATAAGTGATTGGCTTGCTTTGTTATACTCAAAATAAATTTTTCTTTATATTTTGGACCAGATCCTTCTATAGTTAAATTAGAATTTGAAATCCAAGCAATTAGTCTTTTGCTTAGTATATCTAATTTCCATGTTTCTTCATCAAAATCATTATTGTTATCAATCCAATTTTCAATAATAGTTTGTGTTGAAGTTTTATTTGTTTTTATATCTAGAAAAGTAAGCCATAAAAAATTATGTAAATTTTGAAATTCTGATTTATTTTTGGAGCTTAATTTCCAAAGGGAATTCAAAGTGTAATTTTCAATTTTAATTTTTTTTTTATTAAATGATGTTAACGAATTAATTATATGTAGGCTTGGTTTGTAATCAAATTTAGAAGGTAAATTATTTGAGATTTTTTTTTTATAAAAATTTGATTTGAAATATAATATTTTTAATTTAAATAAAAAAAATTTAGAAATTAAAAAAAAGTATTCACTTATACTTTTTATTTTTTGCATTAAATTAATGGTTTCTTAGAGTCTCAATGTTTTTTTTAATATTACCTTCGTTGTCTTTAAATATTGTAGTACCTGAAACTAAAATATCAACACCTGCTTTTTTAACTATCTTGGCATTATCAAAATTAATTCCTCCATCTATTTCAATTTCTACAGCGAATTTTTTTTGATCAATTTCTTTTCTTAACAATTTTACTTTTTCCAGTGTTTCTTTTATAAATTTTTGACCTCCAAATCCTGGATTTACGCTCATTATCAAAACTAGATCAATTAGACTAAGAACAGGTAGAACTTTTTCTATAGTTGTCTTTGGATTAAGAGATACACCAGCTTTTTTACCATATTTTTTAATTTCATTAATTGTTTTAACTAAATTATCAGTGGATTCTGGATGTATTGTGATTATATCCGCGCCAGCTTCTGCAAAGTTTTTTATATATTTATCAACAGAAGAAATCATCAAGTGCACATCGAAAGGTAAAGAAGTGTGTTTTCTAAGGCTTTTTATTATTTCTGGGCCAACAGTTATATTTGGAACAAAATGTCCATCCATTACATCGATATGTATTAAATCCGCGCCAGCTTTTTCTAATTCATAAATTTCGGTACCTAATTTACTAAAATCAGCGGATAAAATTGAAGGAGATATTTTAATTTTTGAAGACATAGAAAAATTTATATTTTTTATTTTAATAAAATCAAAAAGAGGTTTTAAAAAAACCATTCATTAAATTTTTTAGATCTATTTGTTTCGTCTATTTTTAATTAAACTATCAACTACGGATGGATCAGCTAAAGTAGTGGTATCTCCAAGTTGATCGTGTTCATTAGCTGCAATTTTTCTTAAAATTCTTCTCATAATTTTTCCCGACCTAGTTTTAGGTAAAGAAGGAGAAAATTGTATAAAATCTGGAGTTGCAATAGGTCCAATTTGTTTTCTCACCCAAAGTTTTAAATCTCTCTCAATTTCACCTGATGATTTTTCTCCAGAGTTTAAGGTAACATAACAATATAAGCCGTTTCCCTTAATATCGTGAGGATAACCAACAACCGCTGCTTCAGCAACTTTTGGATGTGCAACAAATGCGCTTTCTATTTCGGCAGTACCAAGATTATGTCCCGATACAATTATTACATCGTCTACACGTCCGGTGATCCAATAATATCCATCCTTATCTCTCCTACAGCCATCACCGGTAAAATATTTTCCATCATATTGTGAAAAATATGTGTCAATAAATCTTTGATGATCTCCATAAACTGTTCTCATCTGTCCAGGCCATGATAAAGTCATACACAGTCTTCCTTTGCATGGTCCTTTTAATGTGGTTCCTTTTTCATCAACGATAACTGGCTTAATGCCATAAAATGGTTTTGTTGCAGATCCAGGTTTTAAATCCATTGCTCCTGTTTGAGGTGAAATTAATATTCCTCCCGTTTCAGTCTGCCACCAAGTGTCTACTATTGGGCATTTTGAATCACCTACGGTTTTAAAATACCACATCCAAGCTTCTGGATTAATTGGCTCCCCTACAGTTCCCAAAAGTTTTAAAGATTTTCTGCTAGTTTTTTTAACCGGATCTGCCCCCTCTTTCATTAGGGCTCTAAGTGCCGTTGGAGCTGTATAAAAAATATTTATCTTATACTTATCAACTATTTGCCACCATCTAGAACTATCGGGATAATTTGGTATTCCTTCGAACATTACTGTTGTGGCTCCATTAGCCAAAGGTCCATAAATAATGTAGCTATGTCCTGTAACCCAACCAATATCGGCAGTACACCAGTAAACATCTTTATTTTTGTAATTGAAAATATATTGATGTGTCATTGATGTATAAACCATGTATCCACCAGTGGTATGTAAAACGCCCTTAGGTTTTCCAGTTGATCCTGAAGTGTAAAGGATAAATAAAGGATCTTCCGCGTTCATCTCTTCTGGATTGCATTTATCAGAAGTATTTAGAGTAATGTCGTCATACCAGATATCTCTACCATTAACCCAGTTGATTGCATTACCTGTTCTTTTTACAACTACGCATTTTTTTATACTTCGACACTTACTTAGAGCTTCGTCAGTAATTTTTTTTAGCGGAATAATTTTACCACCTCTTACACCTTCATCAGCTGTAATTATGTAATCAGATTCACAATCATCTATTCTTCCAGCTATTGAATCTGGAGAAAAGCCACCAAAAATAATGGAATGTATTGCTCCGATTCTTGCACAAGCTAGCATCACAAAAGCAAGCTCAGGAATCATAGTTAAATAAATAGTGACTCTATCCCCCCTTTTAACTCCTATGTTTTTTAATCCATTTGCAACCTTGCAAACATTTTCATGAAGTTCTCGGTAGCTAATATTTCTAGAGTCCTTTGGATTATCTCCAACCCAAATTATTGCTGTTTTATTTTTCTTTTTACCAAGATGTCGATCTATGCAATTTGTAGAAGCATTTAAGGTTCCATCGTAAAACCATTTTATTTTAACATCAGTCTTACTATATTTTACATTCTTAACTTTTGTATAGGGTTTTATCCATGTAATCCTTTTTCCTTCTTTTTTCCAAAAACCTTCGTTATTTTTAATAGATAAATCATATTTCTTTTCGTAAGCCTTTTTATTCACATAAGATTTTTTTATCCAATCTTTAGTTGTTTTAATAACCAATTCTTTTTCAGCATTTGTAATAATTTCTTTTCTGGTTTTATAAATTTGTGATCTTTTCTTTTTTGATTTTATTCTCTCAATTTTTTTTAATTTTGCCTTTCTGGGTTTTTTTTTATTTCTCCTTGTTTTTTTCTTTTTTCTAGCCATAAATTTTTCTCATGTATTAATCCATATTACTCATCTTACATATTTTTTTCCAGTACTTTGTATTAATCTCCATAACTGATAATCGACTTTGTTTTACAAGCGCTAATTCTTTAAAAAATTTATCATTTTTTATTTTCTCTAAAGTTATTGGTTTTGATAATTCATCTTCTCCACGAACCATAACCGATACAAATTTATTAGCTTTATCTGTCTTGTCTCTGAAATATTCCTTAATTATTCTTACAATTCCTATGATTCTTTTTTCTTTACCACTATGATAAAAAAAACATAAATCATTTTTTTTCATAGCTTTTAAATTTTTAGATGCTTGATAATTTCTTACTCCATTCCATTCTGCAATTTGGTTTTTTGATTTTAGCTGATCTTTCCATGACCAATTTTGAGGTTCAGTTTTTAGCAACCAATATTTCATTTAAAGTTTTATTCCAGCTCCTTTCAAGAAGGGAGCTTTTTCGTCTAACGGCCACCTAGCTTTTGCAGGAAAGTCTAACTTATTTAAAAGACCCAACTTAAATCTTTCTATTCCAGTCCATGCAATCATTGCTGCATTATCACTACATAAATTTATTGGTGGAAAAACTGGTTCAAAATCCTTTTGCGTTGAAAGATTGATTAATTTTTTTCTTATTTTTTTATTAGAAGCTACCCCTCCAGCAATTACAAAAGTATTTTTTTTGTTATTATAATTTTCTTTAAACAAACTCATTGCAAATTTGCTTTTTTCACAAAGTATATCTTCAATTGTTTTTTGAAATGAAGCTGCAAGATGATATTTTTCTTTTTCATTTTTCATTTTTTTTGAAATTTTTAAAACTGTAGTTTTTAATCCAGCAAAAGACAGATTACACCCACCTTTATGAATTATTGGCTTGGGTAGTTTAAAGTAATTTTCATTACCTTTTTTTGCAAATTCTTCTATCATTGGTCCTCCAGGAAATTCTATTCCTAAAAGTTTAGCGGTTTTGTCGAAAGCTTCACCCACAGCATCATCAATTGTAGTTCCTAATCTTACGTAATTATTAACACCTCTGACTTCTAAAAATTGTGTGTGTCCTCCAGAAATTAACAAAACTAAGTAAGGAAAATTGATTTTTTTTACGAGTTTTGGACTTAAGGCATGACCTTCTAGATGATTTACAGCAATTAAAGGTTTATTAAGAGAAGCTGCTATGGCTTTAGCAGCACTTAGTCCAACTGTTAAACACACAATTAATCCTGGTCCAGCAGTTGCGGCAATTCCATCAATATCATTTATATTTGTTTTGCTTTCTTCCAAAGCTTTATTGATAATAAAATCAATTTTTTCAATATGTGCCCTTGCTGCTATTTCGGGAACCACTCCACCGAATTCCTTATGTTCCTCTATCTGACTTGAAACAATATTAGAGAGTATTTCAACATTACCATTGCAATCTTCTCTAACTATTGAAGCTGCTGTTTCATCACAACTTGTTTCTATACCTAAAAAAATTAATTGTTTTTTCATTGATTTATATTTTACCAATTCATAAAAAAATCAATATAAATAAACTCTTAAATTTAAATTAATGATTAAAAATAAAATTATTATAGGATCGAGAGGAAGTAAACTTGCAATTCTTTATGCAGAAAAGGCCAAAGAAACTATTTTATACAACAATGTTGATTTAAATAAAGATTCTATCGATATAAAAATTATTAAAACAACAGCGGACATTCATTATTCCAAAAGTCTATCTGAAATAGGAGGAAAGAGACTTTTTTCAAAACAAATTGAAGAAGAATTACTAGATCAAAAAATTGATATTGCTGTCCATGCTTTAAAGGATTTACCTTCAGAAGAAACAAAGGATTTAGAAACCAAAGTTTTTTTAAAAAGAAATGATCCACGAGATGTTTTTATTAGCTTAAAATATAAATCAATAACTGATTTAAGATCTAATTCAATCATTGGAACTAGTTCTTTTCGAAGAGCTGCACAATTAAATGTTTTAAGAAAGGATTTAAATATTAATCTTATAAGAGGAAACATAGATACAAGAATCAATAAATTGGAAAAAGGAAATTTTGACGCAATAGTTTTATCATACGCAGGTATAAAGACATTGGGTTTAGAAAAAAAAGTTTCTCAAATTTTTTCTATTGAAGAAATGTTACCATGCGTTGGTCAGGGAGTTATTGTATTACAAACTCGAAAAAACGATCAAGATATTTTAAATTTGATTCATAAAATTAACGATCCGAATACACTTAGCTGCGTGATTGCTGAAAGAGCAATGCTTAAAACAATCAAAGGGGATTGCGATACAGCTGTTGGAGGACTTGCTACAATTGATGACAATCTGATAACATTAAAAAGTGAACTTTTTTCAATAGATGGTAAACAAAAATTTTCTTCCAAATTTTCAGGGGAGATCGATGAAGCTGAAGAAATTGGAGTTAAAGTTGGAATAAAATTAATTGCTCAGGCTGGCAATACTTATAAAAATAAATAATATATTAAATGCACATTATTATAACCAGGCCGATTGAAGATTCTTTAGAATTAATGAGAAGTTTAAATCTTGCAAATCATACAGTTACACATCTTCCTTTAATAAATATCAAAAAAATTTCCAATAAAAATGTTAATTTTCATAATTATAAAGGGATAATTTTTACAAGCGCAAATGCAATAAAGTTTTTGGATACTAAAAATATTCCAAAAAACATTCACTGTTTTTGTGTAGGTGGAGCTACTGAAAAAAAAGCAAAAGATTTTGGATTCTATAATGCAATATCAGCCGGTGGTAATGTTGATGTTCTCATCGAATTGATTATTAGAACGTTCGATAAAAATTTTGGAAGATTACTCTATGTTAGTAGTGAATTTATTTCAAAAGAATTGGATTTTGAATTGAAAAAAAAAGGCTATTCGGTTGACCGAATAACAAACTATACTTCAGAACCAATTAATCAAATTAAACAAAATACTCTAGATTATATTAAAAAAAATACTCCAGATATTATTATTGTTTACTCAGAAAAGAGTGCTATTAATTTAAAAGATTTAATCAAAAAATACTCACTAGTTGACGTAATGGTACTATCTAATTTAATGTGCATTAGTAAAAAAACTTCAAAAGTATTAGAATTTATTAAGTGGAAAAAAATTATTTTTTTTAATCCTGGAGAAGAAGAATTTTTTTTAAATAAAATAAATTAATTTATGGACCTAATTAAAAATTTTATAAATCTATTTTTAGAGGTTTGGAATGATGGTATTCTAGGAATTGATATATTTCAAATATTAATTGGTCTTGGAATTTTTCTAATTTTTTTATTATTTAGAGGGTTAGTAGGCAAAATAATAATTCGGCGTTTAGAAAAAATAGCAAAAAAAACTTCAAATAAACTCGACGATACTTTTGTAAAAGCGATGGAAGGTCCTGCTCGATTTTTTCCAATTGTAATAGGTTTTTTTATTGCAAGTTATTATTTAGACTTTGGTTCAGAATCTCAACAATGGATTGACAATTTAAATAGGACGTTAGTTACAATATTGATTTTTTGGCTATTGCACCAGTTTATCGAACCACTTTCTTACCTTCTAACAGGTTTAGACAAAGTTTTAACAAGAGAACTAATAGGTTGGATTACCAAATCACTGAAAATACTTATAATTATCTTAGGTGCTGCCGCCGTATTAGAATTGTGGGGTATAAAAATTGGACCAATTATTGCTGGATTGGGTTTGTTTGGAATTGCCGTTGCTTTAGGTGCGCAAGACCTATTCAAAAATTTAATTTCAGGAATTTTAGTATTGGTAGAAAAAAGATTTAAAGTTGGCGACTGGATTATCGTTGAAAATGTTATAGAAGGAATTGTGGAACGTATTGGATTTAGATCTACAGTAGTCAGAAAATTTGATAAATCTTTGGCAATTATTCCAAATTTTCAATTTGCAGAAAATGCTGTTATCAATGTAAGTGCAACGACAAATTGGGGAATTAGTTGGATAATAACTCTGCAATACAACACAACGATTGATCAACTTAAAAAAATTAGAGATGAAATAGAAAAATATATTACTACACACAAAGATTTTAAAGTTAATATGGGTTATGCAGTAAGAGTAGATAAATTTTCTGACAGTTCCATTGATATGTTTATCAGGTGCTTTACAGTAACCAATGATTGGGGTGAATGGCTTGGGGTTAAAGAGAGATTAGCGTTAGAAATTAAGCAAATAGTAGAAAAGAATAATGCGTCTTTTGCTTTTCCTAGTCAGTCTATTTATGTCGAAAAAAAATGAAATCGTTATTTCTTTTAATAGACAGCGTTATTAATATTTATATTTGGTTAATTATAATTAATGCCATACTAAGTTGGTTGGTAGCATTTAATGTTTTAAATACCCAGAATAGATTTGTTTTTGCGATACTAAATGCCACCCATCAGCTAACAGATCCTGTTTTAAATAAAATTAGAAAATTCATCCCTAATTTAGGTTCAATAGATATTTCACCCGTTGTCCTGATTTTATTGTTATTTTTTATCAGAAACTTGTTTTTTGAACTACTTGCTCCAAATTTATTTTAATTAAAATTATGCTTAAAATTGATGGAAAAAAAGCAGCAGCCGATTTAAAAGCAGACCTTAAAAAAAAGGTAGCAGAACTCAAGTCCACTTATAATGCCGTTCCAGGATTAACTGTAATTTTGGTTGGCGAAGATACTCCAAGTCAGATTTATGTAAAAAATAAAGAAAAATCTGCAAACGAAGTTGGTATTAAATCTGAAGTGATTAGATATCCAGAAAAAGTAGAAGAAAAAGTTGTTTTGGATAAAATTAAAGAACTTAATGATAATAACGAAGTTTCTGGAATACTGGTTCAATTACCTTTACCCAAGCATATTGATAAAAGAAAAGTTATTGAAGCTATAAATCCCAGTAAAGATGTAGACGGTTTTCATCCAATGAATGTGGGTAATTTATCCTCAGGTTATGAAAGCAATATTCCATGCACGCCATTGGGTTGTTATTTGTTAATAAAAAATATTGAAAAAAATTTAAATGGAAAACATGCAGTTATTATCGGAAGATCAAACTTAAATGGCAAACCTATGGCTCAATTACTTTTAAAAGAAAATTGTACTGTAACCATTACACATTCCAAAACAAAAGATCTAAAAGCAGAATGTGCCAAAGCAGATATAATTATTGCTGCTGTTGGAAGACCCAAATTAGTTAAAGCAGATTGGGTGAAAAAAGATGCAATAATTATTGATGTTGGAATTAATAAAACCGACTCTGGATTGGTGGGAGATGTTGATTTTGATGGGGTATCAAAAGTTGCAAAAGCAATTACCCCCGTTCCAGGAGGGGTGGGTCCAATGACAATTGCCTGCTTATTAAATAATACCGTTGAATGTTTTAAAAAGGCTCAATCTAGTTAACGAAGTTTTTTCTTATGAAAGTTAATAAATCTTTCTATATTTGATTTATTAAATGTTTTGTTTTCTTCAAAGGAAACTTTCTTCATGGAATAAGCACTGCTCTTAGTTTGTCTTGAAATAATTATAATATTACCTTTGTATAATTTAAGTTTAACAGATCCATTTACTTTATTTCTTTTTAGATCCACGATTTTTTGAAGTTTAAATCTTGCTTTTGAATACCAATAACCGTTGTAAATAAGTTCTGCGTATTTAGGCATAATTTCATCTTTTTTGTGCATCGTTTCTTTATCCAAAGTAACAGATTCAATTGCTCTATGGGCAGTTGTTAATAAAGTTCCACCTGGAGTTTCATAAACACCTCTAGATTTTATTCCAATAAATCTGTTTTCAACCAGATCAACTCTGCCAATACCATTCTTACCTGCAAGGATGTTTAATTTTTGTAAAAGATTTCCTGGAGATAATTTTTTACCATTAACAGTTATTGGATCTCCATTTTTAAATCCCAGAGTTACAAAAGAAGCTTTATTTGGTGCTTTTTCAGGAGCAGCTGTTCTTTGATAAATAAATTCTGGTGCTGCATTTTTAGGATTCTCTAAAACCTTACCCTCGGTTGATGTGTGATATAAATTATCATCTACAGAAAATGGTGGAGCTCCTTTTTTATCTTTAGGTATGGTGATTCTATTTTTTTTTGCATATTTAACCAAATCTGTTCTTGAATTTAATTTCCATAATCTCCACGGAGCAATTACTTTAATTTTTGGACCAAAATAATAATATGCAAGTTCAAATCTTACCTGGTCATTTCCTTTGCCTGTTGAACCGTGAGAAACTGCATAAGCTTTAAATTTTTTAGCTATTCTTATTTGTCTTTTTGCTATTAAAGGTCTGGCTATTGAAGTTCCCAATAAATAAGTTCCTTCATAAACAGCATGACCCCTTATCATTGGATAAACGTACTCTTTTACAAAAATATCTTTCAAATTCTCAATAATAATTTTTTTAACACCCAGTGATTTTGCATTTTTAATGATTGTTTTTTTATTTATTTTTTGTCCAATATCAGCCGTGTAAGCAATGATTTCGGCACTATAATTTTCTTGAAGCCACTTTAGAATAATTGATGTGTCTAATCCCCCAGAATACGCAAGAACAATCCTTTTATTACTTTGCATTTCAATTTAGCTACAATTTTTTTTAGCAGTATCATAGGCTTTGGTAAAACCCATTAATGAATAATGATCAATAGTTTGTTTTCCTTTTTCTGTTCTTCCAATTATCATCACTCTAGAAGCTTTTTTCATTGCTTTAATAAATCTTTGTTCCTCTTCAGCATCACGAATCCACGCAAATTCTTCTTCTCCAGGAGAAAAAAAATCATAAGTTTTTTTCCCTGTTTTTGCTTTTACAATCTTATCTTTCTGAAAAGTATACCCAGAAGTAGCACTTACTTCGTCTTTTATGTCTTCGGTAGGTCGAAAACTTACGAATAATCTTGAAGGATTTCTTTCAAATTTTTTTGGGGCTCTTAGTATCGGAATAGATTGGGAAAAACAAATTTTGTTATTGTTTTCAGTTACGATAAAAGTTTCCCAATTTTTAAATTTACCAGTACTTTTAAGATCTTCAGCAGACCTAGCTGAAAATGAAATTAAAATTATAATAAAAGAAATATATAATGAATTAGTGAATTTTTGGGGCATGAGTTTTGTGTATTATTAAAGATTAATTAAATTTTTTCAATATATTGAAATTTTACTTTTTAGCTTATATATAGTCTATATGGAATTTAACAGGCAAAATATTCGATCAAAAGCAAGTTCAGCTGAGACGCATGTAATTGACGAAGGCTTGAGATCTTACATGTTGAAAGTTTACAACTATATGTCTTCGGGCGTATTATTGACCGGCATTGTGTCATTGTTGTTATTTAAACTTTCTGCTGTAACCAATTCTGAAGGTGCGATTACCGGTCTAACGAGCTTAGGTAATGCCCTATATAATTCAGCTTTAATGTGGGTTGTAATGTTAGCGCCGCTAGGTGTTGTTTTTTACATGAGTTTTGGAATTGCTAAAATGAGTTCATCAAAGGCTCAAACTACTTTTTGGATATTTGCTGCTTTGATGGGAGCATCATTATCTTCGATTTTCTTAGTCTATACTGGCGCAAGTATAACAAGAGTATTTTTTATCACTGCAGGAACATTCGCGGCTATGAGCATATATGGTTATACCACTAAAAAGGATTTAACACGACTTGGTTCATTCTTAATGATGGGTTTAATAGGAATAATAATTGCATCAATAGTGAATATTTTTATGAAATCTACCATGATGTACTTTGTAATTTCCATAATTGGAGTTTTGATATTTGTTGGGCTGACCGCATATGATACACAAAAAATAAAAAATATGTATTTGGTCAGTGACAGTGGGGAAGTTATGGGCAAAAAAGCTGTAATGGGTGCACTAACTCTTTACTTGGATTTCATTAATTTATTTATAATGTTGCTCAGGTTATTTGGTCAAAGAAGATAATTTTTCAATTTACAAGCTTCAATTTTTTAAATCTTGTCTTATATAACAATTCTTTCAAATTTTTGGATATATTTAAAATGTTTCCTCGAGAATCCGACGTAAAATATTTTAGATTTTTATTTTTTAATTTATAGTTTTTATGTATTCTAAATTCTGCGTTTTCAGAAGCTCTTTTATATACATCAAAACTAACTTTTTCTTTTGAAATATTCAGACTATAATCTTTCCAAAAACCTTTAGAAACCATTTTGGAATAAAGATTAAGAATAACTCTTAATTCAGATTTGTTAAAAAAAAGATTTATTTTCTTCGTTGCTAAATTGGAATTTTTAATTATAAGTTTTAAATGATTCATTTATTTTTTAATTTGATATTTTTTTATTAATGGAATTTGTGAAACAGTAAATAAAAAACTAATTGGTAATAATCCCCAGACTTTAAAATTTACCCAAAATTCTTCCGACTGAGTTCTCCATACTATTTCATTTAAAATAGCTAGAAAGAAAAAAAATAATATCCATCTATCATTAAACTTACTCCATCCTTCATCTAATAGCTTAAACGAATTTTTAAATAATTTTTTGAGCAGAGGTTCTTTAGAAAAGAATTTTCCAAATATCAAAACCAATGCAAATAATATGTTTACCACCGTCGGTTTCACATAAATAAAAACAGGATTGTCAAAATATAATGTCAAACCTCCAAAAAATGTTATTACGATTCCACTTGCTAAAGGCATAAAAGCAACTTTTTTTTCTAATAAATAAATTATTGCAAGTGATAATAGGGTTGCAATTATAAGGGGAGGTATGGCAACCCTTAAATTAAGTCCGCTTTGGTAGTAAAAAATAAAAAAAATTAAGAGAGGTCCAAAATCTGTAATAAATTTAA
>CEPZ01007131.1_pt1 | contig 15533 bp, 23 predicted proteins | sample 530461 | NCBI WGS metagenome assembly CEPZ01 (sample SAMEA2620106, study PRJEB7988) | marine metagenome | isolation source: saline water (ENVO:00002010), including | reverse complement strand
GAACTTACATCTTCACTAATCTGCGCCAACCTCTTCCCACCCCTCACTACAATCTCCTCGATCTTCCCCTTATGCCCCGTATGCTTCCCATGAGTAACATATCCCACATGACCCTTCTCCATCGCAATAACCTTAACAACCTTCCCATCAAATCCAACAACAAGCGAATCCCCAACATTAATCTTCTCATTATCATCAACCAACACATTATTCCCATGCAACAAATTAACCTGAACCTTATCCTTCCCAATAACCTTCTTCCCAATAACTTTAAACACCTTACTCTCAGCATCCTTCCCACTAACCTCCTCAAAAACCAACTTCTTACTCACATTCAAAACCGCCTTAAAATGCTTCTTCATACTAACCACTCCAATCACGTCAAACAACGAAACCGGATAATTCGTCTCCCTAACTTCCTTCCCATTCAAAATAATCTGCTTCTCATTAATCGCCTTCTTCAACTCCTTCTTACTCTTAACCAATCCAAGCACATCTCTCATCACTACAACCAACGGCACACTATCATTCTGATTATGACTACTCCTAGCCAAATACTTACTACCCTTCCTCGGTATCGGCCAAAACTTCCCTATATTATGTCTATTGTGGTGCATTTTATTTCTTATCCCCTTTATCTTTATTTTCTTTTTTATCTTCGGTTTTACCTTCATCTTTCTTCATCCCCTTACTTTCAACCTTCTTCACTTCAGTTTTCTTACCTTTACTACCACCTTTCCTCTCCAAACTATCCTTCCTCTTCTTATCTTCCAAAACCAATTCCTTAATCTGCAAATTCGAAGGACTAAACATCACAGCAACCTTACTCCCATCTTTTTTAGTACGATAAATTCCTTCAATACTAACTCTAAGTTTCTGATTCTCAACATTCTCAATCTTCCCATTCTTCCCCTTAAACTCCCCTGTCATTATCCTAATACTATCTCCCTTCCTTATCGGAATATTCCTCTTCCCATATTTCTTCCGAAGTTCTTTACTAAGATTACTACTCATCATCTTTCTTTTAATATGCAACGGAGCATTAGCTCTATACTTCCTCTGCTTCCGAGGCTGAACACTTCCTATCCAACTTGTTGAAAATTTCTTTTTCATTTTATTTCTCTTCCCTCTCAACTCTAATCTTATAAACTTCATTTCCAATTACATATCTAGCACTAATCCCGTCATCCCCTACAACAAGTTTATTATTCCTATCTCTTAGTTCACCAAGTGAAAGATTTCTATACTTTCCATTATTAATACCTTTAATCAACTCAGCCATCCGAACTATATCTGCCAAACACATTCTAGCTCCCCTCACAATTTCTTTTCTTTCCATCCTACATCACAAACCTCGCAATTTTATTAATAAAAGGCCATCTCTCTCCAACTTCCTTCGAAATCGGTCCCTTAATCTGAGTCCCCTTCGGATTCCCCTTATCATCCTTCAACAACGCAACCGCATTATCCACAAACGCAACCCTCTCCCCAGTATTCCTCCGATAAGGCTTCTTAACTCTAATCACAACAGCATCAAAAACCTCTCCTTTCATCTTAGGATCCCCTTTCCTAACCGAAACCTTAACCTGATCTCCAAGCTTAGCATATTGCTGCCTACCCTTACGAGTCTTCCCACCCTTAACCCCCGTAATCCTAACAATCCTCGCCCCACTATTATCACTAGCAATAACATTACTTCCAATATTCAATGCACGTGTTACGTTTGCTGCTAGTCCTTTCATAGTCGTGGTGCCTCCTCGTTCATATTTATTAATAAATCATATTGGCTACCTTCAATTAAACATCTAGTCTCAATAGTTCCATCTCTACGGACAGAAACATATTGGCCTTGACCATTAGGAAGATCATACTCTGTTCCAGGTCTTATATTATCCTTAACGTCTCTTACAATTCCTATTAATTCTACAATTCGATTTTCCAATTCTTCAAGACCTAACTCCATCTTACTCATCCCCTCCCAATTTACCTTCCCCATCTTCCTTCTCCTTAACCTTACCCTTCCCATCCCCTTTCTCCTTACTAACCTTATCCACCACAACAAAATGGATTATCTTGCTAATCGGCCTACACTCCTTAATCTCAATATAATCTCCAATGTCAATTTCCTTACTCATACAATCTGGAAGCCGAGCATGCAACTTAGTTTTCTTCTTAGCATACCTCTCATATTTCTTAACATAAAAAGTCCTCTCAAACTCAATCACAACTCTCTTCGGAAACTTCTTTATAACAGTCCCCTTAAAGCTCCTTCCACGAAGACTTATATTCCCGTGCTTATGACAAGCAAAATCATTACATTCATTCTTTTCCATTATTTCCCTTTCTCCATTTTCTCAATTGGAACTAATTTTAACTGAACATGACTCCTCTTAAACCTTCTGCTTCCAAATCTCCTCTGAGGCCGAGCCGCAACATTCGCCATACAAAACAACCTAAACTTCTCCAACTCAAGCTCGTGATTCAAAGCATTCGCCTTAAGCCCCTTAACCAATCTAGTTATCTCCTTAACCGCATTCAACGGATACCGACCACTCATCATCTTACCCTTCCTATGAGGAATCTCACCTTTCATCTTAATAGCTCTTTTCATCTTACTAACCTCATCAAGATCTTTAAGCGCATCATCCACATTCTTCCCACGAATAAAATCACAAACCGCAACCGCATGCTTAGTCGAAATCCCAACATCCCGCCCATTCACAACCGCCTCATTCCTCTTCGGCTTACTACTTTTAACCTTATCCCCTTTCTTAGCATCTTTTTTATCATCTTTCTTCTCCTTCGAAATTTTATCCAACTCCTTATTCGCAGCTTCAGCTACCTTCCCCTTAACTTCTTCAACTATTTTATCATCTATTTTCTTCTCTTCCATTTTATTATCCTTATCATTTTCTCCATCAACCATCCTATTTCACCGACCTGCTAGCACTACTTCGCGTAGCCCCAACCCCAGCGCTACCGTGCTTAACTTTATTTCTTGTAACACTAAACTCTCCAAGTCTATGCCCAATCATCTCACCTTCAATATCAACAGGCACAAACGTCTTCCCATTATAAACTGCAATTCTCATCCCAACCATCCTCGGAACAATAACCAAATACCTAAAATGCGTCTTAATCTGTTTCTTCTTCCCAAGCTTATCATTACACCGAATTATAAACTTCTGAATCTCATCACTTTGCCTCATAACCGTCCTCCTCATATTAGCTCGAAGAAGTTTAGCAAACTCCCGAGTATCCATTTCCTTCAACTCCCCAAGACTTTTACCTCTATAACTAAACTCTTTCTTCTTGAAGCCTACAGCACCTTTAGGTGCTGTACTTACATTATTTTGTTTATTATCTTTATTTTCTTCTGCCATTTTTATTCTTGAACCTCATTAAAAATGGTAGGCTCAAAATTTCTAATTTTATTGTCTGCCATTTTACCTATTTCCTCTTCCCCTTCTTCCTTCCAGTCTTACTAGGCCTCAAATGCCCAACCTTCAACCCAGGAGGTGAATTTCTTTTAGCAATCTTACTTTTTATTCTTTTCCCTCTTCCCCCACCAAACGGATGATCAATAGCATTAACCTTAACCGCCGAAGTCCTATGCCATTTCCTTCCCTGACTCTTCTTAATATGATGACTCTTCCCTGCCTTAACCAATGGCTTCATCTTCCTTCCATCCCCGCCAATAACTCCTACCACAGCACGACCATCTTCATTCAACCTAACCACTCTCCTCTTAATTCCCAATCCTATTCCTTTAGCATCCTTATCCATCACCACCCCACTACTCCCCGCCGTTCTCAAAAACTTCCCACCATCCCCAGGACTCCTCTCAACATTAAAAACCTTAGTACCTTGACTCATATCTCTCATCCTCAAAATATCTCCATCTTCAGGATTATTATTCTCTGGCCTCTTCCCAATATAAATCTCCTGCCCTTCATAAACCCCATCAGCCGCCGGAACAATAAACCTCTCCCCATTTATACTAATCTCAGCCAACGGCGCAGAATGCCCAGCACTCCCAATCAACCGAGCAACCGTGGCTTTCCCCTCAACATCCAACCTAGGATAACCTATCCTATGCAAAAATCCTCTCCTTCTAACTTTAAAAGTCGGACCCCCTCGTCCTCGAGCCTGTTGCGTTATTCGTTTTCCCATTTTATTTAGTAGCCTCCAAAGTTAATTTTCCCTGCCATTGATCTGCATTTTTTAATAAGCCATAAGCTTTCCCCCATGCCATCGGGTATTTTCCTGGAGAAATAAATGTGTATTCATACAAGACAACCCTAGAACTCTCATCTCCAAACTCAATATTATCAAAACCAGCATTCCATCGTTCAATTCTAGTACTCTTTCCATCTTGCCTGAAGAAATCCAATGAACATTCTTCAAAATTCCAAGGATCAGGAATATCAACCCCTCCATAAACAAAAAAACTAGGACCATTTTCAGTATTTGAAGATAACAAAACTTTATCTCCCAAATAAACTCTTCTTATGAAATCTATTTTGGTTACCGAAGTTAATTCATCACTTCTGCCAACAGTTTTAGATCTGCTTAGAAAATTTTCGTACAAACTCTTACATTGAGTGGTATTAAGTTGACTAAGACTTTTTGCTTCGTCAATCGTTACTAATCCCATCCTATATCATCCCCAACTTCGTAGCAACATCTATCGCCAAATCACTACCATTTAATTTAACATAAAAATACTTCTTATTATTCCTAATCAAACTATTCATACTATCTACCTTCACCTTAAAACTCTCTTCAATCTCCTTCTTAACATCCTTCTTATCCCTTCTCTTATCAACCTCAAACACCAAAGTATTATTCAACTCAATCAATCTAACTGCCTTCTCCGAAGTAACTGGTCTTAATGTCATTGTTCTCGCTCCATAACTTTTTTTATTTTATCAAAATAAACTGGGAAATCTCTATCAGAGGGATGCACTAATGGCAAATTAGATCTTGTACCTTCAGCAGAATATCTTTCTATTGATATTACTGGGGGGCTATCGTTAATATAGCGATTATTTACACAATATACTATAGTGTCTACATGATCAGTTTCAGAAACATCCACTACAAGTTCTCTAGTAATGGTTTTATTATTAGGACTTTTTATTTTAAATGTCTGATCCATGCTAACCTCTCCATCTCTCACCAGATTGCATAAATCTTCAACACTAATTGAAGCAGTACCATCTCCACGAGCTAAAGGATATGTTTCTAAAAATAATTTCTTAAGATTGCTAACTCTATCTAGTGTCATTCTCCCTTCTCCCCAGATTTACTTTCCTTACCTTTAATTTTATTAGCCTTCTTCTTAACATTCTTACTTTTCATTTTAGCACTCTTAACCTTCCTAACACTTTCCTTTTTCTTTTTAACCTTCACATTCTCACCAGAACTCTTCCCTTCCTTATAATCCTCCAACTCCTTAACCGCCTTCTCACTAAACATTACAAGTCTAGCACCATTCGATGCCAAATCACTAACAATTAAATCCTTAGTATTAACAACCTCAACCCCATTAACCTTCTTATCCTCATCACTCCCAACAACCAACAACAATCCGCTAGTAACCTTATGCCGTCTCCCTCTCATCTTCCCAATCCCTGACCGAACCGAACTCTTCTGAATCCCAACCCCAACCAGATCCCCAAGAATATTCCTCAAACTTTCAATAAACTCCTTACTCTTCAACTTCAAAACATTATCAGAAACAACCAACGGCAACTCCCTACTAATCTTATCAACCGAATCATACTTCTTAGCAACTTCATCCTTATCTGCAACATAACTCAACGCCGAAAACAAAACTTTCTTCAATTCCCTCTGATTTATTTTCTTCAAACTAACAACATTCTTTGGCGGATGAGCCCTTCTCCCACCTCTAGCAGCCGGAATTATCGCAGCCTCCCAATTAAACTGAGTCCCCCTTCGAGAAAATACCTTCCTAGGAACCCTCGATAATCCTTTACCTCTATCTGATTTCCAAACATGCCTTCTCTTACTTATATTCCCCGAAGCCGAAATATCCATCCCCGCTCTAAACTTACTTCCATAAGGTTGCCAAATCTTCTCAGCCTCAACAACTTTCCTAATCATATCAATCCTAACCACATCTGAAAACAAACCAGTTTCAATCTCCTTAGCTTTCTTCCCTTCCTTATCTAATATTTGTATTTTCATCTTAACTCCACAAACTCCATATTTCTCTGATCCTGTTTCTTACTCGGCCTCAACGCTGGCGTAACCAGTAACTCCCTCTTACTCGGTCCCTGAACACTCCCAAACACAATCGCATAATCATTCTTAATCTTCCCAAATTTCTTAAACCCTTTATCAGAATTAATATCTTCATCACTTATCGAACCAACCTTTATCACTTTATTATTATAAACAACCCTAGTAAAATATCCCATCTGCCCAGCCATCGGTTGTGTATACTCAACACGGGCTGGATGCCATGGCCCTCCACTCCCAGGACCTCGAACTCCCTTCTCCGATTTATGAAATCTCAAACTTAACCCAAACCTCTTAGTAGGTCCCTGCAACCCCTTACCCTTCGTAACCCCCCGAACATCCACCAACTCATTCTCCTTCAAAAAACTACTAACACTTATCTCCTTCGAAAGATTCTCCTCAACAAAACTCATCTTCTCATCCAACGAACCAACAATCCCAATCTCAGCAATATCCGGCATCTTCTTAATCCCAGTCTTCTTAGTCTGCGAATAAACCAAAACACGCAAGTCATCATACTCCTCTTTAAAATCCTCAATCCTCTTCACATCATCACCTTGCTTTTCTTTAGAAATCTTAATCCTCTTCTTTAACTCTTTATCAACATTAGAACATAGAACCTCTCCCACCACTTTATTTTTATTATAAAACCGAACGCTCAAAATCTTCATCGTCGGAAACTCAATAATAGTCACCGGCACCGTAATCCTCTGCCCCTTCGTCATCGAACTCGAACTATTATCTCGAACATAAGCACTAGTCATCCCAACCTTATACCCAATAAACCCCAACAACCCACTTTCCTTCGACAAAGCACTCCAGCTAACTCTAGGAATTCTTTTCTTCGCCCGCACCCTCGGATAAAACTGCAAGCTTCCATGTCTCATATGTCCATGTTTTGGCATCTTATTATTTTCTCCATCAGGAATATTCACATACTCCAAACTAACTCTCAATAACTTAAAATCACAAATAATGTCTGTGAACCTGTCAGTAAAAACCAACCGTTATCAAAACTATGCTGACACACGTCTGTATCAGTAATTAACTTAAACTTTCTAGAAAATTAGCCTATATAAAGGTTTTTATAGATCTATCACATGTAATAATTATGAAATCGGATATAGAAATGCTCGAAGAAACTGAACAGAATTTGATATGGTTCGCAGAGAATTCCGGAAAGATTAGAGAAGAATTTGGTGGTAAGGTAGTGGCCATCAAAGATAAAAAGATTGTTGCTAGTGCAGATAGTGGGATAAAACTACTAAATGAACTGAAAAAACAAGATATTGATAGATATGAGGTTATTGTTGAAAAAATATACCCTAAGGGAGAAATTCATATTTTTTAATGAAAATAAAAGTTATATATGATTCTAAATATGAATGGTTAAAAATCCCCTCAACATTTATATCTCCTACTCAAAAGGTATATTCATTTATTGTCGTTGATACAGGAAGTCCCAACACTTTGCTTAATTATTTCGATTCAAGAAAGCTGAATATTCCCTTCATTAATAAATCTGGAATTGTAAGCATCGGAGGAAATAAATATGTAAGTTATTCTTATGAAAATCTAAAGATTTTATTTAAATCAACAGAAGGAAAACCAATAATTGAAAAGATTCCAGTAAAAATACTTAGGCCTTCTTCATCTAAAATAGCCGAAATAGAAGATTTAGATGTATTTCCAAACATCCTTGGCTTAGACTTCTTAAAAAAATACAAGTTTTCCTGTGATCTAAAAAACAATGAAATTTTCTTGGAGAAAATGGAAAATGAGCATATATGAAGATTTTTACTGGGGAAAATAAACAAACACCGACAATTTTATAAACTAGTGATATTAATTGAACTCGCAATGGATAGACGAGATAATTGGACTTCATACAGAGAAGCACTTTTACTTTTACCAGATTCAGGTATTAATCTAAGAACCGTGGATGGACACGGATCTCACATTGGACCAATTTACGTTACTAGAATGCCTCATGGAGACGATCGCTTACTTTTAGCTCCTAGAAGGGATACTAGAGATGAAGATCGGAGAGGTGATCTAGGGAGGTTGATTGTCGACAGATTGGGCGGTTGCGAAGCAACTTTAACAGAATTAGATAACAATGCTACTTTAATTTTATTAGATTCAGGTCATCAATATGAAGTTTTTGGTAGATATATTGATGTAATTAGGGGAGAGTATGCAGGTTTATTCTCAAGTACAAAACGGAGGGAAGATTTTTACCTAAGAAGTTGGGATTCTCCAGTAGAAGAATTAACTTTTCCAGAAGACCCTAGATATAATTAATGATAAATATCATACTTAATAATATCAAACCGCAAATCCCTTCTCCTTAACTTCCTCCGAACCCTCATCCACACTAACCTTCCTCACAAGAGTCCCTTTCCTCAACGCCATCTCCTTAATCTTAGCAAAATCCCCATCAGCCTCCGATTTCAACTCATCACTAACAACAATCTCATCAATCAAAAAATCATGACTTATCTCAACTTTCTTAAAACTATTAACACCAAACACTAATCCTTCAACAAACTCCGAATCACTAGTCTTAACCTTACAAAAATCCACCTTAGGCTTCTCCTCTTTCTTAGTCGAAGGCTTAGCAGACTTTGGAGCCTTAGCCTTAATCTTCAACACACTCCCATCAACCTCAAACGACAACCCAAAAAAAGCATTAGGCAATTTATCACACAACTCAATAATCTTATCTCCACTCATTTCCCCATTCAAAATATATTGCTTAACTCCCATAAATTGCTTCTTATCTTTAAAATCCAACTCTCCAGTCAAATCTCTAGTAGAAACCACAACACCACTAACCACCGCAAACCTCTCTCCCAACTTCTCCGCAAAATACCTAACCAACTCATTCGCATATTCAGGACCAGTACTAACACTAAACCCCTTCCCTGTTTTCTTCACAACAACCATCGCCTTATTCAAAAACTCCCCCCGACTATATTTCTTAAACTGATTATGAACCAACTCATCCACATTATCCTCAAATATTTTCTTAATAAAAAATTCCATACTATTAATTCTGAATTTTAATTTATAAACCTTCTTATTGATCAGGCTTTGTGAAATAAGTAGTGTCTGTAAAAAAAGTCCATCCGTTAGATTAGCCAAGGGACTGTCAAGAATTCGGGACTCAGGAAGTAGTGTCAAGTGGCGGGACCCGCTTTAAAAAGCTAGGATGATAATTGTTAGTAATGAAAAGAGGGAGGGTAGAAAATTACTTCTGCTATCTACTCAGTCTTAATCCGAACTTTCTAGCAGATTGCTTTTGAGCTCTTATTGCATCGTATCCCTTATGTGCAATAAGAAAGCCTGCATATCTTACGTAGCCCCATGCACTTTCTTGATCTGTATTCAAACTTCTAGCAATTTGAGCACATTCTCTATAAGTTTCTGATTCCTGACCATATAATTCTCCTAATTTTTCTTTAAGATTGGGATCAATCGTGTTGTCAGCAATAAAATTAACCCCGGCTACAATTTCATCCATAGTTTGACGAATAGCATTCCTATCAAAACCAAGACCTCTTATTTCAGCCCTTTTCCTGAAAGATTCGCCAACTACTACTTCTACTGGAGGGGAGAGCTGAAGAAAGTGTAATCCATGTTCTTGGTCTCCGAAATTCTTAACCCCAACATTATATTTAGACATATCTACGCGTTTATTTTGAGTACGTAGCTTTTTAATTATTCCTGATGCTCCAACAACTAAAAGATCTTCATTGTTAAACTCAACATAACTACTTTTATTTTCAAAAAGACTTGCCATATAGGTAGTTAGTATGATTATTTAAAAGCTTTATTGTTATATAGGCCTAATCATAAATTCTGCCCGATAAGTCAGTCTTTTCGTGGACTATTCAGGCAAAGCCGGATGATCTAACAGATAGACTTTATACACAAGAGCTACTTTTTACACAAAGCCTATTAAACACATTTAAATATCTCTCTCAATTAAAACTCTCATGATAAACATATTTCAATCTCTAGGAATTACTGGCCTAATTTTAATCATCCTAGGAGTTCTAATAAAAAGAAAAAACAGAAAAGCAAGAGACCTAGTCTACATCTTAGGGGGAGTTCTTCTAGCATATTACAGCTTCTACATCGGAGACAATATATTTCTGACTCTACAAGTAGTTTTTGTATTAGTCTCAATCTGTGATCTATTTAAACTAACTTCCAAAAAATAAACCTTCTTATCATCTATCAGAAAAAACTTATAAACGCTCTATCATTATCTAAGTTAGGTAATAACATGGGAGAGAAAGAGGGATTCAAACAGTTAGTAAACTACGCCTTAATAATTGGTTTATTTATCATAGCCTTCTTAGTAATAAGGCCCATAGCCTTCGCAATAATCTACGGAATCCTTTTAGCATTCATCTTCCATCCCGTTTACAGACTTACATTAAGAGTTCTAAGATACAAAACCCTCTCAGCAGTTGTCGTCTGCTTCGGAGTCGTAGCAATCCTGCTAACCACCATATATCTAATATTAAGTTCACTTTTAACTCAAGTCGTAAACTTCTACCTCACACTACAAACCATAGACATAAGAAGCATTTTAGAACAAGTTCTCCCAGCAATAATTTCAAATTCAGACATATCCTCAGTACTCGCCAACTCAATAAATATCTCCATCTCAAAAATTCTCGCCAATTCAGCAACGGGCCTTGGAGACTTCGTACTCAACTTACCCTCCTACATCCTTCAACTATTAGTAATCTTCCTAGTATTCTTCTTCGGTCTCAGAGACGGGGAATCTGCCTTCGAATATTTCCAATCCCTTTCACATCTAAAAAAAGAAACACAAAATAAATTCTTCACACACTTCAAAAGTATAACCCATTCAGTAATAATCGGAGAGATAATCGTAGGTCTTGTCCAAGGACTAGTCGCAGGAATCGGATACTTCATATTCGGCGTCCCAAACGCACTCCTCCTAACCATACTAACCATGGTAGTATCAATAATCCCTATCGTAGGCCCTTGGCTAATCTGGATTCCCGTAGATGTCTATCTATTCATAAATGGTGAGCCAAATGCAGGACTAGGCCTATTAGTTTACGGATTACTATTAGTCAACTGGATCGACGCCGTCCTAAGACCAATGATAGTCTCAAGAAACACCGAACTAAACACAGTCATCGTCCTCGTAGGTATGATCGGAGGCCTACAAATCTTCGGAATCCTAGGACTTATCATCGGCCCACTCACATTAGCCTACGTCCTCTTAGTAGCAGAACTATACCGAAAAAACCTCAACGAACCAGTCATCTTCAAAAAAGAAGAAGACGAAGAACCAATCCCAATAAAAAAAGATAAATCTAAGAAAAAATAAATTACCTCCCTAAGATATTAACAACTTCTTCAAAATTATCAACAAAATGCAACAATTTTAAATCTTCTTTATCATGAATCAAAAAATCTTCCCTTAGTGGATGATCTTTCAACCAATCAAAAAGCCCTTCCCAATATTTCTTATTTATACAAACAATCGGTACTTCATCAACTATTCCTGTTTGCATCAAAACCAAATATTCAAACAACTCGTTAAGTGTGCCATACCCTCCAGGATAGAATATTAGGGCCTCACTCTTTATTGCCATAATGAATCTCCTAACAAAAAGAAAATGGAAGGAAAGTTCATGAGAAAATATCTTATCTTTAACATATTCTCCTTTCAACAAATCAGCTTTAATTCCTAAGGAATCCGTTCCAGATTCCATGGCTCCAGAATTAGCTGCATGCATTATCCCAGGTCCTCCTCCAGTCAACACCGCAAAATCTCTTCTGCCTAATTCTCTAGCAAGGCTTTTGCAATGCTTATAATACTTATGATTTCTATTCAACTTATGAGCTCCAAAAAAAGTAACTATCTCTCTATCAATTTTATTCAAAAGATCCAATCCACTATTAATCTCATTCTTAACCCTATCAACAGTTACATTAGCATTAGAAAAATATTCTTTATTTTTATTCAACTTACTCATAAAATATATTAATTTAGATACTATTAAAATTTTTCCCATCAACACCTTTTTATACTTTTATCAATTCTAATTATAAAAGAGGATCTTACAATTCATATGAAACTCCGCATAAAAAAACTAACTTTCAAAACCGGCCGTCCAGTATCAATGATCCATGAAGACACTGCAAAACTCCTAAGCCTTCACGTCGGAAACAGAATCAAAATAACAAACAAAAACAACAAATCCCTTGCCTCAATAATCGACACAATTGATGGAATCGTAACAAAAAACGAAATAGCAGTCTCAGAAACAATAATCAAAAAACTAAATCTAAAAAATAATCAACATGTCGAAGTAACCATCCTAAAAAAACCAAGATCCATAGAACTAATAAAAAAGAAACTAGATGGTGAAACATTAACCAAAAAAGAAATCTATGAAATAGTCAGGAACATAGCCAATAATTCTTTAACCGAGGTAGAAATAGCATTTTTTGTCTCAGCAGTTTTTTCAGAAGGCATGTCCTTAGAAGAAACCAAATATCTAACCAAGGCCATGGTCGAAACAGGTAATCAAATAAAATTAAAAGGCAAGATAGCAGACAAACACTCAATTGGCGGAGTCGCTGGAAACAGAACAACACCGATAACTGTAGCAATCTGCGCAGCAGCCGGATTAAAAATCCCAAAAACTTCATCAAGAGCCATAACCAGCGCCGCCGGAACAGCAGATGTCATGGAAACAATCACCAGAGTCGACTTATCAATAAGTGAAATAAAAAGAATTGTTAAAAAAACAAACGCCTGTTTAGTTTGGGGCGGAGCATTAGGGCTAGCTCCCGTAGACGATAAAATAATAAAAATAGAACGAATAGTCAACATCGACTCAACAGCCCAACTCCTAGCCAGTATCCTCTCAAAGAAAATCTCAGTAGGAAGCAAATATGTCCTTATCGACATCCCCCATGGAAAATCTGCCAAAGTCTCAAAAATAAAAGCCCTAAAGCTAAAAAAATCGTTCGAGCAACTAGCAAGAAAATTCGACCTCAAACTAAAAGTAGTTCTAACCAATGGAAGCGAACCAATAGGAAACGGTATCGGTCCAGTCCTAGAAATCAAAGATATAATCAAAGTTTTAACCAATGAAGAAGACTCTCCTAAAGATTTGGAAAACAGATCTATCTTCCTAGCGGCCCAACTTCTCGAACTAACCAACAAAGCAAAAAAAGGCAAAGGCGAACAACTAGCCAAAAAAATCCTAAAATCAGGAAAAGCCTACAAAAAATTCGTAGAAATAATAATGGCCCAAAACCACAACAAAAAGAAACTCAGAAAATTCCAAACCCCAAAACACAAAAAAATAATAAAATCAAAAAACACAAAAAAAATAAAACACCTAGACAATAAACTCATCAACCGTTTAGCAAGACATGCCGGTTGCCCCGAAGACAAACTAGCCGGAATCTACTTACATAAAAAGAAAAACCAAACCCAAGAAAAAAACCAGCCCCTTTTAACAATCTACTCACAATCAAAAGAGAAACTTAAACACGCAATTAAGTTTTATAAAAAGAATAAGAAAGAGATGATTGAGTTTTATTGAGAGTCAACAATAATTTCTAAATATTCTTCGTTCTGTTTAATTAATCCAAAGTTCTCTGATGAAAGACGTTCTCTAATCTCGTTGGAAATCTCAGCATCTGGAATCTCAGATGCCATACATTCTTTAAAACTGTTATAAGATTCATTACATAAATCACAACCTTGTAAATGTTTATACATTTTTATCATAAACTCTTTATTATCTGAAGATAACTCTTCAAATGGTTTTTGGGACATCCCAGCAAGATACATGAGCATATGACTACTATACCCGTTAACAGAACATTCAATATCAATATTCATACTTTCAGCATTGATATCACCATTTAAAAATCTTTCTCAATACAACAACCTATGCACTTCCTTCAACCTCTTAACATGCTCTCTCCTCATTTTACCCAAACTCCCCTTATCCTTCTTCCCCTTCTTAACCAAATCCACAATAGCCTCCCCACTTATCACCTTAGGCAATATCACATAATCCGCCCCAGCACTATACAATTTTAACGCCTCACTTATTCTCGAAGCAACAATAATAACCACCAACTTCCTATTAATTTTCTTAGCCCTCTTAACCATCAACAAATTATTCTCAAAATCCGGAATCGTACTAACAACTATCTTCGAGTTCCGAAGATTAACCTTCTCCAAAATCTCCTCATGCATAAAATCCCCATAAATACAAGCAATCTTTTTATCAATCAAACTCTTAATTATCTCCGGATTATAATCCACAACCAACAAATCTTCTTTCTTAAATTCCCGAAGAAGCAAACTCCCCGTCCTATGGCTCCCAAATATAATCACATCCTTCGCATTATCTTTGATAAACTCTAAATTCTCCTTACTAGTCCTGTACTTATCCAAAATATTCAACGGCCACGAAAACAAACTGAACCCTTTCTTCTCATAAGTAATAAAATAAGTTGTCAAAGACATGGTCAAGATAGTCAACAAAACCAAAGTACTAAACATCCCCTCACTTATATGCCCCAACCCTAAACCTATCGTAACTATTATCAAACTAAACTCACTAGTCTGTGCAAGCGCATTAGCCGTAAAAAACGAAGTCCTTTTCTTATAGTGGAACAATCTAACCAAGAACATAATAACAATTGGCTTAATAATAATAACCAAAAACAACAAAATAAAAAACAACAAAACAAACTCTTTACTTATCAACTTCAATTGCATCCCCAACGCCACAAAGAATATCACCGAAAAAAACTCACGCAACGGACCTATGTTCCCTAATATCTCTGTCTTATAATCGGAATTAGCTAACGCCACACCAGCAAAAAACGCCCCAATAATAATCGACAATTCAGCAAAAAACGCTCCAATACTAAACAAAAACAAAAACGATATCGAAACCAATAAAAACAATTCCCTACTATCTGCCGCACTCCTAAATATTGGATTAGCAACCTTCGATAACAACAACGCAATTATCGCAAACAAAATAGCCTTCCCAACAACCCAAACAATGCTATTAAAAGTCAAATCACTAGACAAAATAGTAAGAGCAACAATAGCCGCAATATCTTGCATCAACAAAATACCAATAACAATTCTCCCATGCAAACTGTTCAACTCCCTCTTCTCAGCTAACAATGTAACAACAATCATCGTACTACTCAACGCCACTACA
>CEPZ01077556.1_pt1 | contig 15537 bp, 6 predicted proteins | sample 530461 | NCBI WGS metagenome assembly CEPZ01 (sample SAMEA2620106, study PRJEB7988) | marine metagenome | isolation source: saline water (ENVO:00002010), including | reverse complement strand
TCTTGAAATGGTTGACGAACCTTTTCAAGGTCTTGGCGGTGGTTTATTTCAGGAGAAACATTTTACGCACTTGACCGAACTGTTCCGTCTGAATCCGATAAAGATAGAGCCCTGAACCTAAAGGTATCCCGAAGTCACTCTTCCCACCCCACACGACGGAGTGATATCCTGCTGACACTTGCTTGTTCACCAGAGTCCTCACTTGGCGTCCTAGAACGTCGTAAATGATGATCTCCACGTGAGAATCGTGTGGTAAGTCATATCGGATTGTCGTGAGCGGATTGAACGGATTGGGGTAGTTCTGATGCAGGGCAAATGTGGCCGGGATTAGAGGAGCGCTGACATCCCGTGTTCCCATGGAAATGATATCGCCCCCCTTTGAATAGAAAATATAGCTCAGTTCGATTGGGGTTGAACTATATGTTTGCGGCATGGCAAATGACAGCTTTCTGTTTTGACGTTCAAGGATGTATCCTACCGTAAGCAGCAATATGTTGTCTTCCGTGCTGGAGTGAGTAAGGATTATTCCATCCGCGGTTACACCATCCTGTTCAAGATGGCGAATGTGATCCTTGACACCAGCTGTTCGCAGGGCGATCCTGCCGGATAAAGTCCCTTCCGGAAGCGGAAGGATAAGCGTTCTGTCGTCGTGTTCTACACTGAGCTCATCACCCAAAGGAAGATAGAATCTAAATAGGGAATCACTCTTTTCCTGTGACCAGCGCCACATGCGGGCGAAGGCCATGCCGTCCCTCAGATCGGTGGTGCCGTCCATTTCAGGCTTGAAGTGAGGGATTGTTCCCGAGACAGGACCGATATCGATCCCCGGCCATTGAGAAATGAAGCTGGTCATATCTGACACGTCAACTTCCAGATCGTCATTGAAATCGGCCAGCAGACCGGTGTAGTATTCGTAAGTTAAAGAATCGCGTACGAGCCCTCTCAAATCGGTGATATTCTTCAGCTGGATTTTGAGCGTGTCGAGGCTTATCAGCGGTGGAAGAAGATGAAGGATTGCAGTGTCGCCAGAGTCGCTGATAAAGAAGTTTACCGAATCTCCGAATTGAGAAACTATTTCTGTATTCAGGGCAGCTATCTCTTCAGAGAAAGCGATCTGAAGTTTTGTGGTGTCCATTAGTTTGATGAAGGTGGTGCTGTCCGGTGAAATATCCAGGATTGAAGGAGGCGTCAGGTCGACGGTGACGCCGCTACTTGAGGCTGTGTTCGATCGGTTGCCGGCGATGTCGAAAGCCCTGACGGAGACGTAATAGGTAATCGCATCTAACAGGGACAAATTGCTTCTCGTGAAAGAGGTATCCGTCTCGGTACCGGTCCAGGTGACAAAATTCGAATCACCAGCTGCTGTCCCGATGGCATACTGAAAGGTATCCAGACCACTCAAATCATCGGAAAATCCCATCCAGATGGACGCCAAATAGGTGGAGTCAGTGGTCCAGTTCAATTCTTCAGTCAACCCATCCTGAACGATTCCGGGCAGTGGTGGAATAGTATCTATTGTAACGCCGTTGCTGGTAGAGATTTCAGAAATGTTGCCGGAGCTGTCTATTGCGGTGACAGAGAAAAAGTAGCTGTTCCCGTGGTGATAGGTCGAATCGTGGGTGACAGATGTGTTGGAAGTAGTATCCCACTTAGCTTCTTCAGCAAGCCCCGCTGTATCGCTGACGGTATAGCGATAGTACTCTGTTCCGCTGAGGGAGTCGACAAAGTCCGACCAGTAGACCGTCAGGGAATCTGTCTCATTGGTAAAGATTAAATCGGCGGTAAGCCCGTCGGTTACGCTTCCGATCTCAGGCGGAGTTAAATCAATTGTTATTCCATCCGTTGTGGTTGTATCCGACTTTAGAGTAACATCTGTACCCCGTGCACTGATTTTGTAGGTATATCCCTCGATAAGATCAAGGCCGGTTACCATTACTGTAGTATCCAGACCTATATAAGTCCAGTCACGAATATCATTCATGGCGTTAAGTCCAACACAGTATTCATAGGTAGGATAGTTTGCGGCATTTGCATAGATATCATCTTCAAACTTTTCCCAGGTTGCGAATAGTGTAGTAGGAGAATTTGTCCAACGGTGATCTATCGAGTCACTGAGTGACAAGCCGTCCAAAATAGTCCCTGCTTCAGGCGGGTGGAACGGTGTGACACATATTTCGTCAGAATATTCACCCTCATTTCCCAGAGTATCTATGGCGGTTACTTTATAACAGTATTCAAGATCGTTATTGAGACCAGAGATGGGGTCCTCAAGCGTACTTGTGACGTTGGCAGATAGGATTGTTTTTGCCAACGCGGTTGCTTCTTCATCTATGACCCTTCCGTAAACGTAGTATGCCGGTTTTCTGGGGTCCAGTCGTGCGGTGCCTATATCGGTCTCACTGCTCTTATCCCAGGAAACGAGAACCGTCTGATCTCCCGGTGATGCGGTAACGCCTGTTGGTGCTGACGGCGGCTTCCCATCGAGTATGATGTCCTTAAGATCGCTCAAATTCCCTCCAGCAGGAATGGAATAGCTCGCAATCATGTTTCCGTCGCTATCCTTTAATGTAGCACCGTCTCCTACTAAAGAGACAGAGCTGACCGAGAGATCACTAGCAAAATCGTCATTCTGGACAGTGTACGATGTTAAAGCGGAATCGAGACCGCTGAGAACATCTATATCCACATTTCGACTTGTGGGGCCAACATTTAACCAGATTTTGAGTATCCCATCAGATAAATAGACAGCTTCAGAAAAATATATTGTGATATTGATGACCGAATCAACTGTGCCTGTTACAAACTCCTGGTTCAGCTTATTCCATGGTGCGTAAATGCCGTTGGCACTGCTGGAGGATACAGAATCGATTGTCGGTACCTGAGCAGACAAAGTTTGTGAGAGAATTGAAACAGCGAGAAGAAACCTAAACGTGTTCTGTCTATTCCGCATTGATGATACCCTTAAGGAGCGTTTGGATTTCGATTTGATTATCGTCTGCATCAACCAGCTCAGATTCATCAGTATATTCAAGTATCAGTTTTCCCGAAGCCAGGGTTTGAAATTCCAGATAGGCCAGGTTGCCTGTACCGGAAACTTCCCTGAGAGTATCGGTGCCCACACTTATCGTATAGATATCAAGAATACCATAGGTTGTGTCATCATTGAAGAAGAACATGGGTTCATTCGCAGCCTGGAAGAAGTCTCCGACTGTCGCCGATAATAAGGACATTTTTTCCTGTTCATAGCTTATCTGGATATGAGCGCCGCTCAAACTGTCCACTTCCATGGCGAAGACCTGTAATTGTACACTGCTGCCTGTCTCAACCACTATACTGTCAGGGAAGAAGACGAGGGCCGGCATATCAACAGAGTCAGCAGCTGCTACTTCAAGGTCGAGAGGATTAACCCAGTCCAGCGTCGGCAGTTTTTCACACCCGGCAACAAGAACGATAAGCAGAACAGTGTAGAGTCTAATCCAGCGCAATGGCTACTCCCAGTCCCACGCCGCCAGCTCTGTGATCAAAGTAGAGCTTGAGGAGAGGCGACTTAGATTCAGCGGTGTCGGGAATGGTGACGGACCTGTAAGCGTGATAGATATTTCCCAGCCAGAAGATCAGCGCCACATTGGTGAATGTCTTCCGTTGCTGAATCGCCGTCTCCGCCTGCCTGAACGATACTTTTGCATCGTCCTTATATTGAAGGATCGAATCGACGTTTGTCTCTTCTTGATAAAGTTGATAAAAATTATCCGTTTCATCGTATGAAGTTTTATAGGTTGAATATTCTGAATAGATTGCTCCTCCCAGGGCCATTTGTGTTGCCAGAAAACCGAAGCCGAGCAATTTCTTCTCTAGGTAGAGCTGTCCAAGTCCGGGGAAAATGGCTGATCTGATGACAGCGGTCGTCCGTTTTCTGGCGGCGGTGATGCCCTGCAGATCCTCGGAATGCCGCATAATTTCGTCGTGCTTCGATTGAAGGTCAGGCGGCAGCGCCGTCTCGAACAGTTGATAGGCGAGTACTTTCACTTCAGTGAGCAGACTTTCCATCTCTCCCACAAATTCGATTGTCGTCGTACTGATGACATCCCCGGATTCGGAAGCCACCAATATTCCGCCCAGCGAGAAACGTGTCCCTTCCTTCTCCACATAGCCGGCGACAGCCTTTTCCGTGCTCAACAGACGGCCTACTTCCACTGCGCACCACTCGGCGGCGCACCAACTCGGCAGAGTCCCTTCAGTGGCAAGGAGCTGGATCATTTTTTCTCGATCTATCAGTTCCACTTTACCGATGTCTGCGATGTTTTTTCTGAAGATCTTTGTCAAGACGCCGCTCTGTTTTTCGGTGATACCGCGAGGGACAAGATCGAGGACGGCGGCCGTTCCGTTATCTTCCTGGGAAGATAGAAGTGAGACAAAAGTAACCAGAACGATAGTTAAGCGAATTGTTGTACTATCCTGTTTCAATGATTTCAGATTCTCGTTCGATAAGGTTAAGAAAGCGATAAAATTAATTTACAATGGCATATCGAATTCGCAACGGAAAAGGTAAATATGATCCTGTGGCAATCCGAGAAAGGAGAGAGGGAAGTGGGGCAAGGTGATAGAGTCGTTTATGACAGGCGGCCATCCATGAATGTTGCTTAGATTCATTTTTCGAGAGTATTCTTCATCTCTGTTGCATAAACTTTCACTGGTTCGATCCGAGGGGTAGAAGTGTGAAAATCATCTTAATACTGTTAAAGTGGTGTAGGTTGGAGTTTCTGCTTATCCAGCTGGCCTTCTCTCTTTCAGTGCAAGCTGACACTCTTTTTGTATCCTCCATTCGCGTACAGGATCTGCCGGCTGGGGAGCAGGTGAAGGCGTCTGGACAGAAACTGATTTCACAGCCCTACGGCTTTACGCGAATTACGGCGGACACTTCCCTGATCCAGACCGTTCTCCACGTTGCGGTTCACGGCTTCGAGTCAGAAGGGTACGAGTGGGTGGCATCTGTGTCAAAACTCGCTCAGGTGTACAATCACACTTACTTTTACCGCTACGATTGGCAGACATGCCCTGATAGTGCCGCAGTACTCCTGTCAGCATCTATCGATTCCCTCGTCGGTCTTTCTCTCGGAACGGAAAAAGTGGTGCTGTTCGGCCACAGCTACGGCGGATTGGTTGTCACTTTCTGTGCTGCTCTTCTGCATCTCAATATTCCTATAGAAGTACATTCGATCGCGGCCCCCCTTCGCGGCTACTCGCGCCTCTTCAAGAGCTGTTCTCTCTCCACCGGACCAGATGGCGAAGTTCTATTCCTACCGTGGGAGAAAGGAGTATCTCACTTCCAGTGGCGGACGCAGCACCTGCTCGATAACGCCTTTCGCCGCTTTAAGTTTGATCCACAAGAGGTGCTGTTTCCCACTAGTACAGTAACCCGCCTGCCCGCTACCATGGACGGGCAGCGCCTCGGACATAACTGGTCCGTCAACTGGGTAATTGATGAATACCTCGGTATTCCCCATAAACCTTAGCCGGTGGAGTGATGGTAATTACTGAAACAGAAGAACGGTCCATCCATCACCTCAAGTTTTCCATCAACCAACGCCCATCACCCATCATTCGTTATCGTTTATCTTTGACTCTCTAAGCGGTGCGCATTAAACTCTACTCGTGGTAAGACTCTCCGTCATATTCTTAATTTTTCATATTTCTTCTCTGGCAAGTGCGGACGGAGACGTCCGTTTATACCGTACTGAAGATGACTTCCGTCGTGGCATAGAGCTGCCAGAAAGGAAGGTGGGGTGGAAGTCTTATCTCGAAGTCCGTTTTGACTATGACGGTAATGTGGTTGGTAAATATTACTTTGTGCGCAAAAACAAACTCGATCGTTTTGAGCGCTTTGAGTACGATACCACTTTAGGTGTCTTGAATCAAATCTCAGTTTTTAGCGCCGACAGTACACTGGTAACCTATACCCAATTTGGCGCACAGGAGAAGATGTCCGAAAAGTTCATTCGTCACACTTACGGTGTGCGGCGTATTCAGGATTTCGATGACCGCTTCACCTCCGTTGAATATCTGGCTGACGGCAAACCAAAGGTCTACCGTTTTTTCGACGTTAACCGTTTCCTCTACGGCGTCATTGAGATGAATTATGATGATAACGGGCGCCTGAGGCAGGAGGACTGGATATCCATGCCGGCGGAAAGAGTAGTCAAAAGGTATGTTAAAGATTACGATGCCGAGAGCGGTACAACCGACGTCTGGGAGTACGATTCCACCTTGACACTGATCAATCACATGACGGTTGCTGCTGACGGAAGGGCACCTGTGATAACGGTCATCTATCCTGAAGATTCACTGGCAGTGAACAGCCCAACACTCTCCTATTCGCTTAAAGAGGGTGTTATTAACGCCACCATCCGGTGGGACTGGGTTGGAGGTAAGACAGACACAGTGGCACCTTATGTTATGCCGCTTATATTTGAAGAGTCTACCAGGGGTGAACATCTGACGGTTTCGCCGCGGAATGCACCGACACTCTTAGACAGCGCCATTTACCGCGTCACTTTTTCAGGTGAAGGTGAGAGTGGCTACCAGGCCGCTGATATCGTTCTGAACAGTGTTCCTTTTGACACCACACCGCCAACCTATACGGTGGATGCCGATCTCTTTGTTTCTCACCCGCGGATTTCATATGTGCTTGATGAATCACTGGCTGAGGCAGAAGTCTTGTGGGTATGGGAGAGGGGTATGCGTGATGCTGACGTGCCCTATGTTGTGGGACTTTCGGCAGGGATTCTAAAAGCGGGGAAACATGAAGAGATCAGTTTTGGCGAGGATGTTCAGCTGAAGGAGGGGACGGTTTACGGCATCCTCTTTCAAGGTAAAGATATTGCCGGCAATCCCGGGCCTTTCCTCACTGTCTCCGGTGTCTCTTACGATACAACAGCACCGGTCATCGCGTGGCAGCTTCCTGATAGCGGTGGCTTCGTCAACAGTTCGGTGGTCAGCTATACACTCAGCGAAGAATTGTACAGTGGAGAAACGGTCTGGCGGCACGTAGGCGGTGAGCCTGATTCGCTGGCCCCGCATCACGTCAAACTGGAGGGGGAAGAAAAGCATGAAGGCAAACATCAGTACATTCAGTTAGTAAATGCGCCGCCTCTTGCAGATGGGGCGGTCTACGACATCACGGTTCACGGAGTTGATCTGGCCGGCAATCTCTCTGATACAGTAAATATTGCCCGAGTAGCACACGATCGTCGACCTCCCAAGGTGGCTGTTTTACTTCCGCTGGCCGAGTCCGCTGTCAGGCAGGGAGAAGTCATTTACAGCTTCACTGAAGAGATGGCCTCGGCTGAACTTGAGTGGTACGAGATCGGGAGGGAAGCGCTGGATACCGCCCATGTCAATCTGCGGCTGGGGGAGGAGAATCTATCCTCAGGCGACCACCGGCTTGACGATCCTCAAATGCAGTTAAGTCTGCGGGACGGCGCCAGGTATATCGTCCGGCTGACGGCACGTGATCTGGCCGGCAATGAGGCGACACCGGTTGAAGTGGACAACGTGGAATTTGATATCACACCACCCGCCTTTTCCCAGATTGTACCCGGCGACAGCTCTTTCATTGCTTCAGACGCTGTCACCTACCATCTCAGTGAAGACATTATTCAGGGCGCCGTCATGTGGACTCAGGTCAGTGGTGACCTCGATCCGGATTCGCCATATATGGTTGAACTGTCCGCGGACGGCATGAACATGGGGGTGCACAAATCCGTCTCTCCGCCGGAAGCGCTACCCCTTAAGGAAGGGTCGGTATATGAGGTGACATTCATGGGTCTTGATCGCGCCGGCAATCCATCTCGCGGTACGGTCAGCAGACAGATTATTTACGATGTCACTCCGCCGCAAATTCAGCTGGCGTATCCTCAGTCGCGCGGGCACGTTTCGACGGCACAGATCAGTTATTCGATAAGTGAACTTTTGAACAAGGCGACTGCCACGTGGACCCGGACCGGTGGTGAGATTGATGATAACGCGCCGCATACCGCTCACTTTGCCGCTGATGAACTCCAGGCGGGATCACACGACAGCCTCCTCCTGGCGCAGGCGCCTGAGCTCGTTTCCGGGGCAATCTATTCGGTTACACTTGAGGGGACTGATTTGAGCGGTAAGCAGTCGTCTCCGGTGGTGGCTGAAGGGGTGAGGTACGATGACGTACCGCCTGTTATGAATTTAGCGTCACCTTTGGCAGCGACTGAGGTGAATTCTGCGGGCGTCCGCTACAGCGTTGATGAACCGCTTAAGAGTGCCTCCATGATCTGGACCAGGCAGGACGGGAAAGAGGATCCGTCTTCGCCGCATGCTGTGGAACTTATAGGGACGGAATTGGCTGTGGGAGACCACGGAGACTCCGCCCTGGTTAATGCACCTTTTCTCGTGGATGGCGCCACTTATGACATTCAGTTCATTGGTCAGGATAGCGCTGGGAACAGTTCAGATACGGTCATGGTGACGGAAATCGTTTTCGATAATACGCCGCCCAGATTTGAGATGACCTATCCTGTGGCGGCTATGCCGGTGCGGAATTTCGACGTCGGATTCATAGTCTCGGAGCAACTGAACGAGGGGAGCGTCGTCTGGGAGCGGTCTGCCGGCAGTGAGGATGAAGTGGGCACACATACGCAGATCCTGACGGACGGCGAACTGAACAGCGGTGAACATGCCACCGCCGCTCTCGTATCACCACCTCCCTCTCTCGTGGAAGGTGCCGTCTATTCTGTCTATTTGAAGGGGCGCGACAGGGCCGGCAACGAATCTATATCTACGCCGCTTCAGGGCATTCTCTTTGATGCCACCGCACCTGTCTTCTCAGATGTCAAGCCGTCCAGCAACGGATTCATGAATTCGTCTGCTCTCAGCTACAATCTTAGCGAGAACATCGATGAGGGGTCAATCGTCTGGCGGCATGTCGGCGGAGCAGAAGATGCGCGCTCGCCACATGTGGCGCAGCTGACCGGAGATGAACTGCTGGGTGGTCGCCACGATGCCGTAGTGCTCCAGCAGACTCCGTCGCTTCAGGACGGGGCTGTCTACACTATTTCCTTTGTGGGACAGGATGCGGCGCAGAATATATCGGACACCTTGGTCGTGGAAAATGTATTCTATGACGTCATAGCGCCCGTCATTGAAGTAGCGTGGCCGAAGATCGAAATCTACGTTGCCGATTCGCACGTGAGCTATAGTGTCTCTGAGGATCTGGGCGAGGGGAGTATTACGTGGGAGCAGGTTAGAGGTACACTGGACAAGAATTCGCCGCATGTTCAATCACTGGTCGACGAAGAGCTGAAAGCAGGAGAACATTTCGAGGTTGAACTTACGGCCGCGCCACAATTGAGCGAGGGGACGACCTACACCATCACCTTTTCAGGTAAGGATCATGCCGGGAATGAGGCGGATTCGGTCACCATTGCCGATGTCACATTTGATGCTACAGCACCCTTTATTTCCGATGTGACGCCTGCATCCGGATCATTCATCAACGATCCAAAGGTTTCGTACTGGATAAGTGAAAATATGCTGGAGGGGACATTTATCTGGACCAGAATTGGTGGTACCGAAGATCCTAATACGCCTCACATCTCATCGCTCGGCGGGATTGAACTTCAGTCGGGGACTTTTCCAGAAAGCAGGCTGGAGGAGTCGCCTATTTTGGTAGACGGTGCTGTCTATACGCTCAGAATTGGCGGTTCGGACGTGGCGGGCAATATCGCCGATACGGTGCGCATCGACTCGATTACCTACGATGTTACGAGTCCCGTCTTTGCTGTCATTTCACCGGAACCGAACAGTTTTATCTCTTCAGCCGCGCAATCGTATTCACTGAGCGAAGATATTATCGAAGGGGCTGTGACTTGGGAGCGATCGGGGGGAGGTTTCGACGGTAAATCACCTCACTCTTCTAGGTTGTCCGGTGATCAGTTGACGGCGGGAGAACATGAGGAACTTGCTGTCAGCGAGATGCCGTCTCTCTCAGACGGAACGATCTATTCGCTTGCCTATCAGGGGATAGATCGAGCTGGGAACAGGTCGGAGCCGACGGTTATTCAGGGCATTTCTTATGATGTGACGCCGCCCGCCATTTCAGGACTCTCGCCGTCCGACAGCTCATATGTGAACCATACGCGCATCTCCTACGAACTGAGCGAAATCATTGCCGAAGGGTCAGTCATCTGGACGCGGATCGCCGGTGAGACTGATCCAAGATCACCCCATGTAGTAACCTTGGCGGAAGGAGAGAGGGGCGGCGGTGCACATACAGATTTAACATTGACTGATGCGCTGATCCTTAAGGACGGCAGCGTCTATAGAATCTCCGTGGAAGGGGTCGATGCAGCTGGCAATCGGTCCGATACAGTCTCTGTCTCAGAAGTCTCATACGATGTACGAGTACCAGAATTCCAGGTGGAATTTCCGGCAACAGGAGCTTTTATTGCCGATTCGCGTATTGCCTACAGCTTGGAAGAAGTTCTTGCCAGCGGGACTGTCACGTGGATTCGAAGCGCAGGAAATCCTGATCCTGACTCTCCTCACGAACTGGTGATGTTAGATCAGGAATTGGTTGACGGGCCTCACGACGGTCAACTCGCTGCAGTGCCGGAGCTGGTGGACGGCGCTATTTATACGATTCAGTTCAACGGTCGGGATCGAGCCGGCAATAGTGCCGAGACCATCGAAATCACGGGTGTAAAGCTTGATGCGACGCCGCCGGTCATTGCACTGGCATCTCCGGCTGCCGATGAAACAGTGAACCACAACCGTGTCACGTACTCTCTCAGCGAAGAGTTAGCTGAAGGCACCGTAACTTGGAAACAGAGCGGCGGAACCGCCGATGCCAACTCACCACATGAGATTCCCCTGTTCAAGGGTGAAATAGCGGTCGGTGATCACGCGGACATTACGCTGGAATATGCGCCCACTCTGAGTGACGGATCCATCTATACCATTACGGTCGTGGGCAAGGATTTTGCCGGCAATGTATCTGACACTGTTTCGATTGAGAATATCGCCTACGATACGACGCCACCGGTTTTCGCTGTTACTGCACCGGTCCACGGTGATTTTATCGGGGCGCCGATGGTTACCTATTCGCTGTCTGAGTCGATCAAAGAAGGAAAAATTACATGGAAATGGGAATCGGGCACGCAGGACACAGGAACTCCCCACACCTCCATACTGTCACTGAATGAACTGGAAATGGGAGATCATCAAGAATGGACTCTGACTGACGCCCCAGAACTGGTGAGTGGCGCTCTATATTCTGTCACTTTTTCCGGTCTTGATTTTGCCGGCAATTCATCTGAGGACATCGTGATTGAGAACGTCACATTCGACAAGGAGCCGCCGGTTATAAGTGCTATCTCTCCCGAAGACAATTCTTTTATTGATAATACGAGATTATCATACTCTCTGAGCGAAGCGTTGGTGTGGGGAGCGGTGACGTGGACGAGAGTTGACGGCTCACTCGATCAGGCGGCGCCGCACATTATTGAATTGATTGAGGAAGAGATGACTCAAGGCGAGCATCTGGACATAGCCCTGAGCCACCCGTTTACGCTCCAGGACGGTGCCGGATATCTGGTTGAATTCCGTGGACGGGACAGAGCAGGAAACGAGGCCGAAGCTGTCACGATAGCGGATGTTCGTTTCGATGTAGCACCTCCAGTCTATACAGTCTCTTTTCCGACGAGCGACAGTTACATCAGAGAGCCCATCTTTTCTTTTGATGTGAACGAAAATCTCAAAGAAGCGACAGTGACGTGGGCCCGGACCGGCGGCGAAGCAGATCCGGGAGCACCTCATCCGATTTCTCTAAGCGGTCCCGAATTGGTAGCAGGAAGCCACCTGGATGTCTCGCCGGCTGAAGCGGTAAACCTGGTGAACGACGCCGTCTATTCGCTGTCTTTCAAGGCGACAGATCTGGCAGGCAATACAGGAGAGGCAGTTACGGTGACATCACTTACATTTGATGATATTGCGCCGGTTCTTACGGTAGCGAGCCCTGAGGCCGTATCCTTCACAAATAGTGTGCGTGTCAGCTATACGAATTCTGAACCGCTGGCGTCCGGCACAGTCACATGGACGCAGATCGGCGGTACGGCTGATGGTGGTTCTCCTCACGAGATAGCGCTGACGGGTGACGAACTGTTGGCCGGTGAACATGCCGATATTGAACTGGCTTCCGCTCCTTCTCTGCAGGATGGCGCTGTCTACGATGTCGCCTTTCAAGGGATCGATCCCGCCGGGAACGAAGCTGAAGGCGTCCTCATTTCGGAGATTTCCTACGACGTAACCAATCCGGTTATTACCCTTTCATCGCCGTCGGCAGGTGAGGCGGTGAATTACCTTACTGTCAGTTACGAACTGAGCGAGGAGCTGAAATCGGGGGCGTTTACCTGGATGAGAACTGCCGGTGCTGAAGATCCCGCATCACCGCACCGTTCAAAACTCTCCCTGGAGGAGAGGCAGGCGGGCAGCCGTGTGGATGTCATGCTCGCGAAAGCAGCGAAGCTGATGGACGGTTCGGTCTACAGTGTAATGCTCAGCGGCGAAGATAAGGCAGGCAATGCCGCTGATTCCGTATTGGTTGATAACGTAATATTCGATGTGACTCCACCTGTTATCGTGGCCAATTCCCCGGCGCCGTCGGGCATAGTGAGCACCAGCGCACTGTCGTATTCGTTGAGTGAACCTCTGGCGGAAGGGGCGGTCAGATGGACAAGAACGGGAGGGGCCGAGGATTCCGGTTCTCCTCATGAAGTGCTTCTCAGCGGGAACGAACTTGAAGCTGGCGATCACCAGCAGATTACACTTTCCCCGGCGCCGGTTCTGATGAGCGGTGCTGTCTATAGCATCAGCTTTGACGGTAAGGACGCGGCGCAGAATAAAGCTTCCGGCATGGCCATCGAATCGGTGACATTCGATTCAGAGAAGCCGGTCTTCACATTGGAGATCCCGGGCGGCAAAACCGCTATCAGAGAACCCAGGTTGTCATATACTTTCTCGGAAAAACTTGCCAGCGGCACACTTACCTGGACGAGAGAATCGGGCAGCGACGATCCCGGCTCGCCTCACACCATCGAGCTGTCAGGTGACGAATTGACATCGGGAGATCATAGTGATGTGCTTCTGTCCAACGCACCGGTACTTGCCGACGGGGCCAGCTATACGATTGAGATAAGCGGCGCAGATATGGCCGGCAATGAGGGCACCTCTGTTGCCGTGACTGGAATTTTCTATGATGTCACTCCGCCGGTCGCCTCTCTCGAATTGCCGGCGGCTGAATCCATTTTGAATGAGTTGCTCGTATCTTATTCTCTGAGCGAAACGCTGGCTGAAGGGAAAGTAACCTGGACTCAGACCGCCGGAAATACCGATTCCCAATCACCTCATGAAGTGCTACTGACCGATCTTGAACTTGCCCAGGGTGATCACCCAACGATTGCACTTGCCAACCAGAATCCCCTCACTGACGGTGCTGTCTATAAGCTGACCCTTTCCGGTGTTGACTTTGCCGGTAATCAGACCGCAGATGTGACAGTAGCCATGATCACTTATGACGTGACGCCGCCACAGTTTACAGAGGTATCTCCCACCAGTGGTTCTTTCGTTAATAATGAGATAATCAGCTATACATTAAGTGAAGCTTTAAGTAAAGGAACGGCCGTCTGGAGGCAAAGTGGTGGTGCGAGTGATCCGAATTCTCCACACACGGTGGAGCTGACCGCTGATGAACTGACCTCTGGGCCACACGAAGCGTTCGTTCTTGCCAACATGACCGAACTCGTGAGTGGTGCGACCTATATGTTAACCTTTTCCGGGAGCGATATGGCAGGCAACGAATCGGATGGCGCGGAGACAGGCCCCATCTCATATGACGCTGTACCGCCTGTATTTACCATCTCCGGGCCCGGGAATTCAGATTGGGTCAACCACACTCGTATCTCGTATGAACTGAGTGAAGCACTGGAAAGCGGCAGCATCAGCTGGACGCCGAAAGACGGCGGTGCTTCTCTGGTTCAATCACTATCAGGTGGGGAGCTTGAAGGGGGGAGTCACCTGGATATTCAGCTTGCCAGTGCGCCCTCACTGGAGGACGGTAAAGTTTATGATATCGTTTTCGAAGGGACAGATCCGGCGGGAAATCCGGCTGAAGAAGTTTTGATCACAGACGTTACTTACGATATAACAGCGCCCAAGATAAAAATTGATCTTTCCCGTGCGTCTCCCGCCAAACAGACTGTTGTTTATATGGATCCCTTCGGTCTGACCAACAGTGAGGAAATGTCTGAAATCACCTTTACCTGGTCGAGAGAGGCGGGCAGTGAAGATCCTGAATCGCCACATGAACTCAAAGTGTCGCCTGAGAATCTAACGGAAGGAGAGCATGCGGAGGTTGTACCTCCCGGTTCTGATAAGGTGCTTATCGGTACCGTATATACTCTTGCCATTCAAGGGAAGGACATAGCCGGCAACGAGAGCAAACGCCAGACAGTTCAGAGTATCGACATTATCAGACTTCTTGAGGGAAATTGGTTGTGGAAAGGGGCGATTCTGACGGCTGTCTGGTCCTTTACCGGAGATAAAGGTTTCGCGCAGGGCGTTCTGATGGGTACGTCCATTGCTGAACAGGAGCCGGGCGAGTACGCTGTCAATTTCGGCGAGAGACCGTTTGAACTTCTCTTGAAATACGATTCCGGCATCAAGCGGTACGCACTCTTCGAATTCATAGGTCACAACAAGATGAGAGTCGTCTCCGGCGAGAGAAAACCGAAGTCGTGGACTGACGGTGACCTGATGGAATTTGAGTACAGCGAAGAAGATATTCCGTAATCCTCCTTCGAGTTTCCTGCCACATAATCGTTAAATATTGTTATGGGAAAGGTTAACTTTGCATCCGATTTTCTGAAGATAATGAACTCTTACAGGAGGAGATAATGGCGAAGGGAACGAGTTTTGCTGAGAAGGCGAAGAGAGGGCTGAAAAAAGAAAAGCAGTTCAGAGTTGTGAAGTATGTGAAATCTGTAGTTTCTGAGAAGACGGGGCAGACCCGATTCCAGGAGAGTTTGCTCAAGGTGCCCGCCGGCATGAGTCTGGATGCCTATTTGAAGCAGTTGGAGGAGGGACCTGAACCGGTCGTTGAAGAAGTGACTGCGGCGGAATCTGTAGAGGCTGCACCTGAAACAGTGGATGAAGTGGAATCTGCCAAAGAGGTGGTCCCTGACGAGCCTGATGACGAATCCGCTGAGGATGATGAACCGGCTGCTGACGGTGCTTCCGCTGAGGCTGAAGAGCCTGAATCTCAGGAACCCGTGACAGACGCTGTTGCCGAAGAAGTGACTGACGGTGAACCTGAAGCTGAGCCCGAGGAAGCCGAAGAGCCCAAGTCCGACTGATTAGACGCTTTCACGGGTGTCATATTATCGGAGAGATGGCCGAGTGGCTGAAGGCGCACGCTTGGAAAGCGTGTTTACGGTATCCCCGTAACGGGGG
>CEPZ01017300.1_pt1 | contig 15544 bp, 19 predicted proteins | sample 530461 | NCBI WGS metagenome assembly CEPZ01 (sample SAMEA2620106, study PRJEB7988) | marine metagenome | isolation source: saline water (ENVO:00002010), including | reverse complement strand
ACCCAAACCTTGCGGGGGAGGCATCCACCAGAGGATGATCCCCACAGACAAACACAATCCTAATTTTGGATAGTGAATCTCTGGATCAGATTTTAACTGGTCAGCCATCGATGAGGCGAACGGAAATCGAGTCCCCGCTTTTCACGGAAGCGAGTGTCCGCGGGTCTCCGTCCAGTTCTCCCACTACGTTGCACGCCGCCGCCAGTCGGCACTCATCGCCTTCCGAAATCGGCGTTGGGCCGTAGGGAATAGCGAGGGAACTTCCCTCCACCCAGAAGCAGACCGTCCCGGGCGGAACCACCTGCTGGGCGTCCGGTTCCAGATCGGAATCGACAGGCATGGAAAAGTAGACCTCTTCTCCCCAAATGTTGGCTCTTGAGGTACACGGCATTGCTTTGAGCAGTGCCCGGCTGGTAGATGTATCCTTCAATATGGCAGTGGCTTTGCCGGAAGGCCACTCTATCTTGATGTGCATCGTTATGCCTCTCTCACGGGGTGACGGATGACCGTTCGCAGGTTTTCTGGTTTCGTCCGGCGGGGATCGCCGAGATAGATTTCGTGGTGCTTCTTGTGAAATTTGTAACCCTGTTCCTCTACGAATCGGTGAAGCTTCTCGATGGTTGGTCCTTCTTCGGCGTACGGGCCTATGTGCATTATCTGCGCTGAGAGACCTTCGTCGTGCATCTCGAACCGCATCTGCTCCAGCGCCGGAGGATCCTTCTTTTCCCTCAGTTGGTCCATGGCCGTGGTCAGATGCTCGGCCGTGATATGATCCGGCTGCAAAATCATGGATGTCCACGACCAGTTATCTTTGTCCTCCGGGTCGAAATCTTCACGGCCTTCCATCCACCAAAGCCCTTCTAACGGCATCACCGTGAAGTCGGGCCCGACTCCCCTCTTCTTGAGATCGAACTTCAGGGTGTACGCCACGCCGTAGAGAGCCTCCAGCGCCTGCCGATAGCTCTCTGACGTGTTTGGGTCTCCTTTTCCATCAATCATCAAGAAGTTCATCGGAGGGACATCTACTAAAACTACTTCCTTCTTTGACGGGGAGTAGAGGTGTTTCAGTTTTTTCTTCAGGTCGAGTTTAGCCGTCATTTTTTGTAGCCGTACAGCCAGCGGTTTGTGGTGGCGCCGGTGTTTCGGACGGAGTGACTGACACCCCCGAGGAGATTGACAGTCTTGATAGTGAGGTCCTCTTTCAGAAGGCTGACGGCCTCATCTCCAGCGGTCATCCAGTCAATTGAATCATTCATAGGGCGTTCTCACTCACCGTGGTTTGGAGCGGAAGTTAGGAAATCTGAGACCCAAATGCAGTTATCTCTAATCCCGGAGAACGATGAGGACTGAGTCAAGCTTCCCATCATTCTCCGCCGGGATGAGCCCTAGGACGTGGCACATCAGTTCGTAGAGATGGAGATTCTGGAACGCCTCAATCATCTCGCCTTCCTTGAAAGCAGGTCCGTGAGCGATGAATATGCCGTGCATCGATTTGTACGCGGGATCGTAGCCGTGGCCCCCGCCTGTATACCAGTTTGGTTGAGAGTCGAATTGGTCGTGCGTGGTGACAGACCACCCCTCATCAGAAATCCCGATAATTGAAGGAATTCTCCGGTGCTCCCGGTAGTGAAGGTGTTCGGGCATCTCTTCCTTCTTGTACACGTGGAAGTTTTCATGCACATCCTTCAACGTATCGTAGATTAGGTCCGCCTTACCTTCGTCGGGCCGGATGGCTGTAACGGGAGACCAATCTATGATGGTTACATCGTCTAGACTGATGTAGTCGTCCAGGAAGATTATTCGGTCTCGACTCAACTGCACCATGCCGTGATCGGAGGTGATAATTATATTGACCTTGTCATCCATTTCACGTTTCTGGAGGCCTTCTAATAGTTGACCGATCCTATCGTCCATTTCAACAATCGCTGATTTCATTTCAGTCGATTCCGGTCCGTAGGCGTGTCCCCAGCTGTCGAGATCGCTGAAGTAGACAGTGAGAAAAGTCGGCCGCTTTTTCTGAGGATAATCGAGCCAATCAAGGACCTGTTCCACGCGGTCTTCGTTAGGAATAGAACCGTCATAGATATAATACTCGTCTGGCCGGAGGCCCATGATCTCCGCTTCGGAGGCGGGCCAGAACATCGTCATGGCGATCTGATTCTGCTTCGCCGCCGTGACCCAGATGGGTTCGCCGTCATACCACCTTCCGTCTTGTACCGGTTCGCTACCCTGACCAATATAATACCAGTCGTCAAACTCAGGATCATACATGTTGTTACTGACGATGCCGTGGTTTTCAGGATAGAGGCCGGTGACGATGGTGAGGTGATTTGGAAAAGTCTTGGTGAGAAAGACAGGAATGAGTGCCTCCGCCTTTACGCCGTGTTCCACAAGATAGTCGAGGTTCGGAGTGTTTGTCCGCTCCATGTAGTCCCACCGGAAACCGTCCATGGAGATAAGAAGAACAGTGGGCGCTAGATTCTTGAGCCCAGCATCATCTTCACACCCCGGTAGAATTAAGAGAAGCGGTAGGACGAAACGAAAAAGAAATTTCATTTTACTTTTCAGGAGAACGTCAGGATTACCACTGTTGCAAGGAAGTATAACTATATCCGCTGATACTTTCAATGAGGACTTAGATAAAATTGCAAAAGGAAACTAGAACCGGTGAGTGTAGTTGACCTTTACAGAACTTGCTCTGGAAACAGTCTCCAGATCAAAATCAAGAAGGCCTTCACTATAGCTCTGCCAGTTATGAGTATATACCAAGTACAGATCACTTCCAGGACGGATAGTGTGTCTCAATTTTGCAAACAGTCCAAGCATGTTTGAGATATCATCGTACTGGAGATTGCTGTAAAAAGCTGTTCTTGGTGTGGGATAAACGCCAAAAGTGAGCCGATATAGGTTTGTATCAAAACCACCCGCTGAGAGTGACACTGAATTGTATTCAAAATCGCCTTGTATATTAAAACCCGGCAATGGCTTAAAGGAAAGTTCTCCCTTGTAAGTTTGTTTATTTCCTGTCCAGAATTCACCTGCTGAGTAGGACAATTCAGCAGAAACTTTCCTTTTCTCAGATGTTTCACCGGAGATATAGAAACCGTTGGTAACGTAGTCACCAACAGTGATTAAGTTGCCATCAATTATTTCAAAATCTTCATCCAGATACTCCTTTAGGTTCACAGCCTTGGCAGACAATTTATCCGCGCTCTCAAAGTTGAGTTCGAAAAGAGTAAATTTCGTTTCACGTTTCAAGAGCTTGCTGTCTAAGTCAGTCATGTACTCAAATGCAATTCCGAATTCCATCTGTCTGATCAATTCCCAGTTTTCCGGCCGTGGACGATAGTTCACAGTCGGCTGAACTCGCTTAAAACCGTTCCTAGTGTTGAAACCGACAGCAGGATCAAACTCTTCCCCGAATTCACGGTAGGACACGTGGGCTTCCCACAAGTCGTTTGGATAAGTGAGTCGAATGCCCCGAGTTGATAAATCGCTCACTGTTGCATCCGGTTTATCGGTAGGTGAAGAATGCCCTACAAAAAAGGCCTGGAACTGAAGATTTTTGTCACCCTTAAATCGGGACGTGGAAAGGTCGAGATCGATACCCAGAAGATCCTGGTCTCGATAAACAGAATCGGAATCAGCTGAACGCCCAGTATAAACAAGACCGAGGTAAGATTCTCTGAAGAGAGACCTTTTAACGCGCGCAACATTAAAATTCTCGGCAGGAATGTTGCCGAGGCTTTCCGTCTTTGCATTGATCATGCCGATCTCATAGTCGCCAACCTGCCCCGTTAGCCGTCCGCCATAAGCAATGGGGATTTGGCTTTCTTCAGATATTCCGATCCGTCTGCTGAAAAACGGTGTCACGCCGTTACGATTGGAAAATGAATAGACCCCAGACCCCTCAAGAAAAAAGCCCCGTTTTTCCCGGAATATTAACGGGAACCGGGTCAGGTTCACGCGCCTCTCATCAACTTCTGCCTCTGCAAAATCAGTATTGTAAGTAAATGAACCTCTTAGACCTGATGTAATATTGTAAGACAAGTCAAAGCCTGCATCATAGGGATTTGCAGGAACTCCATCGGAACTCCATTGCTCTTTGACAATACCATAGGGCTTCACTTCCAAACCTTTACCCTGAGTGAGATTTTTTAGTCCTGTGACACGGCCTGCATGAATAGGTTCTGTGAGATTCTGGTTTCGCCTGTAACCGCTCCACCGTGCGTCTTCATTTTTCCTCCGAATGGTCCTCTGAAAGTTTATGCCCCATGTATCAAGTTCCGGATCAAAGTTAAGTGTCCGGAACGGAATAACGATCTCAGCTGACCACCCTTCATCATCGATGACGACCCTTACATCCCAAATCCCATCCCACGACTTGTTCACATTCCAGTGACCACCGGACCCAAGTATTCCATCACCTAACAACCCGGCAGGATTTATTTCAAAAAAATAGCCAGTCCGCCCATCCAGAAAGGTATCTAGAATGAGCATGAAGCGGTCATCAGTGACGAGCCATGCATCACGCCGTTTTTGGTAAGCAAGAATTCCCGAGGGATCACTGTCGTACAATTTGGCACCGATGTAAAGGTTGTCTTCGTTATAAATAACATAAATTTCGGATTTCTCTGTGCAAGCCTCCCCCTCGTTAGGGTCCTCCTGAATGAAACCCGTTGCAGGTGTAACAGATCGCCAAACTTCCTCATCAAGTACACCATCAAGCTTTATCTCAAATGTTCCTATGTCCCGCGTTTCGATGACAGGTTTCTCCTTTTGAGTCTGCGTCATTTGGGCTGTTGCTAAAGACGGCACACAAACAACTACAAGAAGTTGATTTATATATCTTTTATTCATTTTTAACTCAGGAAACGGGTCATCAATCTAGCTTGTAAGCAATGGAATAGAAACACACTAATGCTCTCTTCAGATTGAAACTTCCGTATGATTGTCGTATCATTAGACTCGTGTTTTCCCTAAACCTTTATAATTAAAATGAGGTCAATCATGCTGAAAAACCCTCTATTTGTCTTATGCATCGGTTTCATGGGTGCCACAATACTGTTCGGTGAAAAGCTGTACGAGTTAACAGTGGCGAAGATTATGCAGGATCCAAAATGGATCGGGATCTCTCCTTCAAATGTTCACTGGTCTGAAGATGGAAAATGGATTTACTTCAACTGGAACCCTGACGGAGCCATAAGTGATTTTCTTTGATCTCTCCCTCTGCAAATTCTATCATAAAACCTTGGAATGGGAGTGACTATAGTTGTAGATCTTAATCGGGTGACCTGTCTGTGCCAACCCCCGTCATCTCCAGAATGATGGCGGTGTTCTCCTTAAAACAAGCGTGCTGGACGGTCAGTGTCTTGACGAAATGCAGCATCGTTGCGAGAAACAAGACGCCGTGGCCCCAGTCAGGCACGAATCCCGTATCTACAGCCCCTCCGATAATAAACAGTGCCATAACGAGTAGTACGTTGAGGAGGGTTGGTGAGTACAGTTTCCGCTTGAGGGCGACGGAGCGCTGGTGAAATTCGGGGCCGGCCTTTCCGTCTTGAACGTACTCCTTGATGCTCACTCCGGTGCCCACAAAAAAGAACATGACTAGAACTTCGGTAAAGAGGTAGATCATGGCGGTCAGGAGAGCGAAAGTGGGGTGGTTTGCACCGAGAACGGGGAATCCGAAATAGCCTTGCAAGCCAGCAGTAAGTAACGACAGGAATGAAACTGCTGACAGGACGTAGATGGTGATCATGAAGAAATACATAATTTCTAATATAGTGTTAACCTTTTCGAATGTTCATTGCTTAGACACTTTCTCACACCTTGAACCTGAATTTGACCACATCACCATCCTGAATAGTGTAATCTTTCCCGTGTGTGCTGATCAGGCCGTGTTCTCGCACTGCCGCCTCTGAACCGTGCGTGAAGAGGTCATCGCACCGGTAGACGTCTGCCTTGATGAATCCTTTCTCGAAATCGGTGTGTATGACACCGGCCGCTTCAGGGGCGTTTGTTCCGTTTGGCGCCGTCCATGCTTGGACGTGGTCCGACTCAGTGGTAAAAAAGGTAATCAAATTCAGTAGTCCGTATGTTTGATGCACAAGCGCTTCTAATCCGCTCTCTTGGAGCTGCCATTCATTCATGAAGAACGTACGCTCTTCCTCATTTTGTAGGAATGACAGTTCGTGTTCCAGTGCCGCGCTGAGGATAAGGACCAGCTCGCTCGTCTCTTTTCCCCACGCCAGTAACTCCCCTGCGGCAGTACCGGAATGGTGAGCTGTTATATCCTCTTCGTTCACGTTGCCGACGTATAGCGAAGGTTTATCAGTGAGAAGGAAGAGATCACGGAAGACCTCTTTATCTTCCTTACTCAGAGAAAGACTCTTCGCCGTCCGCCCCTGATCCAGATTGGATTGAAGCCTCTCCAACACCTCTTGCTCCTTCGTGGCCGCCTTATCGCCAACTCTGACTTTCTTCGCCACTTTCTCAAGCCTGTTCGTCACCGTTTCCAAATCCTTAAGGATGAGTTCCGTTTCGATAATCTCGATGTCTCTCACTGGGTCGAGAGTCTGTGAAATGTGAGTGACGTTCTCACTTTCGAAGCAGCGGATCAGATGAACAATAGCGTCCGCCTCCCGTATCTGCGCCAGAAACTGATTGCCCAGTCCCTCTCCATGGTGTGATCCTTTGATGAGCCCGGCAATGTCCACAATCTTCAATGTTGTTGGTATCTTCTTCTCCGGTTGTAGCGTTTCGGAGAGCGTGTCAAGACGCACATCCGGCACTGCAACGACGCCCGTGTTGGGGTCAACCGTTGTGAAGGGGTAAATGTCTGTGTGAACTTGAGTGCGAGTGAGAGCCGAAAATAGTGTGGATTTACCGACGTTCGGCAGGCCGACGATGCCGCAATTTAAAGCCATAATTCAGTATTAAAGTTTTAGCGCATGCAAGTGCGAGGCTCTTCGGGTAACAGAGTGTAAAGTGTCAGTGGAATTTTAGTTGACGAACAGTCAGCCAAAGAGTCGTCGCAAGATTCGCACACTTACGTTTTGCTGAAAACTAAGCTGCAGTTGGTACCGCCGAAGCCGAAGCTGTTGGACATTATATTCTGGAGTTGCACATCCTCTCTCAGCTCAAGAACTATGGGATACCCTTCAGCATCAGGGTCGAGGTTTTCGACGTTCACTGATGGGCAAATGAAATCGTGTTCCATCATGAGGATAGAGTAGATGGCTTCGTTAACGCTGGCGGCGCCGAGGGCGTGGCCCGTCAGAGACTTCGTGGAACTGATGGCAGGAATCTGTGAATCGAATACGTTTCGTATCGCTTCCAGCTCCGTAATGTCCCCTGCCGGTGTGCTGGTGCCATGGGTGTTGAGATAATCAATGGAACCTTCAACTTTTCTGAGCGCCATTTCCATGCATCGCTCCGCCCCTTCTCCTGAGGGACGGACCATATCGGCTCCATCCGACGAAACGCCATATCCCGTCAGTTCGCAGTAGATTCTTGCACCTCTCGCTCTTGCCCGCTCATATTCCTCAAGAACAATTGTTCCCCCTCCGCCTGAGACAACGAATCCATCCCTGTCTTTATCGTATGTACGACTGGCTCTGTCAGGCCGGTCGTTATAGTTGGATGAGAGAGCGCCCATAGCATCAAAGGCGATGGAGATTATCCAGGTTACTTCATCACCAGCGCCCACAAACATCAGGTCCTGTTCTCCTGCCTGGATCAGCTGGTACGCATTGCCGAGGCAGTGTCCACTGGTGGCGCAGGCTGAACTGATTGTATAGTTGTAGCCCTTAATTTTGAATGCGGTAGCGAGGTTGGCTGCATTGCAGCTGGACATTATTTTGGGAACGTTGAACGGCCCCACCCGCTTGGCTCCCCGCTGGCGCAACGTGTCTGCCATGTCAACAATGGGCATCCCGCTGGCGACGCCTGAACCCATGATGAGACCGATGGAAGGGTCTGAGATTTCTTCCGCCGTCAGATTCGCATCTTCAAGCGCTTCCGCCATGGCGATATAGTTGTAGGCTGAGGCGTCACCCATGAAACGGAGCAATTTGCGCGGAACGAGTTCCTGCAGGTTAGCGTCAACCGATCCGCTCACATGGGAGCGGAAACCAAAATCGGCTTGTTCTTGATTGAAAACAATTCCGCTTTTCTGCGTTTTGAGGGCATCCAGCACTTCTTGGCAGTTGTTACCAATGCTGGAAACAATACCCATGCCGGTAACAACGACTCTTCTCATGATTTTAGAAAGGCTCCTCCTGGCCTTCAGGCGGGGGATAAGTGAGATTATCGAAAAGTCCCACTTTAAGATTCTTTGCGAAATAGATGGCTTTCCCAGTCACTTCCATGGTGGCATCTGCCAGGGCCATGATGATCGGTTTTTTGATGACGCGGCGGATATCAAGACGGTAAATAACTTTGTCATGATGGGGACGAATCTGCCCCTTGAACTTTACTTCACCACAGCCGAGTGCTCGCCCGCGGCCCTCGCCACCGATCCACGTGAGAAAAAATCCGGTCAGTTGCCACAGAGCGTCGAGACCGAGACAGCCAGGCATGACAGGGTCGTCCTTAAAATGACAGTTGAAGAACCACTGTGAAGGTTTTACATCCATCTCTGCAATAATCAAGCCTCTGTTAAACTTTCCGCCATTTTCAGATATCTTCTTGATTCTGTCCACCATCAACATGGGCGGCAGGGGGAGTTTGGCGTTGGCAAAACCAAAGAGCTTTCCCTTTGCACCTTCAAGCAGATCTTTTTTCGAATAGCTGGTCTTGCGCTTCATAAGTTATCCTCACTTTGATAATTCTTGAGAGTAAGGCTGTTTGAGTATGCGAATGTCGTTACCCTCTAATTAATAAAATTAAGCATGGATGAACATCTTTCCACGAGGGAAATCGAATGCCATCGCATTGCCAGATCTGTCCAAAACAATTGATTTACACCAGATATTAAACTGTTTTTTATGTTGGAATAATTACGTTTTACCTGCGCTCGCTTACCCCTTTGAGGCAGAACAATTTTGGGATAAATTTGATCTTCTTAAGCAGAGAAAGGAATTAAGATATGGATGATTGGGTTTTAATCCTGGGATGTTCAGCCGGGCACGGTGGTGCCTCCACTAGAAAACTTGCACAAAACGGTTATGGTATCATCGGCTTTCATTTCGACAGGGGAAAAATCAAGAAAGAAGCTGAAGCATTCTGTGAGGAATTAAACGGTCTGAACGGCGGCAGAACGAACTTCTTTAATAAGAATGCCGCCGCTCCAGAGGTGATGGACGAATTTATCCCAAAGATACAGGAAATTACGGGAGGCAGACCCCTCAAACTTTTGCTCCATTCCATTGCTTTTGGAACGACCACAAACTTCTTTGGCGATAAACCGGTAACACAGAAACAGATGGAAATGACAGTGCATGTCATGGGCACTTCGCTCCTCTACTGGGTCCAGAAGCTGTATGACGCTGGATTACTGGCGGAAGGATCTCGAATAATAGGACTGACGTCTGAAGGAAACTATCTTGCCATGGAGGGGTACGGTCCTGTGAGCGTGGCAAAAGTGGCACTTGAGAGCATTACCCGTCAGATTGGCTGGGAGCTCGGGCAGTATGGTATTACAGCTAATTGTATTCAGGCGGGAGTAACGCCGACTCGCGCTTTGACCAAGATTTCAGAAAACTGGGAAGAGTGGGTAGAAAAAACACAAGTCCGCAATCCCATGCGGCGGACGACTCAGCCCGAGGATGTTGCCAATGTTGTCTGTCTCATGCTGCAGCCGGAGGCCGACTTCATCAACTGTTCCATCATATATAATGATGGCGGGGAGCATCGCTCGGGGATTTTTGGCTGATTATCTATTGCCTCTCAGTCGTGTGTATTTGAAGCGGACAAATCATATTTTCTTCTTTTCTGTCCTGTTGCTGTTGTCGGCATGTAGCAAGCCTGACGGGCCGGAAAAGGTTACACTCACCGATTTCGCTCTGAAAGACATCAACCCCCGATCAGTAACATATGGGGAATTCATCGGTCCGTCATATTACGAGGGGAACGTCTCGGCTTACTATTTTGGTGATGCAGGGTGAGGTATCTGCCAGCGCCGGTTCGGTGTCCTAAATGATCTTTACAATCAGCTCATAACAGAGGGGGTATACGATGTCAAGATTATGGGTATTAACGCTGTTGCTTTCGCAGAGCATGGTCATGGAGGGATGATCGGAGGGCGGGTGCTTCCGTGGGCTCAGGATAAAGAGGAGGAAAACGTCTGGGAGTCGTGGCAGGTGGAAATCAGAGACTTTTTTGTGCTGGATGCTACGGGACAATTCTTCGATATAATAAATCTTACTCTCTTTGATCCTGATCCTTCTTACGGGGGTGGCATCAATTATCAGATTCTCAAATCAATGTTGATGGATGCCCGGGGGCCGTGACTCCATTGGGAGATTAGATTTCACTCCGCCCACTGTCCGGTTTGCAATCATATGGTAAGTAGGCGGCCCTTTGCAGGTGAAAGACCGATATGCAGACAATAGAATTCCTGCAGCAGTTAGATCATCCAGTCGTCTATTGGTTAATGCGGTTCTTCTCCTTTCTCGGGGATGAGCCTTTCTATTTTCTTCTCCTTCCCATCGTACTCTGGAGCTGGGGCGGCCGTCGCACAATGCCTCTTGTGATCATCCTTTTGGGAAGCATCTACTTCAACTTTGTCCTTAAAGGGTTGTTTGGGCTGCAGAGGCCGCAAGGAGGAGTAGCTCTCATCGATACCGCCGGCTTCGGTTTTCCCAGCGGTCACGCTCAGCATGCGGTCGTCCTGTGGGGATACTTCGCCTGGACAATAAGAAAAAATTTTGGGGCAGCCATTATTCTCATGTTCTTCATCGGCTTGTCCCGTATTTACTTGGGCGTTCACTTTCTGTCTGATGTAGTAGGCGGATGGTCGATAGGACTTCTCTGGCTCGTTTGTGGACTGGCTGTGATGCGACGCATACAGGGGAAGAAGACCGTTGCCCCGGTAGTCCCAACCGTGGGGCTAGTATTCATGTTCACCCTCTGGATGGTGCTGTTCCACCCAGCGAAACAGTCCATGATGGTGTCTGGCGCCCTGTTCGGTCTTGTCAGCGGGGCGGTGCTGGAAAGAAGGTTAGTTAACTACTACCCCACGGCTTCCACGGAGAGACAGGTGGTGAGAATCGTCTTAGGAATAATTAGTGTCGTACTGCTGAAAGTCGGTCTTAACGTTCTAATATCGGCGCTCCCTGTTTATCATTACATCCAGTATGCCGTGCTGGGGATGTGGATATCGCTGGTGGTACCTTATCTATTCGTCAGGACAGACGTAGCTAGAGTGAGTCCGGAAGCAAGTAATATCGATTTGAAGTAGAGAGAAGGGAGTTAGGAACTGGTTTCGATATCGAGCCGCTCAAGGCTGCGCCGCTTTTTGAGGAGCTCCACCATCTCATAATTATCCTTTGTAGGCCAGATGTCGAAAGTCATCTCTGCCTCTTTAAGGGCATGTTCGTACCACCCCTTTTTGGAATAGGATATGGCGAGGTTGTAGTGGGCCTTCATTACTGTGTTCAACTCTTCCCGGCTCAGGTCTGTCGTTTCTGGTGAATGGAGGCGTATTACCTCTCGATATTCAAGGATGGCATCATCGACCAGCCCCTTCTGATAATACCAGTTTCCGAGTTTGAGATGACGTTCTGGATCCTCTTCGCACGAAACGGCAAAGAAAGCGAGGACTGAAATTATGATGACGATTCGAAACTTCATCTATATCTATACAATATTCCCGTTCCATGAATTTAATGAGTCACTTTCAAAATATCATAGACAAAATTGGCGTTAATCATTTGCTGTGCTACATAAGTGTTTCCGCTGACGGGAAATGAGTTCTGAACACCTTTGGTTCTTCGGTAAAGAGTGCGAGAAAGATTGTCCCGGCAAGGATGAAGAGCCCCAATCCCATCAAGACGAGCGGTGTCCCGTAAACAGGAATGAGCAGGCCGACAATGATGATGAATAGTAGCACAAATGGAGCTGTAAGACTGTCGATGAGGGCGAAGTAGACCTTCTTGTCTCCTTCCTCACCGGCGAATTCGTACACGAGACTCATAGCGGAAGTCAGAAATCCACCTTGACCTAAGCCGAGGAAAATGAAGATCAGGTAGGTCTGTAACATTGTTGTGGCAGAGAGGGCAGTGACAAGGGCAGCCAGATAGGAAGTAAAGACCAGGACCATTGCATGTTTATGGCCGAACTGGTCCCCAATCTTGCCGGCAGCGAAACTTGCTATTCCTGACATAGCCACAGTAATGGCGGTGAATGTGCCTGCTTCACTAATGTCGAAACCGAGCTTGTCGCGGCTGTAGACAGCGTAAAGAGAGATTGCCGGGTAGTTCGCCGTCAGGAGTATTCGGCTTGCAATGTAACGGCGAAAATTTTTGTCATTGATGATAATCGTGCGAATCTCGCTGATAAAATCGCTGAAGTTCCGGCTAGTCTCCTTTTTTTTGCGCTTGCGCGTAGTGTAAGGTATAAACATCAATGTGGCCCCCAGGATGCAGGCCGAATAGATAAGGAAACCGAAGCCAAAGTTGTTTGGGAAAGGTGTGGTATCAAGAAGCCGCCTGACTATCAGTCCTCCCGCAAATCCCGCGCCGCTGGTGAAAGCGAATGAAATGCCGAAGAACGATCCACGCCTTTCCGGGATGTGAACTGTTTCTAGAAAATCTGCCCATATGGGAAAGACGATTCCAACTCCTAATGTGTAGAAAATATAGCAGACATAATAGATAATCCAGGCACTGGGTCCAGACGGAGCGATGAATGCGAAGATAAATCCCACTACGAACATGGGTGGAATCAGCAGGCTGTTGACCGTCATAACCGCCAGTTTGACGTTCCGCGTACGCCTGCTGAGGAAGGCAGTCACAATTTGGGGCATGGCAGTAAAGGCGGTAAAGACTCCCACAACTGAACCGATAATGATGGTGGGCGCCCCCAGTTCACTCAGAAAGAGGGGCACTACGGCGTAGATAGAGTGGAAGGCGACGCCGAATCCCCAAAACGATTCGTGCATAGAATTGAAGATGAGGTTGTTGCGATGATGGCGAGGAGTCAGGGAGTCTATAGCCGGCATTTTCAGGAGTTTTTACTGTTTTGGGAAAGAAGAACTGATGCCGCGACAAGGAGAATTCCCCCGATCATCTGAGAAGGTGCCAGAAGCCTGCCTCGTATAAGCCAGTCGATCAAAACGGCGGAAAGAGGCCAGAACAGTTCATAAATAGTAGCATGGGTGGCTGGAATGTGTTTGAGTCCGTAGTAATATATGAAAAGGGCTACGCTGCCTGTGGAGAGGGCAATCGCAAGGATGAAGAGCCACTCATTTCCCGAGAGAGCCGTCGGATCGGGCCTGTCAGGCAGGGCGAAGAAAATGGCGCCGGCCACGATGGATGTAACCCATAGACGCAAGGAAGTCAGGGTGAAAAACGAAAGGTGCCCAAGGGCGTGCTTGCCCAGGACTGTCGAACTACCCCAGGCGAACGCTGCGCACAACGCCATAAGGGATGCAATGAGTGTAGCATCATTTGCTGAGAACGTTGGCATACCGTTACCGAAAGTGACCAGGTAACCGCCCACGACGGCTATGGCGGCATAAGTGAGATACTGTCTGGTAAGCGGTTCCCGCAGGATTACCGCTGCCAGGGCGATGGCAAAGAGGGGCTGAAACTTCTGCAACAGCACCACTACTGATAGATCGATGAAGCCGATGTAGCTCAGCGCTTTCGTATAGAAGAATGTGCCGATAATCCCGCCGAAAACGGCAACCCACATTACTGAAATCCAAACACGCTGAGAGAGATTTTTGATCTCAGCCCATCCCTTGATTAAGAACGGAATAAAGAGTATCGCCCCTATGATATGCTCAAGGAGAATGACAAGGAAAGAGGAAACAGAAGCCAGATTTTGCCTCAGCAGACCGTCAAAGCTCCAGAGAACAGCGGCTGTAACGACCGCTAAAGGGGGAAGATACTTGAGCGTTTTCATTGCAGCAAATTTACCATATCTTCCTTGCAGGGCAAGATGCTATCTCGCCATCGTCTGGTGATAGCACAGTCATCTAATCGCAAGATAATCTTGCGCTACTCACAGTGTGAATGACAGGTAAAGGAGGGCAGTAAATGCCAGCTGTTTACGAGATACCACCGAGAAAAACACCCGGCTCAGATGACGAATACTTGGAGCAGATGGCCAAGGCTATCTTCCAGGCCGGCTTCAGCTGGTCAGTGATTAGGAACAAGTGGGAGAACTTTAAGAAGGCTTTTGACTGCTTCAGCATTGAAAAAGTAGCTGCTTATGGCTTAGACGACCTTGAGCGATTGGTCAGTGACACAGGTATCGTCCGCAACCGTCAGAAGATCGCCGCCACAGTGGAAAACGCTGGGTGTATGAAGGAGTTCATCGGAGAGCATGGTTCTTTCAAGGCTTACCTTGATTCGCTGGAAGAGGACTACTATGATCGGGCGGGGGAACTAACGCGCCGATTCAAGCACTTGGGCAGAACTGGCGTCTTCGTCTTTCTTTATTGCGTAAATGAAGAAGTGCCGGAATGGGAAGACAGGTGAGACTATCGCCACATCGCTCACCACTCACCAATAACCAGTGGAAAGAATCCTTCTGATCGGCTGAGACCCTCGCATAGTTAGCCGTCAGTTCACGCCTGGCATGTCACTAGTCTGCGAGCTCAGCTAACAGCTTCCGTCCCCTAGACTGCATAGCCGGACTTCCGGTTTCCGTCAGCTTTCTGAGGAGCGGGACCACCTTACGTTTCACTGTTTCATCCTGCCTTGCCAGATCAGCCAGCGCCTGCATGGCAAATGTTTTTACAATGCTGCTTTTGTCTTGCAGATACTCGTGGAGAATCGCCGCAACCTTCCCCCTTTCTACCTTTGTTAGCTCCAGACAGGAAAACATTTGCGCCACATGCCAGCGAACCTCCTGTTGCTCGATTTTCGCTACTTCATCAATCAGGCGCTTCTTGAAGGGTTGGAGCAAATTGGCGCGTTGTCTGGCGATTTTCTCCATAGCATCGGCGGCTCTCATGCGGATAACGGGATCGTCGTGGAGCATCCCATTGAAGAGAATGGCGAAGAGGTCAGGATTCTTCAGAACATCTTCAACGACTTCTTCCGATCTGCCCTTGGAGCGGAGGTCTCCGCCTTGGAGTTTTTTCAAGATTCTGTGCATTTCTAATGCTGAAACCTGACAGGCTCTCCATGAAGCCAACCTGTCAGGTCTGATTGTTACTCAGGATTCAAAATAATATCAACCAAATCTTGAAATGTGCTGTTCTTAACAGTAAAAGTGGCAAGGCAGGGGTAGAGAGCTAGATGTTCCGATACAGGTCTGTTTCTCCTTCAGACTTGGCCACGACGACGGTACCGACGCTGTCGCTGGTTACATTCACTACGGTGCGGTACATGTCGAGGGGTCTGTCAACAGCCAGCATGGTGCCCAC
>CEPZ01022996.1_pt1 | contig 15555 bp, 18 predicted proteins | sample 530461 | NCBI WGS metagenome assembly CEPZ01 (sample SAMEA2620106, study PRJEB7988) | marine metagenome | isolation source: saline water (ENVO:00002010), including | reverse complement strand
TCACTAACAAATTTATCTTTAATAAACAAATCACTCGGTGGTACTTTACGTTGAGCTGGCATCATTAAATCTAAATAATCTACTAATATACAATCCGGTCGTATGCCTGTTTGTACTGTATATTCCTTTAGATATGCACGTATATCATTTACTGTACAACCATTTACTAACTGTACTATCTGTATTGCTCCTGCTTTTTTACGTTGCATTTTAACACGCAGGTCTACATCATCTAAATTTTTAAACAAATCCTTAGTTGAATATCCTGTACCCATTGCATCCATTCGCATTGCAGTTAGATGTTCACTAAGCTCTAAACTTAAATAGATAACATTTAAACCCATTAGCGACCAGTTTAATGCAAGATTTTGTAAAAATATACTTTTACCGGCACCACTTCCTCCTGCAAATATATTAAGCTCGCCTTTATTAAAACCACCAAATAATTTATTATCCATCGTAGTCCAGCCAGTACTTGTACCTCCATTTTTAGATTTTAAATTACGCAATCTATCTGCAGGCTCATTATAGTAATCTGTACCTAAATTTTTTGCTAGACCAACTTGTACTGCATCCTTAATTATTTTTTCTACCGCACCAAATTGATTCTCTTCTAATAAATCTGTCGAACCTAAAATTGCATTTGCTAATGCTTTGTGTTTACAAAATTGTTCAAAGTCATCTAAGAACCATTCTTGGTGTCGTTCATCTACATCTTTAACTAATGTAAATTCAACACCTGTATTTGCCTTCAACTGATCTATAGTAGGAACCGTTGTGTATTTGTCTACATGTTCTTGTATAAACTTTACACTCTTTCTAAATTTTCTATCAAAATATTCTGAGTCTATAATTGCTTGACACCTAGCATATAATTCTGAATCTGATAACAAAAACTCTACATAAAGTTTTTGCATATCTTCTGTATATTCTTTTGCTTCTTCAGCCATTCATAACCTTACTTTTTACTATTATTTTTGTTTTATTTGTTTCGACAAAATCTAATATACTTTTTAAAGTAAATGGTCTACCATATTTAATCACTGCATCTGCACAATCTTTTGCTTCTTCCCAAGGAGGAAAACTTACAGGCCAGTTATAATAAATTGCTTGTCGTACTACATCAATACCTGCTTTGTCTTGGTCTGGAACAAATATAACTTCTTTACCTAATTGATTTATTATTTGTGCTTGTTGATAATTTATGTTACTACCGCCTATTGCTACACCATCTATTGCTAATGCATCAAACGGACCTTCAGTAACTAAAACATATTTTCTATTATTTTTTTGTGCATCTAAATTAAACACAAAGTCCTTAGGTTGTTGTTGATAATACTTAGGATATTTGTTTTGTTTTTCTCCCGTCCATCTTGCAGTAAAACCTACTACTTTATTTTTATACTTATACGGCAGTATAATTCTGTTTTGCATTTGACCTATAACTGCATCGCTATAATACCAATCTGCTAATTCAAGTAATTTTCTATTACTAATATATTCTAATGCTCTATTAAATAACGGACTGAACTCCCATTTATCTAATTGCTTAGAACCTTTAGGTAAAGTTATTTCTGGCCAATTTATTTTATATTCAGATGTTTCTTCTTTTACTGGTTGAACTAAATCTGCTTCTCGCATCGTCTCCAGTTGAAGACGTTGTATATCCGATTTAGGTACGCCTAAATATCTTAATAGTTTTTTAAATCTATCAGTAAATCTATCTGTTGGCTTCCAACCTGTTTTGTAATTACAATTAAAACAATGATATATTATACCTTCTTCAGGTGTAAAAATAAAACCGCCTCTATGTCTTGTGTCGGGTCTAGATTGACCGTAATGAATACAACATGGACAATTTATAGTGGTCCAACCAGATGGAGTCTGTTTTGCGTTTATTGGAAGATTTGCTTTAACAACATCCAGAACTATACTCATGCATATAGTTTAACTTCTATATAAGATTTTGTCAACCGTTCCTACATTAGCAGCATCTGGATCATGGGCAAATCTAATCCATGTTAAACTAGATGTAAAATTAACAGAATCAATTAATTGATTTGATGATGATGCGGTATAAGCACCTGAACCAATTGATATAGGGAAAAACCCAGAAGCAGCAGATGTTGATTCTATTGATCCTTCTACATAAATGTTTCCTGTATAATTGGTATGATAAATTGCTAATGTATGAAGAATATTATTTGTATCACTAACAAATATTGCCGAACTATATGTTTTATCGCCTATTCCTCCAGGAATAGAAAAAGTAGTAGTTATCGAATCTTCAAATTCGGGTATAGGTCCATCTTTAATTTCAATAGTTACTTTTGTATTATCGGATCCATCTACAAATAAAGGCAATGATTGTCCGTCGTTATTTGTTAATGTTACTGCTAATTCATAAAATCCTGATTTTATAACAGTTAAATCAGCATCAGATATTGTTAAAGTGGCTTTCCCTGTAACATTTTCTATTTCTACTAATTCTCTAGAAAATAGTAAACTTTTGGTTGTATGGTCTACTAAATATGCTGTAAGTGTACCAGAATTTAAATTAACAGGTTTTCGGTCGGTATCTTTAATGAAAAAATTTAATACAGTACTAACACCTTTGTAAACTTTTATTATTTTATTATTCATAGGAGGATTCACCGTTTTGTTATTATCATTTGCTAACATGAGATGTATATCGATATCGTACTTATATAAATAAATTGTTTCAGCCATATTATATCTCACTTAAATATATTTATCGTAATTTACTTATGGAACTAGAATCAGAAACAAAAGAATTTTTAGATAGATTTCCTTTTTTAAGTTTATGTAAACAAGGAAATGAAGAATATATAGGAATTGTGCAAAATATAGGAAATACTGTTGCTTCTGTTTATGTATTTAATAAATTAAAAGAAAAAGAAAAGAAAAAACTATTTTTAGAACTCGGAGAAGAATGGTGGTGGGAATCTAATAGAATGATTCCTATTAACATAATATTAGGAAAAAGATTTCAAGATTTTCGATATATATTAACTAGTTTTTCTATTAAAAATTTCGAAATATTGTACGGGCCTTCTATATCTTTACAAGATGTAATACAAAAAAGAGTCAAACGTAGGCAGATTCAGCTAATTCGCAAAGAGAATTGAGCTGGACTGTTATTGCATATGCATAACTTATAGCATGAGATTTTTTAAAGTAATATGAACCATCTTGAGGCTTTTGCCATACTTGTTCTTCTATTACTATCCATGGCTGTCCTAATAAGTACCTTTTGGCAGGTCGTATTATAGCTAATACCATAGCAAGCTGTTCAACAGACCTTGGTTTTATTTGAGAAACTATATCATAATGATCATGTATGTGAAATAATTGCTGAACAATTTCTTTATGCAATAACAGAGTCCAATCCGGGATTCGTTCCAATAATCTATTTAGGTGAGCTTCGTCTTTGACATGTTCATAGATATTTACATTAAGTAAATCTATTTTAAAATAGCCTAAATCCTCTGCTTCTTTATAATTTATAGTACTTAAATTGGTACTAGGATCGTGTGGCATATCATGAAAATAAACACCTGTATTGTGTTTTTTTACTGTGTCAGTAATAATACTTGCCGGTATGTGCTTTAACCTGTTTAGCACATCATCTCTATTTTTTAAGTCGATATCAATATCTGTCATTTACAAGTTTCATCAATTACTTCTAATGCATTTAAAGATGCAGGATATTTCTTTAACTTATGTTTCCATGTGTTAACATTAATATGATTGATTACTATTTCTAATTCTTTTTCATTTAATCGATCAACCATACGTTGACCAGCACTAGTACCATAAATAATCCAAGGGCTAATACGTCCGGTGATGATAAAATGAGTTGCCCTGCTCGGGGATACTTGATCAAAAAACTCTGTCCAATGTCTGTTAGTTTCATTGCTCCACTCCTCTGCTAATAATACGACAGATTCAACTGCCCGGTTAGGGTCTTCTTTTAAAGAATACTGTTTAATAAATTCTTCTAATACAAAACTCTTACACCAATCTCGTATTTTAACACCTTGTTGCATAACAAATTTAATAAATTCTTCTTGTTGATTCATAGGTAATTTTAAATCAGCAAGATATTTTCCGAATGTATAAAATCCATTATATTCAGGCGAACTAATAAACTTAGTTAATGGTTGTTTATCTTTGTGTATTCCGCCCGGCATACAAGTTTTATGAAATACACAATATGCTTCATATGCCAATCTACTAGGCACTTCATCTTTAGTATTCCATCTATGTTTTTGCTGGCACATATGAACTGCAAGAGTTCTCTCACGATTAAATGATTTGAAGCAATACTTACATTTAAAAGATTCTGTCAATTTCTTTATCTGTGAGTCCTTGTTGATTGGCGTAGTCTTTAAGTTCATCAATTGTATTTAATTCTATCAATGTGTCTAATTCGCTATCTTTTAATTCTGGAAATGCTTTTGCTAGCCATGTTTTTACTTTAGGCTTTTCTTTACGTTTGCCTGGTTTAACCCAAGGATGAAATTGTTTTTTACCTATACCACACAATGACATCAACAACCATTGCAATTCTACATGGTGTCGTAAGTCATTAAAATTAACATTTACAAGATCATTAACCATTTGTAAATAATGATCACGAAATATAGGACTGTCAACACTAGAAGCATACCGCATATAAAGCCATGTACTAAACTTCTTTTGTTGTTCTTGATCTAAACTATTATAAAATTCTTTATTACGCTTATCTATTGCCAAACAAACATCTTTTAAATTTATTTTATTCATAAAATAATGGTTTTTCTTCCCAGAAGCCTATTGCCAATGAACATCTAATACCACTATAAATTTTTTCTACGCCATGCAAAGTATATCCACCATCAAAAATACATAATCTATTTTGAACAGGTTTTATTTTTTCATAATATTCTGTTTTAGTTGGTCCTTCGTATATACGTAAGTATCCTCCTTGTATATTATTTTTCCATAAATACATTACGGCTTTTATACCCATATTTGACCTATGTCAAGAACTTCAGGAACTTTATTGATCTCTTTTAGAAAAAATGCACATTGAGGTTTATCTTGATTATTTAAAGGCATAGTTAAAATATGTCCCGGTTTCAATTTAGGAACAAACCATTTAGTTTCAGAATATACATTTTCTATAGTTATAGGTAAAAAACTAGGCATTATATCTGTTGAAGGATTTAAAGAAAATGCTTTAAAATTTCTATCATTTAATGTCATTAATGGCATTATTTCTGCATCGCCTACATCAGGTTCACTAATAACTAAACTCCAATCTAACGGTATGTTTATTATATTATTACCTATTTTACAAACTGCCGCAGGAGAATTAAAAGATTCTAAAAATACTAAAGGAACAAAAATATAATCTATGTCATTTGGATCAGAACAATCTAATACACTATACCTTATATCATCTATTTCGTCTGGTAAATTATCTACTTCTAATGGTTTATTTTCTAATGTTAATACTTTCATATTGTAGTCTTTTGAATTGTAAACGGATATTTTGCTTCCGTATAAAACTTTTTGCGTTTGGTTAAATGTCGTTTGCTAAACTTTGCCGAAGATGTAATATCCCATACTTTTACAAAGTCTTTATCTTGTGCTTTTCGAATACCCCTCCCAATTGATTGGATGACTCTGATAAAACTTTTGCCTGGTTCGACGAGGACCAAATTGAATATCCTAGGAATATTGATGCCAACAGATGCAACCCCATAAGTAGCGATAATGACTTTGTTGTTAGAGTCTTGTACTTCGTTATATTGTTCTCGTCTCTCTGCTGACTTAACGGAACCTGATATAAAAACGCTCTCATCTCCTAGCCTTTCTTGTAGCATCTCCCCTGCTTTAATACGGTCTACCAAAACAAGTGTATTGCCTTCTTTGACAATGTCTTTGAATAATTCTGATAGATAATCTAATCTATCTGAGTTTGTTGTTAAGTAAGTTAACTCGGATTGGTAATTAGGATACTGAACTGTATCCTGTATCTGTACTATATTTATTTCGCAGTTAGCAAGAACTTCTTGCTCTTGTAAATCAGATGCTCTTAATCTGTTTATTACATTGCCTAAAGATGCTTTAAGACTTACAAACTGGTGTTCTTCTTGTGGAATAGTACCAGTAAGTCCCCAACGAATAGGTATGGATGCAAACGGCCCTGTTAATAATTTACGTAATACATCTGCTTTGGCCATGTGTACTTCGTCTACCATAATGCATACTACACCTTTGGCAAATGTTTTAAGTCCTACATCAATTTCACCGTCCTTATATCGCTTGTCCATAGAATTAAGGCTCTGCCATGTACATATTGTGTGAGTCTTGCCTATGTCTTTTCTATCTCCAAAGAATACACCTACATCAAGCCCTAAGTTCTTATAGTCATCTTCCGTTTGTGTAACAAGGTCTTTATTAGGTACAATGACTATACTACGCCCATATGGTTCAACACAATAACTTAAAGTAGCCGTAATTAACGTCTTTCCGGCGCCTGTAGCAATCTCCTGCAAACATTGTGGTTCTGCTAAAAATTGATTAACTATTTCTACTTGATAATCACGTAATACTATATTCTTGCCTTCGTGTGTGTGTCCTTTAGGCCACGTTAGTTTACCATGTATAGTTTCTGTTACTTCGTCAAAACTAAATGTTTGATTCTTACGATGGTCTTTGATATTAATAACATACTTCTCATTTAGTATAGGTATGATTTCATCAAGTAAATTAAGGTATGTAACTCCGCCTACACTAAAGAAGGAAACACATCCATCCCATCGTCCTAACTTATAAGCAGGCACATGAAATGCATGTGGTAAAAAATACTTAAACTTTTTTTCTAGTTGTCTTCTTGTAACTAGATCAAGGTCATGTATTTTAACATTTACCTCATCTTTTATTTCAATTATACATTCTGGCATCAGGTCATAAAAAAAGGAGTTCAAAGAACTCCTTTTTGTTTAAGGGTTAATAATTACTTGCGTTTTATGCAAGTGTTTTCTGCTAGCCTTTCCCAACGTGTTGGGGACATCTTTTTAAGATCTGCAATCTTAGTTACCATTCTCAAGCTCACCTCACGTAACTTATCTTTATTCTCTTCCATGTAACTAACAAGTCCTGCAACTTCTTCCTTGCTAAAGTTATACTTCTCAAGCATCCCATCTTTAACAATTTGTTTTACACGGAGCATTTTATCACGCATCGTGTCGAGTGTTAAGTCCAAGTAATGGCACCTTGAAAGGATTGCATCTAAGTGATCTTTGATCTTGCCTTTGGCACTATCAAATTTAAGGTTAGTAATAAAAATTACTGATCCACAAAATTCAAATTTCTCTGGAACACCTTCTCTGCGTAATGCTGAACTCTCTGTGTTCCAACTAATCATTCGTTTTGCACTTGAATCCAATGCCGCTTTCAACAAGTTCAAACTAACTTCGTCCCAAAGGATGCTATCACAGTCATCAAGTACCAACACGCTTCCTGGATCAGCGTACCTGTAAAGTAACTGGTACAAACCAATCGCACTTGCCGCACCTTTTTCGGTTCCAAATCTAATAGGCTTATCTGCAAGTTTATCAAACATACTGTTCTTCTCAATAACTTTTTCAACACCGTAACTTTTACCTACTCCTGGAGGACCTGTTACTACCATCCCTCGTACAACACCGTCTATTGAGCCTTGTGCCATCTCGTCTAAAATCTCAAAACGTTCGCGGATTTCGTCCAGCCTCTCTTCGTCGCTGATTTCTTGTTTTACTGCTTGTGGTGTATTATCTACAACTTCTTGCTTCACTTCTTTTCCGTAAAAATTAACAACTTCATAGTCGTTTTTACTAACAAGTTTAATACGGATTTCTCTGTCTGGATATCCATCAACCTGGGCACCATCAACAGTAATAAAGCCGCCGTTCTTACCTACCAAAAAACCTTTCACTAAAGGAAAAGTTTCGTTAAGTACCTGCTTGCCGCCGTATTCACCGTTATGTACTTTTGCATTAATTCGCATAGTGCATCCTTGTTCGTTGTTAATGTTTACTCTCTCGTTCAGCATGTAAGTATTATACTATCTGCAACAAAAAAGTCAACCTTTTTTGGCATTTTTTTCTTCTTTTTTTCTATCTTTTTTCGTTTTTTTTACTATTTCTACTAAACTTTCGGCCGTTTTTTGTTCTTTTTGTTCTTTTTCTTGTTTAGGTAAAAAAACATCATAATAATAATCTTCTGTGCTACCCATTATAATCCAATATCTTCTAATCCTGCTACTCGCAGTTTAACAATATTATTAATTTGAAATTGCTTTGCGTCTAAGGCTTTTATAAGACCATGAAAACGATTTCTTAGTAATGCAAACTCATTTATTAAGTGCTGAAAATCTGCAATTTCATCTTCACCATCAACATACTTTTCTGCATCCCTGGAACTTAACATTTTATTGTAATGTTCTGTGTATTGCCTAAAAACGTGAGATCGTTTCTTGCGAAGCTCTATATTAAGAAATTCTAAGATTGCTTCTATTTCTTGCAGTTGATTAAATCGATGCTCTACGATGCCAGGCATCTCACGAGATAATCTTTCTAGGTTGCCTTTCATGCCACACTCGACTCGTGCTTTCTCTAACTGCTCTTCGTATGCTGATATGCAGTTTACAAGTTCGCCTAAGTCTTGTTGGACTTTTCTATACCATGTGCTCATTAATAATCGTATACTTCAGGGTCCTCTTCCTCATCTTCTTCTTCATAAAACATACTCGTCAATACATCATCCATCACTCCGTCGTAACCTTTTAACTCTCTTATGTTATCTTCGATAACATATCCATTGTTATCAAACTTTTCTAAAAGTTCTTCACATACTATTTCGTGATCCTTAGATGATGAATATGATTTAATAACATCCCATAAATCATATATTAAATGGACTTCTTGTTCATTCATCTTCATTGACATCCTCCTCTGGTAATACGTCATCGTTATTTACCAAAGGAGCGTCATTTTCTTTGAAATCATCTATAACTTTTTGTAAGTTTTTTTGATCCCATTGCTTGCGAAATTCTTTTATTTCTTCGCCTTTTGCAGTCGTATATTTTAGTTTATTTCCCTCTTTAACTATTACTCCTGCTTTTTCAAATAAGTCTAAACATCCACTATACGGATCCATGCCTGTATCATACGGTATTTTAATCTGCACACTTTCGAATGGCTTTGCAAAACGTGTTTTCATTACTTTACATGCAGATCTAATACCTCTAATATCTGATATCTTATTACCGTCTTCGTCTTCTTTAAGTTTTAGTTTTCGCATTGCAACAACAATAGACGAAGCATATATAAAACCTTGTCCGCCACTAATCTTATCATCAGGATCAAACATGTCTTGTGATGCATATGTATGATTAGTAGCAATTAAACCTACAGGATTACCTGCAATTAAATTGACACTATTACGAACTAATGCTGTTAGTGCCTTAGGTTTACGGCCCATGTCACCTTTCATATCACCTTTTTCAAATTGATCTTTATCGGTCGGAGTCAGTAGCATACCAAGCGAATCTATAACAAAGAGAACCTTTTGGCGTTCTTCGTATGGTACATCTGCATATTGATCGCGGTAGCCTTTCATAAACTCACTGATAAATTTTGCAACTTCATCAATCATTGATACGCCGAACCGTAATAACTTTTCTTCTGAAATATCTACATCCAATGCTTGTAACCAATCTGAGTCTAAAGCATTTTCTGAATCTAATAAAATAGGGAGAATGCCTTGTTGTTGGGCATTACGCACTAAGTTTCCACTGGCAATGAAACTTTTACCACTACCTGATTCACCAGCAAGGCATGTAACTCTCCCTAAAGGAATACCTCTATTAAAATCTCCTGAGATTAAAAAATTAAGTGCTAAGTTACCAGTACTGATCCAATCAACGGGGTCATGGAATCCTGTGGACATTCCTGGTACTGCTTTTGTAATACTTTTTCTAAATTTAGATATATCAAATGGTTTCATTTTTTCCTGAGTAAAGGGGGACCTTTGCCCCCCTGGTTATATAACTCTTGGTTATATAACTCTTGGTTATATAACTAATTAATTATTGAGATTTGCGATCCCGGATCATCTTAAGAATTTGATCCGCCGAAGGCTTTTCTTCTGTAGTATTAGTTTCTGTTTCAACTACTTTCTCTTCGGTAGGAGTTGCTGCTTCTGCAACAGGTTCAGTTGTTGCAGATTGTGTAACAACTGGTTCAGGTGTTCTAGGTGCCGGTCTAGTATTAAGTTGAACACCTTGTGGAGTATAGTATGATCCAAACCTTTCTGGATCATATAGTTCGCCTGCAACCGATGCTTCAAACATTTCAAAGATAATACCAATCTCCTCGTTGCTTGGTCGCTTAGGCATAAAATCATTAAGAGTAAACAAACCATTAGTTTGGATTGCATCTCTTTCTGTTTGATCTAAACTTCTTTCCCTACGAGACCAATTAGATGTAGAATAATCTGCATATTGGCCTTTTTGTGTTTTAGTAAGTTTGAAATCAGTTCCTGCTTCATAGTCTGTAGGAATTTCAGAAAAGTCCGGATCCATCAAAGATGATGAAATAATCTTAAAGATAGATGAATTTATAATAAACCTGCGAATAGGATTTTCCGGAATACTATCCTCTTGTAGCGATCCATCTACTACAAATCCTTGAAAGATATAAGATCGTTTTTTCCAATACTTACGACCTTCATCTTCGAGACCTGGATCTTTAAACCAAGGACGAATTTCAGCATGTACTGGACATGCATCGCCCCACATTTCTACACAAGGAACCTGGACTGTAACATTACGTGACTCGTCCTGTCCTTTGATACCAGGAAATGATAAACGGATCATTTGACGCTCTTTCCAGAAGAACGTATTAGATTCATCTCCGTCTGGTAAAAATCTTAATGTTGCTGTTGTATTTTCTGGGATGTTCCAGAAGGCGTAAATTGCGATGTCGGATTGAAAGTTCCCACCGAATTTTTGCTCTTTCTCCAAGAGCTTTGCTCGTATTTCTGCTAGTGTAGCCATATTATTTCTCCTATATTAGCCTATGTTTGTGCCTAAATTTCTATTGCTTTTATTAGCCTAGTGTCCATGACAAACATCATGAACTTATTATAACAAATCTATTTATCAAAGTCAAGTCTTTTATGCATCTTTTCTTGCTTTCATTTTTGCTCGTGCAATATTACCTGCTGGAGTTGCTTTTAGATGATCATATGCACCTGGCTTTACTCCGTAACTTCGACCTCGCATTTTATATTGCGGCGATCCTTGAACCATTGCACTCGGTTCAATACCATGCTTCTTGGCATGCATTAATGCTTGTGTAGATTTAAGAGGATCCATTCCAAGTTTTGTTGTCATTTCATCATGTGCTTGAACATTCTTTTTTAAATCAATTTGGCGTTGTTGGTGATTGCTTAATGTATTAATATCTTTTCTAAGGGATCCTTCTTGAACTGCTTGTAAATGCTCTTTGAATGTCTTTGGTTCTTTACTTTCACCATAATAGCCGTAGTCTTCATCAGTACCAAGGCCTGCTGAAGCCATACCTGAATCAAAATCCCCATCCATTGGTTCACCATCATCGGTAGCAAAATCATCGCCGTATTCACGATCTAGTTCTTCTTGAATCCATTGGTCTGGATCACCATCTCTTGCTTTAGCAATACCATATGGCATTTCGCCCGAACTTATATAATGCTCATATAGCTCATTATATAACTCATCATGATCAAATAGCATAGAATCTCCACGCATCACTGATTCAAATGATTCTCTATGTTTAGCAATAATATTATCTAAACTTCCACTTGGTTTTCTTGGTGCACCCCAATCTTCTGCTTCTTCATCGTCGTCGGGTGGAATATCAAAAGGATCTTCTTTAATAGGAAGTCCTGCCAATTTTCTTAAATCATTTTCATTCTTAATATCTGGAATCATTTATATACCCCTGCGAGTTTTAAAACGGTATCGTCGGCTTCGCCTACTGCTTCAGCTGACAGTTCTTTCTTCATTGCTTGAATTTCGCTTTTTGTTCTATAACCTTTATTAGGCATATCGGTCATAAATTTTTTCCATCGAGCTTTTTTTGACGGGCTCTTTCTATCCATTTGCCTTTTGACACCCATAGGGTTGACACCCGTACTTGCTACGGAGCTATTTACACCTACCGCGGTATCTATACCAATCCCTTCTGCTGAATCATTATCACGCGGTTTAAGTGTTGGTTTTTTGAGCGGTTTAAGTGTTGGTTTTTTGAGCGGTTCAAGTGTTGGTTTTTTGATATGACTCTTTTCAAAAAAGATATCATTACTTGCAAACTTACTAAACGCTTCGTCGAGTTCATCGATAAACGATTCTTCCATTGGTGTATCGGGCTGTTCAGCAACAGGAGTTTGTCCGGTTTCCATAATAGATTTCACTAATGCCAATGATTCATTTTTCATTGGCACGTCATATCTTGGAAAATCGACCGCTACTTGCTTCATTAAAGTTTGAACATTCTCATCTAAAATATGCTCAGCCATAAAATTAATTATATGCTGATTCTTTTTAGTAACATTGTCAAACATTAAATTAGCAGGATTTTCTGGATGATCTGCTTCTACCATTTGTACTTGAATTTCTCCTGCATTACTAACTGCCTCTTTGAACTCGTCATATGTTTCTGAAATTCTACTTGAATTATTCATCTCAGAAACTATCCGAGCAACATACGGAAGAACTGATTCCATGTCCTCGTCAAATCGTACAACTGTAAACTTGTTTTTAAGTTCGTCTACTAATTGTTCATCTAATTCTTTTTTAGTTTCACCTAAGGTTTCGACTACACTTGCATATCCTCTATGTGTAGACATACGCTTCAATGATTCTTTAACTTGGTTTAATCGTGTTTTAATACCACCAATAACTGGTTCTGTATCTTCATTCATTAAACCATTTGATTTAGAATAACGCATAAATTTAGTTAACCCTAAACTTTCTTCTGAAAGTTTTGTAATATATGAACCAATATTATCATATGGTGTTCCGCCTTCTGCAACATGCCGTGTCATTGCTCTTGCGGCTGCCAAATGATTGTATGGATACTTAAAACGTTCACCGGCACTATTTTCTACAAATAATGCAGTAATGTTTCTTGCTCGAGACCCTCGAGCACTTTCGTCTACTGGCTTGTTATGCCGTATAACTAACTTTGCGTTATCTAATGTTTGGTAACTAGATTTACTCGACCCGTAAGCGGGTGATAAACCTTCTGCGATGTTTCCCATATCTGCGTTCCTATTTATTGCTTGGTATGCAAAATCCTTAGGCTGAATTTCTTTGCCGTAATTTTTAACAGTAAAATCTATTGCATTTTTTCTATGTGCTAAATTCCTAACTTGTTTAATAAATTTATTGTACGGGAAATCTCCTCCTTCGTCAAGTGTAAAATTTTTACCAAAGTAAACTTTTATACTTTGAGGATCTTCGTCTGATTCATATGTAACCATAAATTTTTTATCTGTAGCATAAAACTTTCTTGCTTCAGCAGGATCTATTACCCGTTTACCATCTTCATTAAACAATTGAATATTTAAATTAAAACCTTTAATTGTCTTAAATAAATCATGTGCTATAATATTATTATTTACTGCCATAAGATTTCATCCATTATTTAATATATTTATTAGATTACGGCAATTGGCATGGGCATATCGATAGGGTCTATACTAAGAGGATCTATTAATTCATTAAATGCATCTTCGTCGTGTTTGGTAATTTGATCAATAATTCGTATACATAACACCAAAGCCATAACTAAATCGTCATGTTCGCCATCTTTTGCTTCAAAACCTCTGCCTCTAGCTACAAAAGTCTTTAATTCTTGTATTAAATTTTTACTATATACTTTAATTTTGTCGTTTTCTATAAAGTATTTTAGTCTACTACATGCTTCTAATTTACTTTTTAATGTTGTAGTAAACCCTTTTGTAAACCGAAAAGTTCTATTATTTTTAGGTTCATTAATTAAATTACCATAAAAATTAGTACTACCTAATTCTTCTAATGATTGTATAGATGCTCTACCTATACCATTATTTTCTAAACTAAAATAAATGTTTTCTTCAGTTTTTGTTTCGTCGTAAATATCTTGTAATATACCTTGTAATATTAACATTTGACTACGTACATCTGTTTTGTTATGTTTCCATTCTGCTACTTGTTGTAAACCTGGCATACTGAAAACTTCAATGGCACTAAAGTCACTACCTGTACCTATACACGGATCTAATCCTATAAAATATGTAGAGTTTTTATTAATTTCCGAGAACCAACGAACTTGTCCTGTTTTGCGTACAGGATCTTTATGTTCTAATAATACAAGTTTTAACGGACTAATTAGTGTTTCGTCAGCAGTAATAAACTCACATCCATGCTCTCGTCTGAAACGCTCGTCTCCTATTTTTGCCTTTTCTTCATCTGCCCATTTTTGATTTCTATCTGGATGTTCGCTCCAATGACATGTAAACCCTTTAAATCCATTTTTACCTATTTCTTTTTCGTTTCCATACTCATCTGTATTATCAATTGCTAACTTCCATATTTGTGCAAATTGATCGTTATCCTGATTAGGTGTACTTGTAATAATACACTTACCACCAGTAGACAATGTTGGAGATAATGCTGTCCAAAATTCTTCTGCCATACGTGGTTGCACGTATGCAAACTCGTCTAAGTAAATGAGGGTTAAACTCATACCTCGACCAGTAGTTTCTGTTGTTGCTTGTGAAACTATACGTGAACCGTTTTCAAATTCTATAGATCCTTTGTTGTAACTTGTACAACCTGAACGAACAAAGTCAGGTAATGTTTCGTATATAAAACGCAATCTTTGCATTATTTCTTGGGCACCTGCGTATTTGTGTGCCGCAATTAATATAACAGAATCCGGCTTATACATTGCATACCATAATAAGTATGCCGCGGCCGCAGTTGACTTTCCTGTTTGCCGCGGCATCAATGCTATTGCATACCTATAATCATTATATGTATCTATTAATCTTTTTTGATAATCGAATAAATCAAATTTTACTCGACCTTTAACAGGATGCTGAATACTACAATAGTTGCCTATAAAATATATAGGGTCTTGTATACACTTTGCAAGTTCTTGTATTTCTTCGTTAGTATACTTTTCAGATTGATGTGGACGTTTTACAAGGGTTGTATCAAACTTTGCACTCATTACTTAAGATAATTAGATTTAATATTTTGAGAACCTTTGTCTCTAGGCCCTACCTCTAACTCGCTTTTTTTAACTACCGGGCTCGTAAATGTTATTTTGTTTTGTGCTTGTTGCCTTGCTTGATCCATGGTCTTAAAATTTATTGGTTGCTTTCGTGTATCTCGTATTGCTTGATCCATTGTTTTAATTTCTGGCTCAAGTTTTGTTGCAGCCGGTTGCTTTCGTGTATCTCGTA
>CEPZ01209621.1_pt1 | contig 15610 bp, 18 predicted proteins | sample 530461 | NCBI WGS metagenome assembly CEPZ01 (sample SAMEA2620106, study PRJEB7988) | marine metagenome | isolation source: saline water (ENVO:00002010), including | reverse complement strand
ATGTTATTAGTAATTCAACCTCTCCGATCAGGAGGAACTATAATTAATAAATAGATAATTCTTTCAAAAAATAAATTTTACTTCTAAACACCTTATTTTACTAAACAATTTACAAAAATTGACTTCTTCCATAATTTTTAATATAATTATTATATGGAAAATAATAAAATTATTAAAATTGAAAATGTAGAGATTTCTGATGTTATTGAACTTATTAATCTGGGGTTTATCCAAACAAAAACTCCAAGATCATTTTTTATTACAGAAAAAAAATACTTATCTAATCAAAAGTCTGTAAACAAAATTTTAGATAAGTATCCTGATTATAAAAATTTAAATTGCAATGAGAGTTTAATTAATAACTTAGTTTAATCACAACTGTTATTGATCTTAACAAATATATTAACTCCTAAATTTTCGGGTCTGATTTCTGATGTGTCCCATTTTACCCCGATTCCTGTTGCAGGAGCTGCCCAGTATCCAGTAAATAAATTTCCTATAAAACTACTGGTTGACTTTCCCATATAAACAGGGTCATGACTGTATAATGAACTGTTACCCTCGTTTCTTACGGTGTTATTCATTTCAAAACCTTTCCAGTCTTGACCTTGAGTTGCCCCTAACCCTGCACCGGTATCTCTTATGAACTTATTTAAAGAATTAGGTAGATTCTGCAATCTATTCCCGGTATGAGTATCTAAATCTGATCCTGAAATGTTTTGTCCTCTCATTTTAACCCAGCAATTACCTGCTAATGCTTGAAATTCTTGCTCGTTTAATAGTGAAAACTGTAAGCTACCGATATGATTAATGGACTCATTCAAATCTTTCGACCTAATAGGGTCTCCTTGAGAGAACCTTGCATGTAAATTAAGTGAACTTAAAAATAAACAAACAATCACTATTTTTTTCTTAATCATTGCCTGGCTCCTGACCCATTAACCTGATTATTAATTAATGCTTCCAGATTTGTTCTTACATCAGAACATCCACCAGTTTTTAATTCAAATAAGTGACCTTCTACTACGTCATCAGAATCGTGGTCTTCGTAAACAAATACTGCAGCACATTGCATCTCCGCTCCTGTATCAGAACATTTTCCTTCAACCTCTAGAATAACCAATTTCGCATCTTCTTGACTGTTTTGGCTTAACCCCACCGAAGTATATTCTAAAACTTTATCCTCTGAAGCACTGAATGTCCCACAAAAATCACTTAAATCGTAGTCAGAATTTCCATCGTCTAAAATTTCAAAGCTAAATGTCTCCTTAGCTCCATTTTCTTTTATTAACTCCATCAGCTCCTCGTCTTCATAGAAAAGTAAAGTCTTTGGGTTCTCATTAGAGCTAGAACTTGAATAAAGTTTATTAAAATAAAGATCTGCGGGATTTCCTCCTGAGCTAGAAGATCCACAAGAGGCCAATAATAATAATAACATACAAGACAATAATAGTTTTTTCATAAAAAATATTTCCTTTCTATCTTTAAATAGAATTATTTTATGTTTTTTATTTAATCTTTTTCATAATAAAAACTAATTAAGCTTTATATACTTAATAAGATATTCTTATGTCGAATCTGATTAATATAGAGGGGATTATTTTATAATTTCAATAAATACCTTTGAAATCAAAGAATATGAAAGTCTTGAAATTAACTATATTGGTTGTCTTACTTACTAATGAAGAAGCCTGGATTTAACTTAGGAATAAAGGGGTTCTACTCTGGGAATAATCAACCCCTTTTGAGTTTCAATTATTTTATGCCAGATTTAAATCCTTTTTATTCCTGAATATTTTTTGCCTATTACTAATCAGCCAAGAAATAGAGACAAATGCTAGAATAATTAGTAATATATTTCCTCCACCATAATATTTTGTCAAGAACGTGTATAAATATTTTACCACATTAAAAGCTTTGAGTCTAGATTCCTTAACTTTAATATAGCCCAGTTCTTTTATTTTATCTTGAACATAAGGTAGGTGTAAAGCACCCCATGGAACGACTAAGTTTTCTTGACCTTCAAACTCATAGATATGCTCCATTAAACGAACAGATCTCCCATCAATAATATCCCTTTTCATATTCTTCATTTTATCAATGAAAGAAATATCCTCTAGATCCATTTTAGATAACTCTCCCTTAGGAATTAGATCAATATAAGTAAAAACATCTTTTAGAGTTTTTATGCTTAGATTATTTAACTCACTCATTTTCTTGTCTGCAACAATAAATTTGTTCCCGTCTCTATTCGGATCAAAATGCATTTCTTGAGCGCTTAAGTCTACATACTCAGATAGCCCTTTATAAGTCATTGGAACATCCATTTCCACGTCCTTTTCGACCATCTCAAGTAAGAAAAGAGAATTCTTGTACCTATTAGATATTTCATCGTAATATTCTTTGTCCGCAATATGCACAGTACCTAATAGAGTAATAGTCTTATTTCCCTTTTGAAAGACTCTCTCTACAGAATAAAGATTCCATCCAAACAAGTTTACATAGTAGCTTGATGTTAATAATTGTACTGCAGCAATTAATATAATAATTGCTAGCAACTTCTTCTTCGATCCAAATAATACTTTAAATAATGTTTCCATTCTTATATTTTACAATATAAACTTATTTATGCAAGCTTTTTATTTAAAAAAGTAAATAAATGTCTCAATATGAGAAAAAAGTATTTTTTTTGAACTTTTTTTTATTTTATTACCATTTATCTTAGTATAAAGGAGTTCAATATGAAATTATTAGAAGTAATATTTTCTATGTTAGTCGGAGCTATACTAACCGCTTTGGTTTTATTTGCTTTCAGTTCTTTTAATCAAAGATTAGATAAAATATCTGAAGACGTAGTTTCAGCATCTCAAGATGGAGAATCTTGTTATCTTGAAGGGATTAAATCTTTAACTCTTGAAAACGAAGAGTTGAAAGCTGAAATTGAAAAGTTAAAGAATAAAAATGAAGAGCTACATAGATATTTAGTTAACCTTAAGAATTATTATGATCTCGAAATGGATAAATTAAAACAAGAAAATAAAGGCCTAAGAGATAAATTAGCTGAAGCTAATAAAATGTCTAGTCTTTATTTAAATAAATATAATTCTTGTGCCTCTAGGCCTCCTGTTATCCAAAAAGAAACTAAAATTATAGAAAAAGTTGTAGAGAGAAAGGCTTCTCCTGAACCTAGACTTAAAGCTCCAGAACCAAAAGCCCAGGAAGTTCCGAAAAAAGAAAGGCAAGACGTAATCCTTGAGGTATGGGAAGAAAAATAATAAGAAAGCAGGGATAACCTGCTTTTTTTTTTATGTTAATTCTTTTTTTACTGTAAAATTTATTTCTTGATCGATATATGTTTGCATATATTCTGGTCCTGATTTCTCTTTCACGAGTTTGTCAAAGTAAGAATCCACTTCTTCAATTCCTTTTTTCTCTTTTAATTCTTTTTTTAGTAGAAATCTTTCTTCTTTGATCATTAACTTTAATCTTTTCCAGACTTCAATTGTAGCAAGGGTATCATCTTTGGCTTTATGGGCATCTAATGGAATAGAAAATACCTCACATAATGATTCAAGTTTTAATTTTCCGCCCTTTGTCTGCAGGACTTTTGCGTTTTTTAATCTTCCAGCGATTAACAAAGTGTCTTCAATATAATCAGTGAAATACTTTTGCCATAATGATTCATTATCCATAAGTAAATGATAAATAAAGAAGTTTCTATCGAAACCTACATTCTGACCCAAAAGAGTTAATTTATTCTTTCCGGATTCTGTATGCTTCTCTAGAAAATCAATTAACAGCTTAGAAGCTTCCGTATATGTAATAGCAATTTTATCATGCTCTTTTAGATCGATACCATTAACATCTAAAGCTTCTTGCGTGTATTTATACTCGCCATCATCAGGCTTAGTGCTTAAATCTAATTCGTCAATTAGCTCTCCATCTTTATCTAGCACGGCAAAATAAGCGGTTAACAATGAAGAGTTTTCAGGTCTAAATCCTCCAGTTTCTCCATCTGATCCTATAAACATTTTATCTCCTTATTCTTAATAAATAGACTCTCTCTTTATTTTCAATACTTTTTCTAATTCGTTAACTCTCTTTGTTATATACAATTTTTCTTCAGATTGTAATACTCTTCTAACTGAAGAAATTTTATTTTCTATATCTTTTAGATAATTTATGAAATCTTTTTCTCCAAATACAGAGACTAATCCTCGCAATTGATTAATGCTTGCTTTTTGATCATTTAAATTAGATTTTTCTTCATTTATCTTGTCTAGAATCTCTTGTTTTGAGCTAATTAATAGATCAACGGCCTCCGTGAACATTAAAGGGTCTCCGAGAAAATTCTTTAAATTATTAGGCTCTTCTTTTAGAAGAATCTTACGATCTTCTTTTACCCAGCGGATAATTTCATTTACATTATTCTCGTCTACAACTCTAAAAATTCCAAGATCTCTGTGTCGGGCTTTCGTCTGATTATAACCAAGTATGTATAATCTATTATCTGATAGATCTCTTACTGTATCAATTAATCCTTTAAACATAGAATCTGATAAATCAACGATAAAAATATCTACTAAATTTACCCTTACAAAATCAATTAGATCCATAAAATCATTAAAGTTTTTTACATTATTAGACAACTCTATCTCTCTAATGATCTTAGATTTTATTTCTTCTTCGGCACCATAAAAGATTATATTCATAAAAATATTATACCTATATTAAATGTTAAGTCAATTATATATTTTACAAAATATTATCTTTTAACTTGTTTTTTACTACCTAAAAGATATATTTATTGAGTATGATCCGATATCTTAGAATTAAAAATTTTACATTAATAGATGAGATGGAAATAGACTTTTCAGATAACCTCAATATCATTTCTGGAGAAACTGCGTCCGGTAAGTCTTTAATCATCAAAGCTATTTCTGTTCTTTCAGGAAATACACCTCCAAAAGGATTTTTAAGAAAAGATTGCACCGAAGGCTTTATTGAAGGAATTTTCATTGTAAATGGAGAAGAGATAGCAGTACGAAGAACCCTTGGCGATAAGTCTAAAATATTTTTAAATAATCATCTAAGTACCCTTAAAAATCTAAAAGAAACACTTAAGAATTCTATTACAATTTCAAGTCAAAACCATCAATTAAAGCTAAAAGAGAATAGCTTTCAAAAAAGTATTTTAAATAAAGAAGTCCCAAAAGAAATAATTCAAGAAATAGGATCAATCTACAATGAAATAAAGGCTTTAGAGAAAGAAAAAGAGAATTTATCTAGTATTGATGGATCAAAACTAGATTTTATTGATTTTCAGGTTGAAGAACTCAGTAAGCATAATTTCCGGGAAGATGAGTATGACCACTTAAGTGATCAAATAAAAGATTACTATAAAAACAAACAAATTCAAGATTACCAAAATGAAGTTATTGAAATAATTGAAAATGATGATTATGGCTTAAATACTCTGCTTTCTCGCCTAGGAGATATATGCTCAAATCTAGAAATTGATTTCGATTTAGATTTAGTGAAAGATGAAATATCAAAAATAGAACACAGATTCAATTCTGAAGAAATCGAGTATGACATTAATGAGCTTGAATATCGAAAATCTTGTTATAATTCTTTTTCTCGAAAGTATAGATGTTTACCAAATGAACTTCCGTCTGTTTTAGAAAAATTACTAAAAGAAAAAGAATTATTCTCTGAAGCGGAGGAAAAGATACGTAATATAGATAATAAGATTTCCGTTTTAAGTAAGGAATTCAATAAATTAGCTAAAAATATCCACGAATATAGAAAGAAATATGCTAAAAAAATTGAGAAAAAACTTCAATCAGAGCTTGAATCTTTGAGAATGAGCACTTCGTTTAAATTTAACATCGAATTTACTGATAACAAATCATCAGATGGAGCAGATAAGATAACATTAATGATTAAAACAAATAAAGGTCAAGATTTCTACCCTATTGAGAGTATTGCCTCAGGAGGCGAGCTTTCTAGAATAGCTTTAATTCTGGAATCAAACTCCTCCACTTCAAATTGTTTAATCTTTGATGAAGTTGATGCAGGTATTGGAGGAGAGATTGGCTTCCTTATAGGAAAAGCTTTATCTAATCTTTCAAAGAATCGTCAAGTTATATGTATTACTCATTTAGCTCAAGTTGCAAAATATTCAAATTTACATATTAAAGTAGAAAAAGAAGATTCTCAAGACCAAACGAGATCTTTTTCATCAAAACTTGAAGATGACGACTCTAAAATAATTGAACTAGCTAGACTTCTAGGTAACCCTAAAGATGAAAAATATAAATCTTTAGCAAGAGACTTAATTAAGAAACCCTAGCAGGAGTTTTCTTGGGGAGAAAATTCTACACGAACTTTACTCCCGCCAGGATCTCAATAAATATATACCCTCTTTTTCATTTTAATATTTAAATGTTAAGAATGATCATTATTATTAATGACATTTATGATCAATAGTATGGAAGTTTTATATCTCCGGGTAGAGTTAAACAGATCTCTTGTGTCTCTTCTTCTGAAAATCTATTTTCATTCTTTTTTACAATTACACATCCTATCATATAAGCTAAAGAATATTTCTTAATATTCTTTACATTATCCCTAATCTTATTTTTTTCACATTTTTCTCTAGCCTCTCGGTCCATAGTTCCAGCACATCCTAGCATATATGCATAATCTAACTGTTCTTTTGTGTATAGAGATTCTTCTCCTTGACTAGGAAAGTTATAGAATACATAAAATAATAGAATAAAAAGTATAAAAAATCTCATAATAACTTAATTTTACAAAAAAAACCTATATAATATAAATAGATGAAGAAAATAGATTACTTAGACATTATTAAACATAATCTAGACAAGAGAAACATCTCTGTTAATATTTACGATGAATTACCATTCCATGGAGAATATGACTTTTGCAATAAATCAATTAACATCAAGAAGGATAAATATTTTTTCTATACATTATTGCATGAATATAGTCATGTTTTACAAAAAGAGAAGAATAATATATGGAGATATGGAATTTATAAAAATAAAATGGCCCATGATCACATAGATGGGTGGATTAATAATGATATTTATTACGCGGACTACGAATTAAGGTATATTTTCTCTAAAGCTATAGCCATCGAAAAAGATTGTGAAGAAATTGCCATTTCCATAATTAAAGAAAACAATATAGATTTAGATATTGATCAATATATTAAGAGAGTTAATTCTTGCTTGTTCTATTTCAATTATCAATATAATACAAAAAGTAAATTGATTAAGGCTCCTTATGAATATAAAGAAATAATAGACTCTATGCCTAAAAATCTTCAAAATAATTATTTTAACAATTCATTTATGGAAGTCTTTGAATCTGTTAAATGATTTAAATTTAATTATTTTTGTAAATTACTTTATTTTTTTTTATATAATTATGATGATGAAAAACACTATAACACATCTAACTTTAATTACTATACTTTGCTATATAATTATCCTTAGTATTTTTCTTTACTTTGGACGATCCAGCTTCTCTAGAGATATTGATTCTATTCAGAGTGATATATTAATTCATCTTCAATCCAAAGGAGAAAAATTCTCTAGTCTAAATAAGGAAGATATTCTCTCTACTGAGGATTACCAAAAATATGTTTCCAGAGAGCTAGAATCAATGATAGGTTACATTACGGTCTCTTTTATTGGCTTTTATCTTTTTTTAATTACTGGATATTATCTTCTTGTCTACAGACATATTTCATCGCTAATTCACCTAAATAAAAATAATTATAAAAGTTTTTCGGGAAAAATACCAAATAACGAACTTGGACTCCTTATTAAATTAAGAGAAGAGGGAATTAAAAATGGAATCAAGAAAGAAAAAGAATCTTCAGAGCAAATAAAGGAAATTGAAAATAAACTAAGGCAGTCAGCGAAACTTTCCGCTATAGGAGAATTATCCTCTTCTATAATGCACGATATAAATAATCCTCTAACAGCTATTTCTGGATCTATTGAATTTATTAATATTATTAATGAATCTGAAATTCAAAATCCTCAAATAGAAAAAGCTGTAGAAGAGTCTAAATTGGCAATGAACTCTATTAAAAGCACAAAAGATCGAATGATGAACTTTGTTAGAAAATCTTCGGATTATGGATATAATGATCTATCAGAGTTATAAGAAGATACAATATCCCCTTGAGATGCATTTGTTTTTTCCGCATTAGCCCTAAATTAGAGATTATTCTCTCATACTAAATATTTTACAAAAAAAATAAATTCACAATTTAATAAAAAAAGCATTTATTGTGTATGATCTCTGCAGAATCCATAAATAAGCAAAATATCATTGATTTTTGCGGTTATTTTAACAAAAATTTAAGTAAAAAGATTAAATCTAACGATCATCTTTTATCGGGATACCTGTTGAATTTAGTTCTTAAGAATAAAAGCGATGTTTATCATTTAATAGATAATCAGGAAATATTGAGAAAAATTAGGGTATTACGATTATACTGCGAAATAAATTTACAGACACTTCATCTAAACAAAATTTACAAACATCTAAAAAATTTATCTTACTATAAACGAAAAAAAATTCTTCTTTCTAAATACTCTGATTATAAACTATCTTTAATTTTGAAGGATTTATTAATTTTAAGCCCCGAGATAATTAAAAAAGCTAATTCCTTTGAGGACCTTATAATAAAAAATAAAACAATAAAAAGTTTAGAAAAATTCTCTAATTTAAGCCTTGATTCTAAATTTAATGGATTAAAGTATATAACTTTACTTACTAACCTTAAGGATCTAATTTTTTATGGCGAGAAATTTAATCTTTGCCTAGGCTACAATCATTATTTAGAAAGTTTGGATGAAAAGACATCTGTTCTCATCTATAAGGGAGTTTTTATTGTAGAGATAAAGTCAGGAGTAGTTACTCAGTTTAAACTACCTAGAAATGTAGAGCCTAGCCCTTATGATTTAGACGATTTTATCGATTATATGTCTAGCCATTCACACAATTTAAGTATTAATCTGACAGACATTGAATCTTTTTGATTAATTATTTGAAACTTATTTAATATTTTAAATTTTTCTTTTAAAGATGTTATCTTATTTAAAATAATCCCTTCTGTTTGCCTGGGGATCTTTAATTCTTTGATTTTAGCCTTAATAAAACCTAAAAATAAAGGAAAGATATAATAATTTATTTTTATACTCTTATTTATTTTTTTAATTATAAGTCTGTGATCGTCCATCAGTAATTCCTTGAGAAAATTTTAACATACTTAAGTACCTTTTTGAGAATCCGTTTACTTTTTCTACTACAATAATTTTATCATTTACAGACTTTTCAGAATCCATTTTTCCTAATATAATATTTACCTGTATTATTAAGTTTTTTGCTTCATCAATAGCTTCTTTAACCCAACTATCATTTTCCTTACTCATACCTGATAATTTATTCATACTATCTAAGTATTCCGTTTTTAAGTAATTAAGATTCCTAATTAATATTCCTTTATTCTTTTTTTGAATCTGATAATAATTATAAGAAAAAATTAACGCTTCCATAAAAAGAACAAGGTAGACTATAGAAAAGAAGGAAATTATTAGGATTCCATAGCTCTCAGCTTGTAAAATTAATAACCCTGGAAAAAAGACAATAAGCCCTCTTTGATTTCTTGTGCTCCATTGCTTAAGATTTTTTAACCTAAATACTAAGAATATATAACTTATTAAAGAAAAATAAGGATTAAATAACAATAAATTAACTATTAAGATAAAACATTCATATTTTAATGAAAATAAACTGTCTTTTAAACATTCTCTGTTGATTTTAATCATATTTTAATTATACTTATAATAAGATTAATTTCAAATGAAAAGAAGAGAGAATGAAGATACTTATCGTAGAAAATGAGCCAAATTATCGTAAATTTTTAGCTAAATCTTTGCTAAAATTAGGATATTTTATAGACGTTTCAACTGACGGGGTAGATTGCCTTGAAAAATACAAATATAATAATTATGAAGTGATATTAATTAATTGTTCCCTGCCTATAAAAACAGGTTTTGATGTATGTAAAGAGATTCGTAGATCTGAGATCAATACAGATGAACATGTTAATATAGTATTTTTTACTGATGACCCTGAAAATTTTTCCATGCTTGAAGGTATTTCTTATGGGGCAGATGACTATATTAATAAGAAAGATTTAGAACCTTTAATCCTAGATAGCAAATTAAAAATAATAAAAAAACAAGTTAACAGGATTAATAAATACAAAAAGAAGATATATCAAAATAATGAAGATTATGCTCTGGTCCTAAAAGAAATGCTAGGGATTTGTGGATGGTGTGACGAAATCAGCCTTAATACCAAAAATCTAAAGGAACTTAAACGTGATTTCAGAGATCGTCTAGAGTCTGTCGGCTTTTCTCATGGGATTTGTTCCTGTTGCAAAGACAAGTTCAATAAGTCTAAGGAGGAGAAAAATGGATAATTTTATCTTTATTAATTTTCTTCCATCAATATATATCAAGGAAGAGCTGTACATGAAGTACCATCAAATAAAAAGTCTATCCTTTAATAGATCTGTTATCCGTGGTGTTATTGAAGATAAGGGTTATTTAAGTTTACATATTAAAGTAGAACATTCTAATTTTACTTTCGAAAAACATTTAAAGAGTCATCGAGGTCGTCTTATTCATGATATTGAAGTTTTTATTCAGGACTTTAAAGAAAATCTTTCTCGTGAATACAAAAAAATAAAGGCCTCCTAGAGGCCTTTTCTACATATTAAATTCTTCTTTTAATTCTCTTAGCCTTTCCATAGACTTAAATTCTATCTGCCTAATTCTTTCTTTTGTTAGGCCGTAAGCTTCCCCAACTTCTTCGAGAGTGTGCTCCTGACCATAACCAATTCCGTATCTCATTTTTAGAATTTCAGAATCTCTTTCAGACAAGTGCCCTAAAAATTTCACAATCTCCTGCTTGATGTATTCTTTAATAAGCTCATCTTCAGGATTAGCAATTTTCTTATCTGCAATTACATCTTCCAAAGTCCCTTCTCCCTCATCACCTAGTTTTTTGCTCAGAGAATCTACTGATCTGTAGGCCTGTCTTGTGTCATATATTTTCGATGAAGTAAATCCTGTAATTTTGGATATATTTTCTACACTTAAATCTTGTTTTTGAGACCTTAATTGGCTCTCCGCCTTCATAATTTTAACAGCCTTTTCTTTTACAGAAATTGGGACTCTTATTTCTCTAGCTTTTTCGCTTAAGGACCTATTAATTTCTTGCTGAATCCAATTAGTGGCATATGTTGAAAACTTATTCCCTTTTTCCGGATTAAATTTATCGATAGCTTTCATAAGCCCGATATTTCCCTCTTGGATCAAGTCTGTCATCGGAAAACCTTTATTTTTAAACTTCTTAGCTATAGAATACACTAATCTTAAGTTAGCCTCAGCCATTTGTTTTCTATAAGTATTTGTTCTGAACTCTTCAGATTCAATAAACTTAACTAATTCTTCTACTTTTTTGTCTTTAGAGTTCCCCTCTTGCTCCATCTCTAGATTTAAATATTCAAGTTTCATCGCTTTAAATTGCGGGGCGCTCATTCCGATATCTTTCAGAACCTCTTGACTGGGCTCTTCATTTAGATACTTTTGGAATTCTTCTTGACTTAATAAACTTTTCTTAATAATACTTTTCTTTTTTCTTATAATTTCTTGGCTATCATTAACAATTGTTTTCAATTTTTTGATAACTTTAAGATATCTATTTAAATTCATTTCAGAAACGTCAACAGACTGCAGCTCTTTTACCACTTCTTTTTTATTTAGTTTAATATTTTCTATCTTCTTACCTAATTCTATAGTTTCTTTTGCACTATAAGATGAGAAGAAGCACTTATTTTTATCTTTTTTATAGTTTTCTAAAGTTATATCCTTGTAGATCTCTTCAATCAATAAATCAAAAGAGACTTTATTTGTTAATAGTTTTTTAAAGACTTTTCTTTTTGAATCTATCAATTCATAAGATAATCTATATTCTTCTTCTCTGTCAATTAATCCAAAGTTACTCGCTTCTTTGATATAATCATTGATGATGTCTCCTGTGTAATCGGCGGAATCATCACTCCATTCTTTAACTATAACTCCTTTATTTTTGGAAATTATTGTACAAATTAAATCTAAAACCTTTTTATCATTCATGTCTTCCGGCAAGAATTCATTAATCATTTTAGCTGTTAACACATTGTACTTTGCAAATAAAGACTCTAAATTTTTCATTAATACTGTTCTCCTTAATCACTCATCTCTGTCTTCCCCCGGTTATTTTCATTCCCCAATGAAAATTGTTTATAATATTTTATACTCTTGAACAATCTCTTCTAGTCGAGAAAACGCTTCCTCTACTACACTTTCGATTGAACTAAAGTTAACTCCAAATTCTTTTAGAATATCCTTCGTACTAGAAGAATACCCTGCTTTTAAAAGATTGTCAAACTGTTTTATGTAGAATTTATTTCCTTCATAAACCTTTGCTGAAATCTTGCTCGCTAATGAAAAAGCGATAATATATTTAAACTCATAAAAATCCCATAAAAGTCGATTAAATCCAACCCATTCTCTGCTTGAGTATTTCGTTTTTTCATGTATACCATCAAAATACTCTGACCTTATAGATTCGTAAGACTCTGAAAGGTCTTTTGGGTTAAAAGATTCATTGTTTTCTGTTTTTTTATAAAGCTCTAGCTCATACTGAGTATGGAAGCCTTTTTTGTATAGACACGAGTAATAATAATTCATTAACTCTAGCATCCATTTTTTTTGAGTTTTTCTGCTCTTGGCATTTCTTATATTATTTAGTAAATATCCTATCTCATACGTATATGAAATAATTTCAGCAACCAGAAGAGTCGACATCGAATTCCACTGATCATTTGCCTTATTTATTTTTACCTCATGAATCGCATGCCCTAATTCATGAGCTAATGTCATTGCAGAACTGACATCTCTTTTATAATAGCTAAACACATAAGGCCCAACATCTCTCATACCGATAGAAAATCCTTCATAGCTTAAATTTACTTCTGGCTTTGTTAGAATTTTTACTTTTCGTTCCTTGACTAAATCATTAATTATTTTTTCAGAACCATTTTCAAATACTAAAGATGCTTCTTTAATATCTTTCATTGTCTTTGAAATATTGATCTTTTTTTGCATAGGGGCATATGCGTCATCGTAACTGTAGTATTTTTTGATCCCCATATCTCTTTTTTTAATAGCTGTTAATTCTTCAATGATGTATTTATTACTTTTAATTGTTTCTAGAACGTTAACTACTTGATTTTCTTTAATTCCATCTTCATAAAGACAGAAGTCCACTAATGAATTATACTTTTCCATATGAGCAAATATTTTATTAAACTGAAGGAAACCATTCAGTGTTTGAGAGAAGCTACCTGCTGTTTTCTCAATAGCTCTTCTTTTTGAGTAATAAGTCCTTCGTCTTACATTCGCATCAGCGCTACCTTCTAGATTTTTTATATTTGTATATTTTACCTTTTTAAGATTACCGTCATCTGTTGTAATGTCTTGAAAAGAAATATGTTTATTTACTATATTGTTATAAAGGCTTGGGAATCTTTCCTTTAGAGATTCGAATTTGCTCATTAGTTTTTCTGATTTATAACTTAATCTTCTTTTAATATTTAAGACTTGCTCAATTCTAGGCCAAAAGAATTTTAATTCTTTATTAGCAGTTAGTTTTTGCTTATATGTTTGATTTAATTTTTTGATTTTTTGGTCTAATTCTAAAGAAACATAACTGTATTGACTAACCATATTATTCAATTCCGTCTCTTTAAATTTGTTGTCTTCATTTTTTGGTTGTAACTCTACTTTTAATAGAATGTACATAAATAATTTCGAATATAGTTTATCCAACCTTTTTTCAACAAGAAGGGCTCTTTTTAGAGTTCTAACTGAATCTATATCTATCACTTTCTTCTCATACTCAAGAACACCTGACTTGAACTTTTCAAGATCCAAATCCCAATCTTTTTGACTTTTATATATTGATTTAATGTTCCATGTATAATTATTCATACACTAATTATAGCATATGTTTAAACCCAGCGCAAGAGATATTTGTATATATGTAAAATATAAACTATTTTAATATACTTTAATCTTCTACAGGGAAATTCGCTTCTATATCATCGAAAAGACTAGCTATTTCATTGATAATTGAATCTTTTGATTCCGGATGATCCTCAGGATTAAATTCTTTTCCTTCTAATGCCGCCTCAAATATAGAAGTCTTTCCATCCAATATTTTCATAATCTTTTTTTCTAATGGGTCATCAGAGATTATTCGGTAGACATTTACTGTATCTTTTTGAGATATCCTATGACATCTATCTTCTGCCTGTATTATTGCTGCTGGAGTCCAAGGTAAGTCGTTAAATACTACATTGCTTGAAGAAGTTAATGTTAGCCCTACACCTCCAAGGGGGATTGTTGAAACAAATATTTTTATTTGGGGATCTTCCTCAAAGATTTTAACGATCTCTGCTCGTTCTTTTGGAGAGTGCTCTTTTTTTAAAGCAATTACTTTCCCTTTAAAATGACTTTCTATTCTAGCAACAGGTTCTACAAAATCAGAAAAAACTACAACTTTTTCTTCATTTTCGATAAAATCTTTTATGAATTCTATACTATGGTCTATTTTCTCTAAAGCAAGATTTTCTTTCATCTTTGTTATCATCTTTAATTTATCCAAATCTGAATCTAGATTTACTTTTAGATTCTTGATAACAATATCATCTCTAATTTTAGATGGAAGATCTTTTAGTACATCTTCTTTTGATCTTCTTATGTAAAAAGTTTGTATTAATTTATTTAATTTATCTAAATTTGAGTGGCCAGAAAAATCCCAGCCATATCCATTGTGAAAACCATTACAATACTTTTTTGCATATATAATTAAGTTAGGCAGCTCTTTAGGCTGAATTAACTTACTCTGGTAGTAAAACTCTATCGGGCGGTTTACAATAGCTGTCCCTGTTAAACCCAGAGTATCTTTAATCTTCTTAGATATTTTTTCTATATTTTTGTATCTTTTAGTTTTGTTGCTCTTAATAAAGTGACTTTCGTCTATCACTAATTGATCAAAATCGCTATTTAATATTATATCCTCATATTTGTTGATAGATTCATAATTGACTATTGTAAAGAAATTTTCTAATTTCTCAGGGACTTCTTCTTTTTTCATTTGAGCGTCTAGAACTATAGAATCTCTGTCTGTTAATAGATTTACTTCATTTTGCCAATTATATTTAAGGCTATTTGGACATATAACTAATGTTTTTTTATTTCTCCAATGAGAATAGGCAATTGCTTGAAGAGTCTTTCCTAATCCTGGAGGATCTCCAATTATAGCATTACCATCTAATTTATCTATAAATCTTATTCCTGCATTCTGATGAGGATATGGCTCTATCTTTAAGTTTAAACCTTCAATAATAGATACATCCTCTTTCGATTTTAATATTTCTTTAAAT
>CEPZ01051019.1_pt1 | contig 15619 bp, 25 predicted proteins | sample 530461 | NCBI WGS metagenome assembly CEPZ01 (sample SAMEA2620106, study PRJEB7988) | marine metagenome | isolation source: saline water (ENVO:00002010), including | reverse complement strand
AAAAGATGTCTTGAAACCGCAAAAGAAATAGCAAAATTCCACAAAAATGCTAAATTTGTCAAAGAAAAACTTCTAAGAGAGATGAATCATGGAATCTATAACGGAGTCTCAACAAAATTAAAATATTGGGAAGAGCTCGAAGGAGGTAGATTTGATACCCGGGCTAAGAATGCAGAAAGCTTAAGGGATTTCTGGAAAAGAATCCAAACTTTTTATAAAAAAATAATTAAAAAACACATTAACCAAACTGTTTTAATCATGACACACGGGGGATCTACTTGTTTTGTTCAAGGCATGATTTATAGCAAACCCATAGAAGAAGCTGTAAAAATTGAAAAATTAAAAAATACGGCCATTACCGAATTTGAAATAAAAAAAGATGGAAAATATAAAACTCTATGTAAAAATTGTGAAAAACATCTGAATGAATAAAATGGCAATAATAACAAACTTAAAAAAAGAAAACTTCAACCAAATTCTCAACAATTACAATATTGGAAAATACAAATCTCACAAACATATTCAAAGAGCCTTAGGAAATACAGTTTATATTCTAAAAACTACAAAAAATAAATTTATTTTAAAAATATTTGAAAAATCAGACCCTAATTTTATAGAATTCCAAATAAAAGTAATGAAACTATTTGAAAAAGAGAAACTCCCAACTCCCAAAATAATTTCTACAAAAAATAACAAACCCCTTTTAATTTATAATAAAAACAGAATTATGATTCAAGAATTTATAGAAGGAATATCTCCAGAAACTTTCTCTAACACTTTAATAAAAGACATAGCTCAAAAACAAGGGAAAATGAACTCTTCTTTATTAAAACTTAAACTAACTGGAAAATACATCTGGGGAACAGATTATCAATTCTCTCCCATTGAATTTGGAGCTTATAGTTTTGGAAACTTTAACATAGAAAAAGAAAATAAACTCCTCGTACAAGAATTAAATGAAATAAATAAAAAAAAACTAAAAAAGAGCATTATTCATGGAGATTTCCATAGTGCAAATTTTCTTGTAAAAAAAGATAAATTAGTAGCCATTTTAGATTTAGATGATGTCCACGAAGATTTTTTAATCCAAGAAGTTGCAAATCTAATATCCCACACTTTCATAAATTTAGATTCCATTAAAGAAGAACAATTAAAGATCTACATTAAAGAATATGAAAAACAAGTAAAATTAAATGAAGAAGAAAAGAAAGCAATATACTTTTTCATCAAACACAGATTCTTAAGTGTAATTGGATGGCATTTACAACAATTAAAAAAACATATGGATCAAAAAGAAGATATAGAAAAGACAGTTATTGAACATATCAAACTCTACAAAAGTTTTAGTAAAATCTCTTTAAATGAGTTTATGAAGATGTTTTAAATCTTACTTAACCGTTCTTATAACTCTTAATCATATAATTTGGAACATCTTTATTTTTTACCATTCTTTTAGCTTTATCTTCTACAGTCAAAAACTCTCTAGTACCTAAATGATGTTCTGCCAAACTTTCAAGAGCACCCTTAATCGAATTACCAATCTCATACCATCCAAATATATCTCCAGACTTTACAAGTTTGCGAGCTTCCTTAAAATCCCCATTTTTTTCTATCAAAAAGACAGGAATTAATTTATGGGCTAAAGTCGCTGCAGTGGTTTTATGTCCTCCATCAAGTAAAAAATATTCAGCTTTAGGATTTTTTTCAAGATAATTCTCTAAAAACGTGTTATAAGCCTTAGATTTAGAATCTTTTCCATTTGTATAAGGAATCCCTTTGGATTTATGTATCACAGGACAAGGAGGTAAAATTTTACCTTGATTTTTATAGAATATTCTGAAATAAATCTTGAGAATATGTTCATTATAAAGAGGATAGTCTCTAAGTGTAATAATCTGACCAGGATGTAATAATTTATTTTTCATACATTTCTAATCTAAATAGAACTTAATAAAACTTACTTAACTAAAAACAGAAACACTTATATATCTTTATATTATATATACTTATACAATGAAACAAATAACACTTCATCAACCAAGACTAGATACTGTAATCATGATAGAGGAAACTATTGAAAAATATAGTGGAGAATGTGGAAATTTCCAATTATGGAAAAAACTACCCAAATCTGTAATGTATCAGACTTTCCTAAGAGTTTTAGATTACTTAGAATATTCTAACAAGATAGCTATAGACAAAGAAGGCAAACTAGGATGGATCTTCAGCCCAAAAATATACAAAAACTTTGCTAAAAGAAAGGATCTGAAGAGGTAACTCAAATAGCAAAAATACAGCCCTCAGAAATTAGATGGGAAAATCCAGAATTAAAAGAAACTTTTTATGAATTAGAAACAAAAGACTTTAAATTATTCAAACAAATCAACTCTGCACTAGATACAATTGAGGAAAATGCTTTTTGTTGTATTCTTATTCCAAAAAAACTAATCCCGAAAAAATGGCAAAAATATCCCAACATCTGGAAATATGACTTGCCAGGAGGCTGGAGATTATTTTATACTGTATCTCCACCAGACAGTCCAGGAGAAATTTTAGTTCTGTCCATAATCCTTGATTGGATGTCCCACAAAGATTATGAAAAATTGTTTAAGTATTAATCTTTCTTTGCCGAATCTTTCTTTCCTAAAGAAAGGCTCTTTTTAATCTTCTCTTTAAACAATAAAGAATTCGGAATTAGCACAACTTCATTATCTTTAGTTTTAATTTTAACTTCTGTTAAAGTAATTTCTTCCACTACACCTTTAACATCTTTTATCTCTATCTTATCCCCTTCTTTTAATATATTTTTTTGATGTATCCAAAACGATGCAAATACATTAGGAATAAAATCTTTAAACGCTAAAACAACTAAACCTACAACAATAACCAAAACTATAACTAAAATTATATATAAAATAATGGTACTCAAACCTAATTGATTTAAAGCCATAACAACAGCCACAAATAAGATCAAATAATACACTAGCCCTGATAAAAATTGCTCTATTGGCAAATTAATACCCAAATTTTCTTTTAATATTTTATTAGTATTTAACTCCTTTAGAACTTTTTTAGTTAAATTCCCTAAAAATCTTCCAATTAAAAAGCCTATTAATATAACAACTATGGCAACAATTAATTTACTTAAATTTCCTCTTACAATCATATCTAATACTTGATTAGTATCTACCATAGAATATATGTTAAAAATAGGGTATAAAAACTTAATTATTTAATCAAAATGCTTAAAAACCTTTTTTTTACATATTTAAAGGGGTTAAAAATGAATGATTTATACTTAGGACTTAGAGAAAGTGACAATGGGGTATATCAAATAGTTATCTATCGTAGATGTGAACCTTCTGATAGGGATTCAGTACATGCTGAAAAACTCGGAGAAGTCATGTTTGATCCAGATGGAGATATTGGAAAATTAGCCACTCAATTAAGTGAATTTATAAAAGAACAAGAATCTATCTAATCTCTATAAAAAAATAAAAAAAAGCTAAACTTATTTTTCAGCTTGTCTTCTATTATATTGTCTAGCAAATCCACCCAATTGATAAGAAGGATCTATCCTGAATTTAGCTTTAATCTCTTCATTACTCATCCCTTCATCTCTTGATTTATTATATTGATGAGCAGTCAATCTAGGTCTTCTATCTCCTTTCGGTTTTCTTTTTTGTTGTGAAACAAGTCCTTCTAATTTTCCGCTTACAGCTCCTTCACTTATTCTTAAAACAACTTGTTCAAATCTTTCTATATGTCCAAAATCCCCACTAGCATAAACTGCCTCAAAGGCCTTGGTCATTTGAGCTTTGTAATAGTTTCTTCTGCCTTCAATTATTTCAGATAGTGGTTTTTCTTCAGTTCTTTTACGTTTAGCCATTTCTTTTTACCCCCATTATTTTATTCCTAATCTATCCAATGCTAAAAATTTGATTGTTTCTTCTCTTTGCAATGCCACTCGAACTACTTCGTCTCTATCCCCCATTAGTGTCCCTTCCCTTTCCAATTTCCTCACACTATAGTATGCTGCTTCTTTAGCAACAAGGTTCAGAACATATCTCATGAAAATATTATTATCATTTAAATCCACCCTAGATTTATAATCCCCATGAACTGAATTCAAGTAAAGAGTCGGAGCTACCCCTAATAAATCTTCTAATTTACTTCTTAAATGAATTTCACTTAATGGAAATTCCACAGGCTCAGCTTTTCCAAATGGAACTCCCTTTCTAGAAACTACTTTTTGAGGATGTCCACTAGGGTCACCCTTAAAAGCTCCGGGTCCAGGTGGTTTTCCAGGGATAGGATCTTCCCTTGGTTTTCTTTCCCCCCCATCTCTTTCTTTTGTGGGTTCTGCACCATCAACAAGGACTTTTTCACCTTCACTTGATCTTGCATATTCTTGTCCTATATCTGTTTTTTTAATATCCTTCCATACATCTGCTAAAGCATCAAATACTCTTTTAATATATACCTCTTCTTTTCTTCTCTTTTGAGGTTTTCTTTTCTCTTCAACCAAAGGTCTTATTCTTTCTTCTAATTCCTTTACAGCATTATACCACGCCTTAAAAGCATTCCTTTTTCTTTCGATTCCTTCTCTTCCTAAAATAAGTTTATTAAAACGATCATTTACATAACCTGATACTTTTCCAGAAGTCCAAACAAGACTTTTTTCAAATTCAGCTAATTCTGCTAAGGATTGATAAACTAATACGTCTTTTGAATAAACCCCCACTTTATCACGAACACCTTCTGGATCTACAAATAATAAAACTTCTAAATCTCCCGGCTCTTCCTGATTTTTTATCTCTATTTGATATGTACCATCTTCCACAGCTTCCAAGGAACCTCCTTTGGAAAAATCTATTGGTGTCAACATCTTGGGAGATCCTCTATTTTTTGAATCCACCCTTCCTAATTTAAGATCTACAATTTCATTTCTTAAAGCAGGAGTATATAATCTTCTTAACCAAGTAGTTAAAGCAGATATAGTCAAAACTTTATTCATCACATGGGGATTCACCATATCCATAACAACCCTTGTTCCATTTGAAAAACCTCCATGAAAATCTTCAACCTCTTTTGGACCTAATTCTTCATAATCACATGGAATTGTACCCTTTGTTTCGTCTATTTCCCATCTAATGTAACCATATGGGGTTCCTCCATTATGAGTTCTTGAAATAATGTGCATAACATCCCCTACAGAACCAAAAGCAAGTAAACCCAATCCTTTCTCTCCCCTCATATCAATTTTCCCTGCCTTTCCAGAATAACCAATACTCTCTGGTAACGCAGTCAACTCATCATAACCCATACCGATTCCATTATCAGAAACAACAACTCTTCTTCTATTAGGGAAACTTACCACTGATATTTCCCCTATTTTATCATCTCCTGGAACCATGGCATCTAAACTATTTGTAACAAATTCTCTAACAGCATTTTTAGGATCATATTGTCTTGCCATCTCTATCAATGCTCTTCCTTGTCCTTTTTCATGAAATCTGGCATATACTCTTGACATTTTATTGCCTTCCCTTTGTTAATCTCTTAATTTTTGATGGTGGTTGAACCATCAGCATCCAGCTATCCATTTTTTTACCACCATAAATTATATTTAACATTTGACTCACATATCCAAAACTTTCTGGTTCTTCTTGTAATCTTTCAATCAAAACTTTTTTTTCATTCTCTGGAGCTGTTCTAAAATAATCAATTTCTTCACCCAAAACATCTAAAAGTTCCATTATAGCATCTGCTCTTTCCCCAACCTCGGGACTATATCTTTGAGCTTTTAACATACCTGCTTCCAATCTTTCCCTTCCTGTAAGTTGAGAAGCCGCTTGGTCCACAGTTCTTTCTATATCTCCCTTTTTCTGTTTTGCCATATCTACAATGTGTCTACCTTGTCCAACTCTCGAACTTCCTTCTTGAGCCCCACCATATTCTTTCGGAACTCTCTCCCTAGGTTCTGACACTTCTATTCTTGGTGTTTCATATTTAAAACATTCTAATCCTGTTAAACTATAAAGCACACCTAATCTTTCTGAAGAAATTCTACCCAAATCAGTTACTCTACTATGTATATAATCACTAAAACTACTTCTTGGAATCCCACTTTCGTCTTTTATATTTTTAAAACTCTTCCCACTCTTTTCAAACCACCCTACTAACTCTTGATTCCAAGTTTTTCCTTCAGAAGTTTCGCCCATTTTATCTATATACTCCAACAATATATTTATAAATATATCTGTTCTATAACTACTTTAGAATAAATCCACATTCTTAAGAAAAATGTCAATGAGACTAAGTTTAAGCCCAGTACAAGTTCAAACAACTGAATTAAGACAGAGACTAGAACAAAAACTGGCTCAAAGAACTGAACAACAACTTCAGATTAAAATTAGTTTAGAACAACATTTATTCAAAGAAGATCTTATTCAAGGCTTAATAAGATGGGCAAATGAAAATGATGCTTGGGTTAATTTTAATAAAATGGGTTTTAACTTTACTCGTGCACAACTCCCTTATGATATAGCTCAACCTATAGCAGATAAATATGGTCCGACATCCTTATACTATGAAGGATGCAAAAGCCTGGATTAATCATTGTCAAGAAGCAGTTAAAAAAAGACCTAGAACTAACTACAATTTTGCTATAGAATTAAAATCCCCACAAACTTTAATGGGGGGAATTGGTTTAGATCACATAGATAGATATTCCGGAACAGCAGAAATGGGATATTACTTGGGAGAAGACTTTCATAGACAGGGTTATATGTCAGAAGCAGCCACTGCAGTAATTGATTTCGCATTTAATAGATTAAAACTAAGAAGATTAGAAGCTTTTGTCTTTAAAGGTAATGAAGGTTCTCAAGGTTTAGCTAAAAAACTTGGATTTAAACAAGAAGGTATTATGAAACAAGCAGTCAGAGCTAAATCTACCGATGAAATCCACGATAAAGTAATTTACGGTTTATTAAAAGAAAATTGGAAATAATCACTCAACCTTATCTCTAACCTTACCTAAAGAACTAAAAGGAAATGGTCTTTTATTTGTACAAAAAGTCATATATCTAATAAAATCATAAACAACAGAATTCCAATAATTACAAAACTCAGCTAAATCTTTACTTCTTTTATTTGTAAATAAAACATAAAAGAAATGAACAAGAGTAATAATCTGAATTAAACCTCTCCACAACCCTATAATAATACCAGAAATAACACCTACAACAATCCTCATTAAGGCTTCTGTTCTTTCACTCATATCTTCTAAGAAATAATCTTTCCTTTATAACTTTTTCCATAGAAACAATTTTAAACCTCTTTTTCTTTAGTTATAATATGAAACTATCCACAGAAAGACTAAACTTAAGAGAATTTACTTTAAAGGATGCAAAACAAGTAGTTAGAAACATAGGAAATCTAAAAGTTTCTCGATATTTGTTAGTTGTCCCCCATCCCTATAGTTTAAAGGATGCAAAGTGGTGGCTAAATCAGTGTCAAACAGAAGTAAGAAAAAGACCCAGAGAAAAATATAATTTAGCTATAGAATTAAAAGACCATACTCTCATGGGTGGAGTATCTCTAAATAAGGTAGATCGCTATCAAGGAACAGCAGATATTGGTTATTATTTAGGAGAAGATTTTTGGAGACAAGGTTATATGACAGAAGCAGCTACAGCGATAATTAATTTTGCTTTTGATAAATTAAAATTAAGACGTTTACAAGCACCTATTTTTAGAGAAAACAAAGCTTCCCAAGGTTTAGCTAAAAGTCTTGGATTTAAAAAAGAAGGCCTTTTAAGAAAAGTTGCTAGGGCTAAATCTACTGGAAAGATCCATGATGAAGTTGTCTACGGTTTATTAAAAGAAGATTGGAAGTAATTTAAAATGCCAATAAATGCTGGAATTCATTTTCAAACGACATAAACGACATATTCGCCATGTACCCGTAAGCCTTTTTAAAGCAAACAACTCATTCTAAACTTATGTCCATATATAAAAGAATGGAAGAAGATTGGGAAACTTATTGTTTAATGGCAGGCATAGCTATTATTGAAGAATTTAGTAAACCTAAAAAGCATATTCAAATAAAACAAGGTAAAAAATATTGGTGCTATCAAGCAATTCGTCTAAAGATGAAGGATAAAGAAACAATTGATAGATGGATTAATATCACAAGAGTATGGGAAAAAAAGCTCAATCAACGATTTATAACAAATTATTTTCAAGAGGCACATAAAGAAAATGACCAATACCTAGTGTATTTTCTTCCTAATTGGGCATATCATATACTCAAAGAAATAAAGAGATTTCCTTCTAAGCATACAGATTATTTATATCGTGAAAGGATTAGGAATTGGAAATTTGGTGGAAATTATAAGAAAAAGTATGTATTATCCAAAAAACAATTAACTTCAATTGAGAGCGTGGGTAAAAATCCTTATGATAAATTATTTCTAAATAAAGAATTAGCAGCAGGAGCTTTTGTTGTAAGTTTTGATCTTGAATTTAGAGGATCGCACAATGGGCGGATGGATCTTTGTATGAGTGATAAATACAAAGATTTTCTAGAATTCATGTTGTCTATTGCAAATAAATGGAAGTGGTCAACGAAAGACCATCTATCGCCTGTTTCTGTAGAATATAGCAGGAATAGAGGAATAAAAGCAAGCGATCAATTTAACTTCAGATTAAAAACAAACAAATTAGGAGATATATATATAATTTATCTGGACCTTTATTAGATAAAAGTAAAAATAAAGCAATTAAACATAATATCAAGAGATCATCAAATTTTGTGAACTTAGGAAATAATTTTTTAAAAAGGGACACAAAAGGCAAGATATTAGAAATAGTAAATAAATTATATAAAACAAACACAACAGAATTACAATATCATGTCAATATAGGTACTGATGTGATTTTAGGACATTTACATAAATTAGAAAAAGAAGGATTTATCAATAGAAAAAGAGAAGGTAAAAGATATATATGGAGCGCAAAAAATGCCAGTAAATGCCGGAATTCATTATCAAAAAGCTGAAGAAGACTATCTAAAAGCAAATGGACCTGAAGAACAACTTATTTGTCTTCAGAAAATGCTTGCCCTTTGCCCCAAACATAAATCAAGCGAAAAGTTACAAAAATCTATTAAAGAAAAAATAGCCAAACTAAAATACTCTCAAGAAAAACAAGCTTCAGTAAAAAAAGGCGGATATCAAAAATTCTCAATTAAAAAAGAAGGCGCATCTATAATCTGTATTGTGGGCACAACAAACTCGGGAAAATCTACTTTATTAAAAAAATTAACAAATGCTAAAGTAAAAATTGCAGAATACCCATTTACAACTAAAGAACCTGTTCAAGGTATTTTAGACTACGAAGGAATCTTATTACAAATAGTAGAAATACCTGCACTTACAGAAGATTTTGAAGAAACAGAAGACGGACCTGCTTTACTTGGAATCATAAACCATTCAGATCTAATTATTTTAACCTTTAACACACCAAAAGAAAAAACATTATTAGACAAAGAACTCTCTAATGTAAAAACTAAAAAAATAATTTACAACAATGAAGAAAAATTTGAAAATAAAATTTGGGATTCTCTAAATATAATTAAAGTTTACACCAAACAACCTGGCAAACCTAAAGAACATCCTCCAGTTGCACTTCCCAAAAAATCTACAATTAAAGATCTAACAAGAACCGTTCACAAAGATTTCACAAAGAATTTAAAATACGCGAGAGTATGGGGAAAATCAGCAAAATTTAAAGGGATGCAATGTGGATTAAAACATGTTTTGGCCGATAACGATATTGTAGAGTTACATACGCGTTAATTGGGTTTTGATATGTTTAATTATTTCTTCTTTTGTTCCCTTCTTTAACCCTTTCAATTCATTATCACTCCCCATATAATTTGCAACATATTTTAAGACCTGATTTTTTTCATAACCTCTCCAATATTGAGATTGTCTTATTTTGCCACCCTTAATGAATCCAATTTCCTTATAGAATTTTTTAATATCTTCTTTTTTATGCATCCGAATCTGATTTTTATCAAAAACAGGATTATATCCAAGGGATTTTAAAAGTCCAATAAGAGAAGGCATTAATTTATCATTAAATACTGCTAGTGATATAAAAGATTCGACCCTCCACTTTTCTTTTCTAGGGGTTATAGATATTGCAATACATCCGTCTCCAGAATATAACCCTCTTAAAAAACAGTTTTGATAATTAATCTTTCCATTTAAGATATCATCTGATAAGGATTCTTTTTTATTCAAAAATTTATTAACTAAGGCCACCAAGTTAATAGAACAAGTACTTAATCTGCTTGCTCCACTTTCCCCCTTAATTTGATATGTTTTTTGACCCCATTTTTTAATCATAGATTTATAATAAGAAATCAAGTTATAATCTTTATTGGTAAATACCACTTCATATTTACCGATATACCCATCCGATAAGATTAAACCAAGAAATTCATAAAAATTATTATCTATATTGATATTAATCTCTTTAATCCTTCTGTGCTTAATTTCATATAATTTTCTCAAACGACTTATTTTTGAAAAGATTGATGAATCTGTTAACTCCAAATTTAATTTAGATTTTAATTCTTTTTTAATTTCCTCATTAGTGAATCTTTTTTTACTTAATTTTAATAAAAGACTTTCTAACTTTAATAAATTCAAATCTTGATTTATCTTTGATTTGCCTTTTTTATTTAATATATATCTTCCCTTAGAAATCTTATCTAAATAATCATTTTTCCAAAATTTTTTAAGATAATTATCTATGAGCTTCTTATAAGGTATGCCCATAATGTTTGATACATCCTTAATACTATTTTCTTTTGACCATAATTTTAATATATCTCTCGTTTTTTTTAGTAAAACTCTCATACTTACCCCTAAATACTTTCTAGAATATAAACATTTCTAAATTAAAAGATAATGATGTAGTAGAATTCCACACCAAGTAAAAAGGGAGTTGATAAGAACCGTAGGTGCCTATAGTTTGTTATAAATCCAAGCAATTAAAACTCCACCAATAAAACCATCTATAAATCCATACACTGCCCCAATTATACTTCCCATAATAGAAGCATTATACCCTCTATAAACCGTTCCAATTAAATTAATTATTTCGGTTCCATATCCTGCCATAGAAATTAACCCAGCTACAAACATACCTAAAGCAACAACAATACCTAAACTCAATCCTAACTTTTTTACATCCAGTTTATCTTTTGCCATTTTCTTTTCCTTTCTTACTGAAACTTTTTTTCGCGAACGCTTTTTTGAAAAGGGTTCTTTTGATGAAACTTTTCTTTCTTGCTGAAGCTTCTTTCTTAAAGAAGGTTCTATTTCTGATGTTTAAATAATAATGTAACAACACCCAAAGCAATTAAAATCCAAGGCCACAATGTAACATTAACAAACATCATACCTTTGTGTTGCAATGCATATACAACTCCAATTAAAATTAAAGCAACTGAAAAACCTTTTTTATCATGATGACAACAACAACCATTTTTCATTATATCACCTCTTTTTTTAAATATAATATACTTCTTATCTTCTATTATCCTTTATATACTTTTTTATTTTTCGTGAACGTTTTTCCTAAAAAGGTTCTTCCTATAATATACATTTCTTTACTTCCTTTCCTAGAAGCTTTTGGTTTAGATACTTTAAAAAATTCAAATTCCTTTCTTACATCTTTAACAAATTCTTCAAAACCTCTACCTTGAAAAACCTTACATAAAAAATTTCCATTTTTTTTTAAAACTTTTTTAGCTATACTCCAAGATTTTCTACTTAAATCCACACTTGCTTCTGCATCAAAATTCCCTGTTGTACTTGGAGCAATATCGCTTAATACAACATTAAAATTCCCCATACCTTTAACATCAATATTTCCAATGTCATCTTTGATAAATCTAAAATCCTTATCTTTTATTTTGGTATGACTTAAATCAATACCCACAACTCTCTTAACCCCTAATTTCAAACACACCTGAGCCCAACTTCCCGGACTACTTCCCAAATCTAGAACCAAATCATTTTTTTTAATCAAGTTATATTTTTTATTTAATTCTAATAATTTGTAAGCACTTCTAGCCACATAATTTTCTGCTTGGGCCCTTCTAAAATAAGAGTCCTTTCTATTAATCATTTCTTATCTCTGGCTCTCACTACAAAGAAATAAATTACTGCACCTAAAATTTTAGCAAATAAAATTACCAAAACCCAAACCACTTTCTCATTCTTATCTTTAAACTTCCTTTGTACACAATCTACTAACATCCAAACCCAAAAGGCTAACAATAATACTCCTAAAACTCCTCCAAATAAAAAAAATCCGGGAAACATTCCTCCCATACCTTTGCTCATATATCCAAACATACCAGTTAAATCAATCATTCTATACTTTCAATATATACCTTTATATATAATCTTTTCTATTTAACTTTTATGGATAGATTACAAATCAGTACTGAATTTGTTGATGAATTTAATAGGGTTTTAAATAAAGTTCAATCAATCTATTCGGAATATGAAAAAAACCACGATGTTTCCCCTTCTTCACAAACAAAACTTATAGAAGAAGTTGACACCATGATAAAAAGAGCCAATTTTATTGATCATATTTATCCAGAAATTCTAGAAACACTCAAAGATTTTGGAAAAATAGTCTTCAGATTTATCAAAGGTAAGGTAGGAGTGGAAGAACTGGCCTTTAAAACAAAAGCAATAGATAAAGAGCTTATAATGATATTAAAATCCAAAAAAGATTAAAAACCCTTAATTTAAGCTAAAACGATACTTTTATATATAAGGTATACTTTTAGTATACTTATGGTATCCGACGATTACGAAATAACCTTCACAAAAAGGATCTCTAAAATGGGCCAGAACCGTGTTATTAAGATTCCTAAAGACCGACATGATGATTTTGATCATAAAGACTTAGTCAAAGTCGTTCTAGTTAAAAAAGAACAAAAACTACACTAATAATCATGGTTTAATAATTTTAATAGCCTTTCTAAATTGGAAACCGAATTTTCTGTTAAAATCGTTCCAGCATCAACAGTACTTAATATGCCTTCTAAGAATTTAGCCCTATCAATATTATTTTGATCTGAATAAATAACTTCTCTACATTCTTCAGTAACTCGCCATCTCCCATTATCTCCTTCTTCAAAAAATAAATCCATACCTTCTTTCCCTTCTTTTCTAAATCCTGTTCGAGATTGTCTTACATAAACGATCTTACCTTCCTGCATAGTTGTTCGAGCATAATGATAACTATTCTTTAATTGTGCTTCCGTATAGGACTTCCGACAGAATTTTTTTAATTTTGGATTCAGACGATTATAATGTTTAAAAGGCTCAAATTCTTTTTTTTTAGGCATATTATCTAAAACAATTTTTAATATATAAAGAAAGTTATTCTCTAAAATCTATTTATTAACGCCCTAAAATAACTACTCCAATATAGGTTTTATTACATGAAAACTTTCTTAAACCCCCTTTTTACTTGATTTTTCATGGAAAAAGACTATTCTAAGGGATTAGATCCAATAACTGAATTCGGAAATAAGGTTTTAAGAAAAGGCGGACTTCAAGCTTTGGAAGATTTATGTAAAGACATTTCTGGCAATATATCCATCACTCAAAATAGAATAGAACAAATTGTCCAATCTTATGATTTAATGGACTTTGTTGGAGAATGTGCTATTCTTTTACAATTAAATAAAAGATTAGAAATTTTAAATAAAAATAACAAACCTGCTTCTAAACCTGCTGGAAAAGGTGTTTCAAATGTTGAAAAAGAAAGACGACTCGATTATCTTAAAACCCTCCCTTCTGGAGATTATGATACTCGAGAATTGGCTCGGGGGTTAGACGTTACCACTTCCTCTTTAGGAAACTTTCTAAAATATCATGGAAAAAAAGTAGGTTTAAAAAATACCGGTCAACAATATCGATGGGAAAAATCCTAATTTTCAATAAATTTTTTTTCTTTGCTGAATCTTTCTTCCTAAGAAATATTCATTCGTACCGTAGAGCATCTACTGGTTGTAATTTACTAGCTTGTCTCGCCGGTAATATTCCTGAAAGAGCTCCTACTACAAAAGAAAACATTAAAGTTCCAATAATTAAAGGTAAAGGAAAACTCACTTGAATCATTCCATATCCCCCAGCCTTAGCAGCAGCTTCTACTAATTTACTAAATCCGATCCCTAAAATAATTCCAATTCCTCCTCCAACCAAACCCAATATCCCGGATTCAATTAAAAATAAAGTTAATATATCAGAATTTTTAGCCCCAATAGATTTCATAATACCTATTTCCCTAGTTCTTTCAAGAACTGAAGTATACATGGTATTCATAATTCCAATCCCCCCTACAATTAAAGAGATAGCAGCAATTCCTAATAAAAATATCTGAATAATATTTAACACAGTTGTATAACTCTCCATCAATTCCTTAAATGTTTGAATTTCAAAATCTTCTTTATCTTCTTCCACATCCCTCGATTTCCTCAAATCTTTCTCCACTTTTTCAGATACTTCTTCAACATCATGACCTGCTGAAGCTTTTGCCAAAATAAAATCATATTCATCATCAATATCAAAAAGCTCCCTCATAGTCTCTTCTGGAATACTAATCGCCTTATCATCTTCAGTATTTCCAAAGGATTCATAAAAACCTACAACTTTAAAATCCACATCATTAATCTCTATCTTATCTCCTACTTTAATATTGGGAACAAAAACACTCCCTTCTCTATACAAATTCCCCAAAACCACTTTGTATTTTTCATTCGATTTTAAAGCCCTTCCATTTTGAATTTCTCCCCCTTGTAAAAACATCTCTTCTACTAATCTCCTCCCTTCATCTAAAGGAGCTCCTGTCACCATAAAATACCTCACTTGATTTCTATATTCAATCTCTCCAGTTCTCATTAATAATCCCGCAACAGATTCCACACCCCTTGTTCTTTTTATAGTCTTAGCATCTTTTTTAGTTAACGTAACCGCACCCGTACCTCCCATTCCCATCATTGTTCCTTTCGGGGTCACAATTAATTTATCTACTCCCATTTTTTCAAATTGATCATTCACACTTTTCTGAATCCCTTGTCCTAAACTAATCAAAGCAACCACAGCAGCTATTCCAATAAAGATTCCTAGCATAGTCAACCAAGTTCTCATTTTTCTTTTCTTCAAATTCGCTACTCCTATCAAAAAATAATCCTGGATCATTTCCTTAAAGCCTCCACTGGTTCTAAATCAGATGCTTGTTTAGCTGGCAATATACCAGATACCATCCCTACAAGAAATGCAAATCCTAAACTTCCTAAAATTAAAAATAATGAAAAACTCGCCTGTAAAATACTTGGTCCTAAAGCTATCCTCGCTCCCACTTCTACTAATTTACTAAATCCAACCCCCAAAATAACCCCAATACCTCCTCCAACCAAACCCAATATTCCAGACTCAATTAAGAATATAACCAAAATATCAGAGTTTTTAGCCCCAATAGATTTCATAATACCTATTTCCCTAGTTCTTTC
>CEPZ01007747.1_pt1 | contig 15619 bp, 9 predicted proteins | sample 530461 | NCBI WGS metagenome assembly CEPZ01 (sample SAMEA2620106, study PRJEB7988) | marine metagenome | isolation source: saline water (ENVO:00002010), including | reverse complement strand
GGGGGGGGTTCCCTGGAAAATTCTCACAATTTTGAAAATTATCTTTTCGATTGTTTAAAATAAAAAACACTAAATTACATACTAAATTTTATAACCATAAAAATACTATCTATGTATCTAAATATTCCTCCAGCAGACATGTTCATTGACCGCCACATCGGTCTGGATGGCGATGAAATAAACGCAATGCTAAGCACTCTTGGGCTTAAATCACTCGAGGATCTGGTACAAAAAACTATTCCTGCTGAAATATTGGACGACACTCCACTTAATATTGGAGTAGCTGCAGATGAACTGAATACCATTAAATCCCTGCGTTCCATCGCCGGAAAAAATAAAGTGACTCGATCTTATATAGGCATGGGGTATACGGGTACAATTACTCCATCTGTCATTTTACGTAATATCCTGGAAAATCCGGGCTGGTATACTCAATACACTCCATACCAGGCAGAAATCAGTCAGGGACGGCTGGAAGCACTTTTGAATTTCCAGACCATGGTGTGTGATATGACCGGGATGGAAATTGCCAATGCATCCCTTTTAGATGAAGCTACTGCTGCTGCTGAAGCCATGGCTATGATTACCCACTTGAATCCAAAAAGAAATGTTTTTTATGTGTCACAATGTTGCCATCCCCAAACCATAGACGTGCTTAAAACTCGGGCTGAACCCATGAGGATTGAATTGGTCATTACTCATGAAAGAGATTTTGAGTTCAATGAAGATACATTGGGCGTTCTCATTCAATATCCTGCAACCGATGGCCGCATTGCTGATTATTCTAAATTGTGTAATCGCGCCCACGAAAATGGTTCGTTGGTTGCTGTTGCTGCAGATATTTTAAGTTTGGCATTATTGAATCCACCGGGTGAATGGGGGGCAGATATTGTTGTAGGCAGTGCCCAGCGATTTGGTATCCCCATGGGATATGGCGGTCCCCATGCTGCTTTTTTTGCCACTCACAAAAAATATGAGCGCAAAATTCCCGGTAGAATTATTGGCGTTTCTCGAGATGTTCATGGCAATCCTGCCCTGCGCATGGCACTGCAAACACGGGAACAGCATATTCGTCGAGACCGGGCTACCTCTAATATATGCACAGCACAGGTTTTATTGGCCATTATGTCCGGTATGTACGCTGTGTATCACGGACCCCATGGAATTCGCCGCATTGCAGAACGTGTTAATTTTTTAACATCTATACTGGCCGGTTCTTTAGAAAAAGCCGGTTTTGAATTCATCCATGATCACTTCTTTGATACAGTTCGATTTAAGGCTGATTTTCATTTTGCTAAAAAAGCAATTGATTCTGGAATGTTATTTTGGGATTATGGTGATGGAACATTAGGAATAACCATTGATGAAACGTCAAATATAGAGGATATTCAAGATATTCTTAATGTTTTTGAGGCTAAAGCCATTGAACCAAATAATCAAACAATACAAAAAGATATTTCTCGTACATCACCGTTTTTAGAACATCCCGTTTTTAATACATATCATTCTGAAACGGAAATGCTGCGTTATATATATAAGCTCCAGCAAAAAGACCTGTCTTTGGCTACAAGCATGATTCCGCTGGGTTCTTGCACAATGAAATTGAATGCCACCACAGAAATGATGGGTATAACCTGGCCGGAGTTTACGAATCTCCATCCCTTCACGCCCCAAGAACATGCGAAAGGTTATAAAGAAATTATTTCAAAACTTGGCGGCTGGCTGTGCGACATAACCGGTTTTACGGGCTATTCTTTCCAACCCAATTCCGGTGCCCAGGGCGAATTTGCAGGGCTGAAAACTATCTCTGTTTTTCATGCAGCCAATGATGAAACTCAACGCAATATCTGTTTAATTCCCGCTTCAGCCCACGGCACCAACCCGGCCAGTGCTGTAATGAACGGCATGAAGGTTGTGGTTGTCAAATGCGATGCAGGTGGCAATATTGATATGGCAGACCTCACTGCGAAAGCAGAAGCTCACAGTGCTAATCTGGCTGCGTTTATGGTCACCTACCCCTCTACCCATGGGGTGTTCGAAGCTCACATCAAGGACGTATGCCGAGTTATCCACGACCACGGAGGCCAGGTCTATTTGGACGGAGCCAACCTAAACGCCCTGGTAGGATTATGTAAACCGGCAGATTTTGGCGCCGATGTGTGTCATATAAATTTGCATAAAACCTTCTGTATTCCTCACGGCGGTGGCGGTCCGGGCATGGGGCCCATTTTTACCCAAGATCATTTAACAAAATTTCTCCCTGACCACCCGATTGTCAGTACAAGCGGAGATGAAGGAGTTAAAGCTGTTTCCGCTGCACCTTATGGAAGTGCCAGTATATTGCCCATTTCCTGGACTTATATAAAAATGCTGGGTAGCGATGGTCTGAAAAAAGCAACCCAAACGGCGATCCTTAATGCGAATTATATGGCCAAAATATTGAGGGAACATTTTGATATTTTATACACGGGACAAAATGGAATGGTGGGACATGAATTTATTGTGGATATGCGTCCTTTTAGGAAATCCAGTGGAATAACCGATGAAGATGTGGCAAAACGCTTGATGGATTATGGTTTTCACGCTCCGACTATGTCCTTTCCCGTCCCCGGTACGCTCATGATCGAGCCCACTGAAAGTGAAAATAAAGCGGAACTGGATCGCTTTTGCCAAGCATTGGTTCAGATCAAAAAGGAGATTGTGGCTGTAGAAAATGGGGAAGCTGAAAAAGACGATAATGTTTTGAAAAATGCACCCCATACTGCTCGTCATGTCACGTCTGATAATTGGTCACATCCCTATTCGAGAGAATCAGCTGCTTATCCTGCAGAATGGACAAAAGATGGAAAATTCTGGCCGGCAGTAGGAAGAGTGGATAATGCTTATGGTGATAGAAACTTGGTGTGTTCGTGTCCGACGGTTGAGGATTATGAAGATTAACGATCAGTTTTCAGAACCAATCAAGATACCCTTTCTTGTATATCATTCAATATAGTTTCCAACTGGTCATTATCTTCAAATATATTAAAGCCATCCGTTTCGATTAATAGAACTGGAATATCAATTAAATTGTTGATCCATTTATTATAAGACACGTTTAAGGTATGTAAATATTCTGGATCAATGGATTTTTCATAATCCCGGGATCGGCTTTTAATACGAGAAATCAGTGTATCGGTTGATGCCTTGAGATAAACAATCAAATCCGGTTTGAGTAAATAGGATGTCATAATAGAAAATAAGTTACGGTAGTTTTTCCAATCTCTCTGATCCATAAATCCCATTTCATTGAGATTCTTGGCAAAAATTTCTACATCTTCATAAATTGTTCTGTCCTGGATTACCCCGCCGTTGGACATACTCATTTCGTAGTGGGACTTGAACCGCTTGTGTAAGAAATACACCTGCAGGTTGAAACTCCAACGGGACATATCTCCATAAAAATCACCCAAATAGGGATTATCATCCACCGATTCAAAGTATGGTGTCCAGCCCAGTTTTTCTGCTACAATTTCTGTAAATGTCGTTTTGCCGACGCCAATATTGCCGGCCAGACCAATAAAAGGATTATCTATCAACCCAAGACCCCATTTGATGTCATGCCATTATTTTCAGTCAATTGCACCGGTTGGATTGTATTAACAAGGTCAAGTTCTCCAGCTACATGGACCTGTATATAATTATCGGTGTGCCCGACAATTTTACCATTTTTTACCGTTTCGAAAAGCACCGGCCGTGTTTGGCCAATAAATTGTTCATGGAAGAAACACCGTTTCTTTTCAGATAAAATATGGAGCATCCTGCTCCGTTCCGCCCGTTTTTCTTTAGCCACACTTCTGCCCATCTCCATGGCGTCTGTATTGGGCCGTTCGGAATAAGTAAACACGTGTAGATAAGAAATGTCTAATTCATTTAGGAAATGATATGTATCAAGGAAATCTTCATCTGTTTCCCCGGGAAATCCTACAATCACATCCACACCAATACAGCAATCAGGCATAATTGATTTAATTTTGGTAACACGTTCTTCATACAATTTCCGAGTATATCTCCGGCGCATAGTACCTAATATTTTGTCTGAACCAGATTGCAGGGGCACATGAAAATGGGGCATGAATTTTTCTGATTTTGAACAAAATTTGATAATATCATTCGTGAGCAGATTTGGTTCAATGGATGAAATGCGGATACGGTCAATCCCTTCCAACTTATCCAATTGCTGAATCAAATCAAAAAATGTTTCTTGAGATCCTTTTCCAAAATCTCCAATATTTACACCGGTAAGCACTATTTCTCGTGTATCCGTTTCAGCAACTTCTCTTGCTTCTTTCAGTGTATTGGCAATGGTACCGCTTCGACTCTCCCCCCGAGCCAGCGGAATAGTACAAAATGAACAGATGTAATCACAGCCATCCTGAATTTTTAAAAAGGATCGTGTTCGTTCTCCCGTTGAATAAGATGGTGTGAATTTGTGTACATGATCAATCTCAGATTGAATCACTTTTGTTCTCTCATTCAAATCCATAGAATTCAAATGATTCAATAAATTAAATTTTTCTTCCGTACCCAAAACAACATCTACGCTATCAATCGCAGCAATATTATTTGGGTTGAGCTGAGCATAACAACCGATCACAGCAACGGATGAATCAGGGTTTCTGCGTTTTGCTTGCCGTATGAGTTTTCGAGCTTCCTTATCTGCATTTTCTGTTACAGTACAGGTATTCAGAACATATATATCTGCTGTGTCATTATAATCAACTTTCTCGAATCCATGGCGTAGAAAATCACGGGAAATGGTGGCCGTCTCCGAAAAGTTCAATTTGCACCCCAATGTATGGAATGCAATGCGTTTGGTGGGTGTACTCATACTTAAATGTGTTTAAGAACTTTCGGGGCGGAAATTACAAATTTTATTGAGAGTTAATTCATTACTCTTATATGAGTTGAGGAATAGATCATAAAATTTCATTCGCGATAATCTTCTAATTCCCGGGCAGATGGATCTAAAACTTCGGACCATTTCGGCATCCAAAAATGTGGGATTAATTTTTCATTTTTACCGAAGTAAGACTCAAATACTTTTCGATAGTAATAACTCTCTTTCAAAACGGGAGTACAATGAGTTATTTTTATACTTTCTCTTTGGAATTCTTCATCACTGATTTTTTGATCTACAAATAATTGAATAATATGGTGCCATGATTTTTTCATTGAACTTACTCCATCAGAAAAAGCACACTTCCGCCTCCATAACACATCATCCGGTAAAATTTCATTGTTATCAAATGCTTTCCTTAACAAGTTTTTTTCCAAACGTCTAGTGCCATCAAATGTTTTTAATTTTGGAGGAATAGAAAGATAATATTTCACAAATGCTTTATCTAAAAAAGGTGTTCGAGCTTCCAACCCATTGGAACTGATACTCCGATCCGAACGCAATACATCAAAATAATGGATCTCTTCCACCAGCCTTTCGCTCTCTTTTTGCAGTGCTTTCGGCGTGGGTGCATTCCGTAAATAAACATACCCGCAGCACACTTCATCACTGCCGTCACCGTTAAAAATTACTTTACAGTTTGAATTTTCAGTTATGAATTTGGAAACAAGGTAATTACCCACACTGGCCCTGACCGTGGTTGTATCATAAGATTCAATATTGTAGATCACTGTTTCAATGGCATCCAGGAATTCCGCTTCTGTTACTTCTACCTGGTGATGGGCAGTCCCTAAATAATCTGCAACAGTTTGAGCATATTCAAGGTCAATGCTTCCCGGAAGTCCAATAGAAAAAGTGTTTAGTTTAAGCCCCTCATAATATTTATTCACCAATGCACAAATTAAACTTGAATCTAATCCTCCAGACAGTAAACAACCAATCTCCCGTTCCGCCATGAGTCGTTTTTTAACGGCCTCTTTTAAAAGAATTTGAATTTTGTTACAAATGTCCTCTTCTGTTTTTTCACGGATAGATACTCCATTGTACTGGAAATAAGAATTGAATGCATCTGGTGATGCCGAACACCACCAAGTTCCAGGTTTAAAGGGCAGGATTTCACTGCAATGTTTCACTAGTGGTTTGGCTTCCGAGGCAATCATGATTTCATTGCCATCACGGCCGATAAAACCGGGCCGAACACCCATTGGATCTCGTCCAGCAAACAGTTTCCCTGTTTTCGAATCATGAATGACAAACATGAATACTCCATCAAGTTCCTCGACTGTTTTTTCTATCCCAAATTGTTTAAACATATATAAAATAATTTCACAGTCAGAACCGGTAATCAGACTAAAGCCATATTTATCAGCCAATTTTTTGTAATTATAAATTTCACCATTGCATACCAAGGTCAGGGAGTCATCCTGGGGATGTTTCATGGGTTGGTCGCCCTTTTCTGTCGTGCCCATGATGGCCAGACGGTGAAAAGCGAATAATACATCATTCCCGGTTTTTTCGTGGTGTGTGTTTTCCGGGCCTCGATAACTAATTAGATTTATATCCTTAGCAAGTGATTCCCAGTTATGTTTGCTGCCTTTATACGAAAAAATTCCGCACATAGTGTATTGATCCTTTCATTTTATTCAAAAAAAAACCCCCAAGTTTATTTTTGGGGGTTCATTATTAAAGCTTTACCTAATGGCTACAAAGCTCCACCCCCACTTAAATTATTATTGTTGTTGTTAACACAAGTGTTAAACTGATTCGTTTTATTGGAATACTGCTGCCATAAGATGTATAATAAATCCATGAATAATAGTAATTAATAAAACCTATACTAGCCAATAGACAAAATAGATTTTGTAATATTTATTTCATTTTCTGTCAATTATATTATTCAATATATAATTAAAATTACAGTTTATCTTGTAATGTAATACATATACCTAAATATTAAATTCCAATACCTTGGACATGATTAAAGATGAAATTTTCTGATATAATTGTAAAAAAATAAATTTTGGCAAATAAATTGATAAAAGTTAAAGCGCCGGCAACAGTAGCAAACGTATCCTGTGGCTTCGATTGTATCGGTTATGCTATTTCGAAACCCGGCGATATTGTAACGATTGAAAAACAGGACCAACTGGGAATTGAAATTTCAATGTCCGGAATAAAATATGAATCTATACCGGTTGATCCTGAAAATAATACTGCAGGAAAAGCCATTTTATCTCTCCTTAATACTTTGGAAAGTAAACAGGGATTTAAAGTCCATATCGAAAAAGGGATCCCACCGGGAAGTGGATTAGGATCCAGCGCTGCCAGTACTGCTGCTGCTGTTGTAGGTGTGAACGAATTATTAGGCAAACCCTTAAAGCAAGATGAATTATTGGTCCATGGTATGGCGGGCGAAGCAGCGTCTGCCGGAGTCGAACATGCAGATAATGTAGCCCCGGCACTTTTTGGTGGAATCATTTTGATCCGCAGTTATGAACCGCTTGATATTTTGCATCTTCCGGTACCAAATAATTTATTCAGTACAGTCGTGCTACCCGATTTTACTGTAAACACACGGGAAGCCCGGAGTATACTTCCAAAACACGTTCCGTTAAAAACCGCAATAGCACAAGCAGGAAATCTTGCTGGATTTACCCTGGCGCTACATAATGGAGATTTTGATTTATTAGGCCGTTCCATGGTAGATCATCTGGCAGAACCGCATAGAGCCAAACTCATTCCCGGATACGATCATGTACGCCAATCAGCAATAGATACCGGTGCGATAGGATGTGGGATTTCAGGTTCAGGTCCTTCTGTTTTTGCTTTATCCGATTCATTGGAAAAAGCAGAAAAAATTGGTTTAGCTATGGTGAATGCGTTCAAAAATTCAGGATTAACAAGCCAATCCTATTGTTCACCCATCCATACTCAACCGCCTGAAATATTGAGTTAATTTTTGCGCTTTTACAGTACAAAAGGCAGCGCTATTTCAGTTGGATTCAAGGATGCGCTATTCCAGGGATTGGCACCGGATGGTGGCTTATATATGCCTGCATCAATTCCTGTTTTAGGCGAAAATTTCTTCCAGGCAGATCTGTCCTTTTCAGAATTAGCACAAGAAATGATACAGCCTTTTTCAAATGATGACCTGCCCAAAAATGAATTAATAGACATTTGTGCAGCTGCATTTGATTTCCCAATACCCATGGTGGCCTTGAACGATAATGATGCTGTGCTGGAATTGTTTCATGGACCAACTTTAGCCTTCAAAGATTTTGCTGCCCGCTTTATGGCTCGAACCATGTCATATTTTCAAGCGGATATGGATCAGGAATTGACTATTCTCGTGGCTACATCCGGTGATACGGGCAGCGCTGTAGCAAATGGATTTTTCGGCGTGGAAGGCATTAAGGTTATTATTCTTTACCCATCCACAAAAGTGAGCGCGATCCAGGAAAAACAACTTACCACCTTAGGTGGAAACATTACTGCACTAGAAATTGAGGGCACATTCGACGATTGCCAACGTATGGTAAAAGATGCTTTCCGTGATGATGATTTGCGCAAACGCCGTCATTTGAGTTCTGCTAATTCCATAAATATAGCTCGCCTATTGCCCCAGTCTGTATATTACGCCTGGGCCTGGAAGCAATGCGGGGGGAATAAGCCCATTATCTTTAGTGTGCCCTGTGGAAATTTCGGAAATTTGACCGGTGGATTACTGACAAATAAAATGGGCGTTCCTGTAGAAAAATTTATCGCCGCAACCAATTCTAATGATGTATTCCCAAAATATTTAAACAATGGTGTCGTGCCTGAACAGGATGCAGTTCAGACAATTTCTAATGCCATGGATGTGGGTGTCCCCAGCAACCTGGAACGTATCAAAAATTTATATAACCAGGATGTGTCCGAAATTAAACAGGATATATCCAGTTGGGGGTTCAGCGATGCAGACACCCGACATGCTATACAAGCTACAAGATTGGAATCCGGTTATTTAGTAGATCCCCACACTGCCGTGGGTATATTAGGATTACAAAAATATCGGGAAAAAACAAATTCATCAACGAAAGGAATTGTTCTATCAACGGCTCACCCAGGGAAATTCACCGATGTGGTGGAACCTATTGTTGGAGAAAAGATCTCTTTTCCAGATCAATTACAATCCGCAATAGCCAATGAAAAAAGTGCTATATTCATGTCTAATCAATATTCAGATTTGAAGGAATTTTTACTGGTATCCTAATTGCCATATTTATTAAGGAGTTATTATGAAATTCGATACAAAAGTCGTCCAAGCAGGCATGACACCTGATCCTACTACCGGGGCCATCCTGCCACCCTTATATCAGACTGCCACTTATGTGCTGGAAGAAGTAGGCAAAGATAAAGGTTTCGATTATACGCGTTCGGCCAACCCTACACGACAGGTTATGGAAGAAATGCTCGCCACGATAGATGGAGGGGAATACGGTGTCGCCTACGCCAGCGGGATGGCCGCTGTTGACAGTTGTATGAAATTACTGAAAGCTGGTGATCATGTGGTTTGCTCCGATGATGTTTACGGTGGTGTATCCCGTCACTTTAACGAGATTTTGGTTAATTATGATCTGCATTTCACTTATGTAGATTCATCCGACCCGGCTAATGTTGAACATGCAATTACTCCCACCACCAAACTAATTTGGATAGAAACGCCCACAAATCCCCTATTGAAGATCACCGACTTGGAAGCGGTGGGTAAAATTGCAAAAAAACACGGTATCATGTTTGGGGTGGACTCGACCTTCGCAACACCGGTGTTTTTACGTCCTTTGGAATTTGGCGCAGATTTGGTTATGCACAGCACTACCAAATATTTAAGCGGCCATAATCAGCTTATTGGCGGTGTGGTGATCACCAATCGTGAAGACCTATTTGAACAATTGAAATTTGTTCAAAAAACAATTGGCGCCGTGCCGGGACCCTTCGATTGTTGGCTAACAATCCTTGGTGTCAAAACCCTGGATCTGCGGATGAAAAAACACGCAGCTAATGCTCAAGCTGTGGCAGAATACCTGGAAGTTCACTCTAAAGTCTCCACCGTCACCTTTCCCGGACTACCCTCCCATCCCATGCACGAAGTAGCAAAAGAGCAAATGTCCGGATTTAGCGGCATGATCTCCTTTGAACTGACCGGTGGTATTCCAGCGGGAAAGACAGTTATGAATTCTGTTCAATTGGCCAAGTTGGCAGAGAGCCTTGGAGCCGTAGAAACCATGATAACCCATCCCGCCACCATGACCCACGTGGATGTTCCTCAAGCGGAACGGGAAGCCCGTGGACTGACTGACGGATTGGTCAGAATATCCGTTGGGATCGAAAACCCGAACGATATTATTGCTGATCTGGAGCAAGCATTGGATAAAGCATAAAACTTTGTTTTTTTCCATATATGTTAAAATGGCTAATTAATATTATTTGAATTTTATTCAAAACTGGATAGGTTCACCTATCAAGATTTTTAATAAAACTTTATAAAGACCGAGGTAAATATGAATAAAAAAATAAAAAGTATCATTACCTGTGACCTTGATGGGAAAGTGGAAACTTTTTCTGAAGGCGCACAAGAACTCTTTGGTTATACACCAGAAGAAATTATAGGTAAAGGTAGAGTCAGTGATTTAAGTGATGGCCAGGTTGTTTTGGGTCATGTTGTAAATTGGCTGAAAGAATCCGTAGAAAAAGGCGCTTGGGAAGGGGAGACAGTTTTCCTGCACAAAGATGGACATGAGATTCCTTGCCAAATCAAGATTACACCCACCAAAGATAAAAATGATACTCATATCGGTTACTGTGGTATCACCTCTCCTTTGGAAGATAAGACCCCGGATGATGTACGACCGCATATCAATTTGATGACCAAAATATTTACCTGGCTGGTGATCATGCGCTTGCCCTTTTTGACCGCAACTATAGTACCTATTTTAGTTGGTGCAGCAGTGGCAAATTTCATGGGCTATGATGTCAGTTTGGGTTGGCTGGGGCTGACCTTGCTAGGCGGAAGTCTACTCCACATAGGCACCAATACGGCCAATGATTATTTTGACCATACCAGCGGCACGGATGAGGCCAACTATAATTATATGGTACCTTATTCTGGTGGCAGCCGTAGTATTCAAATGGGCCTTATAACACCTAAGGGAATGTTAACTGTTTCATTAGTTACTTTTGCTTTGAGCGCTGTTGTAGGTGTTCCCTTAATTCAAAAAGCCGGCATGGATGTGCTTTGGTTAGGATTAATAGGTTTTGTATCCGGATTTTTCTATACGGCACCCCCGTTTAGGTTTGCAGCCCGTAAAGGTTTAGGTGAGCTATTAATTGGCTTGAGCTTTGGGCCTCTAATGGTGGCCGGCAGTGCGCTGGTACAAACTGGACAAATCCTGCCTCAAGCTCTTTTTGCCGGTATTCCCATCGGATTATTGGTAGCAGCCATTGTATATGTGAATGAGTTTCCTGATCATGACGGTGATAAAGCCACTGGCAAGAATACTCTGATCGTTGTATTTGGCCCTGAAAAAGCCCGGTTTGGATATGTTCTTCTTGTAGTGGGGACCTATGTCAGCATTACGATTATGGCTTTGAATGGAACGTTTCCCATGCTGTCATTGATCGCGCTACCAGCGGGATATTTTGGTGTAAGAGCTATCCAAACGCTCTACCAATATTATAATGATAGGCTATTGCTCCCGGCAAATGCCGGCACGATTAATATGCATCTGGTTACCGGTATATTGTTCTGTATCGGTATTTGGGCTGGATAGCACTTATTAGATCAAATAAAAAGGCCTCGATCAATTGAGGCTTTTTTATTTATGATAATCCTGAATAGATCGCACCTTGATCTTTTTATTTGATGACCTTATCGCCCGCACAGCTGCTTCCGCTCCTGACAACGTTGTAATGGCAACAATTCCTTTTTGAATACAGGCCCGACCAATGGATTCTTCATCATAGCGAGCTTGAGCCCCCATGGGTGTATTGATCACCAGATTGATGTCCCCATTCTTGATGCCGTCCACCACATTGGGCCGGCCTTCTCCCACTTTAAAAACTGCAACTGCATAAATACCGTTTCTGCGGAGCTCTTTTGCCGTCCCGGCAGTCGCCACGAGATCAAAACCAATTTCTTTTAAGTCGCGGGCAATGGGAATAACATCCAATTTATCTGCATCATTCACGGATAGAAATACGGTTCCGAAACTTGGAATCACATTCCCGGCACTGATGGATGCCCGCTTGAACGCATCTCCTAATGTATTGGAGATACCCATTACTTCGCCTGTGGATTTCATTTCCGGGCTTAAAAAGATGGATTCTTCTGGAAATTTATTGAATGGCAACACAGCTTCCTTTACCGCCACATGGGAATTGCCATCCCATGGTTTTAATTCAAACTTTGACAGTTTTGCCCCCACTGCCAATTGGGAAGCGATCCGTGCCAGGGGAACATCGGTCGTTTTACTTACAAAGGGCACCGTTCGGCTGGCCCTTGGATTTACTTCCAGCACATAGACCTGGTCATCCTTATAGGCAAATTGGAGATTGATCAATCCAACCACATTCAATTCCAGTGCCAGTGCTTGGGTGATCCGGATGATCTCATCCATGGCTTCCGTGGTAATGCGATACGGCGGCAGCACACAAGCAGAATCGCCAGAGTGTATCCCTGCTTCTTCAATATGCTGCATCACTGCACCGATGTGAACCATTTCACCATCACACAGAGCATCCACATCAAATTCAAAGGCATCCTCTAAAAATTCATCAATCAGTATGGGATGTCCTTCGGTTACATCAGCGTTTCGAGAAATGTAATTAATCAACTGCTCCTTTGAATAGACGATTTCCATGGCCCGTCCACCCAGGACATAACTGGGACGGGCTAAAACAGGAAACCCTATTTTTTCAGCTACGGCTACCACTTCATCCAGAGTTCGTCCCGTGCCGTACTGGGGGCACACTATTTCCAGCTTATCTAAAATGGCTCCAAATTTCTCCCGGTCTTCAGCCAGATCAATATTTTCCGGAGATGTACCAATGATGGGCACGCCCGCATCAGCCAAGGCATTTGCGATTTTCAAGGGTGTTTGCCCCCCAAACTGAACCAACACACCATCTGGCTTTTCAAATTCCACAATATTGAGCACATCCTCAAAGGTTACCGGCTCAAAGTATAATCGATCCACTAAATCAAAATCGGTGCTGACAGTTTCCGGGTTACAATTGACCATAATGGTTTTATACCCTTGATCCTGTAATCCAAACACTGCCTGGACACAGCAATAATCAAATTCGATCCCCTGCCCGATACGGTTAGGCCCGCCTCCCAAGATTATGACTTTTTTCCCTTCCAGGGGCTCGATCTCATTCTCTTCATCATAGGTAGAATAACAATAGGGTGTCTGGGCCACAAATTCAGCGGCACAGGTGTCCACAACCTTGTACGCTGGAAATACTGCATTTTTTTTTCTTTCATCACGAATCTCCAACTCCGATTTATCAAGCATGCGGCCTATTTGTTTATCAGAGAAACCACCGTGCTTCAATTCACGCAAAGATGAACCATTTTGCTGATCAACCAGCATTTTGATCTGCTGTAAAAACCACGGATCTATTTTGGTCACATTAAAAATATCTTCAATGGATTGCCCCTCTATAAAAGCCTGTCTGATTTTTAATAACCGAAACGATGTGGCGTAACGCAGCGTGGACATATCCAGCGATCTCGCCCTGCTCACATCCGGATCCCCCGCTGCTGCCGGTTTTGGCTCCAATCCATCCAAGCCTACTTCTAAAGATCGAAATGCCTTTTGTAATGATTCACGAAAAGTGCGTCCAATAGACATAACCTCACCCACGCTTTGCATCTGGACGCCGAGATGACCTGACGCCGATGGAAATTTTTCAAAATCAAAGCGTGGAACTTTGGTCACGATATAATCAATAGTTGGTTCAAATGCTGCCAGCGTTTTTCCTGTAATATCATTGGGCAGCTCATCTAATGTATAGCCCACAGCTAATTTGGCAGCTACTTTGGCAATGGGAAAGCCTGTTGCTTTGGAAGCCAGTGCTGATGAGCGGCTTACCCGGGGATTCATTTCAATAATGATACACCTGCCGTTTTCAGGATTGACTGCAAACTGCACATTTGAGCCACCGGTCTCAACACCGATGGTGCGTAAACATAAGATAGACCAATTACGCATTTGCTGAAATTCTTTATCTGTTAATGTCATGGCCGGTGCTACTGTAACGGAATCACCGGTGTGGACACCCATGGGATCAATATTTTCTATGGAACAGATAATGATGGCGTTGTCTGCTTTGTCCCGGATCACTTCCAGCTCAAATTCCTTCCAGCCCAAAAGGGATTCTTCAATCAATACTTCAGTGATAGGGCTGGCGTTCAATCCATTTTCAACCAATTCCTGGAACTCTTCATGATTGTAAGCAACGGATCCGCCAGTGCCGCCCAGCGTGAAGGAAGGCCGGATAATCACCGGGAATTGCATGGTCTCCATAAGTGCTTCCGCTTCCTGCCAGGAATGAACAAAACCGCCTTGTGCAGTATCAATCTCCACGGCATCCATTGCTTCCTTAAATCTTTCACGGTCTTCTGCTTTTTCAATGGCATCTACCTGGGCGCCTATCAGCTGTACATCATATTTCTTCAGGATTCCCTGCCGATGCAGATCCATGGTTAAATTCAAAGCCGTTTGTCCACCAACTGTAGGTAATATCGAATCTGGTTTCTCTTTTTGGATGATGGTTTCCACATACTCCGGGGTTATGGGTTCGATGTAAGTGGCATCTGCTAAATCAGGGTCGGTCATAATTGTAGCAGGATTGGAATTCACCAGGATTACGCGGTATCCTTCTTCCTTCAGCGCTCGGGTGGCTTGAGTGCCGGAATAGTCGAACTCACAGGCCTGACCGATGACGATGGGGCCAGCACCAATGATTAATATGGATTCTATATCAGTTCTTTTTGGCACGTTTCATCATTTCAATGAATTGTTGGAAAAGGTAGCGGCTGTCATGGGGGCCAGGGCTGGCTTCTGGATGATATTGGACTGAAAATGCTGGGATATCCTTGCAACGGATTCCTTCTGAAGTATTGTCATTGAGATTTACATGGGTGGGGATTACATTTTCCGGGAGAGTATCCAAGTCAACAGCAAAACCATGATTCTGGCTGGTAATCTCCACTACCCCAGATTCCAAATTCTTTACCGGGTGGTTGAGCCCTCTATGACCAAATTTTAATTTGAATGTTTTGGCTCCTAATGCCAGTGCCAATATTTGATGACCCAGACATATACCAAAAATGGGGTTTTTACCCAATAGTCCTTGAACTGTTTCAATACCGTAGGTTACTGCAGCGGGATCTCCTGGACCATTGGAAAGAAAAATGCCGTTTGGTTCGAATTCTAATATTTCTTTCGCCGTTGTTTGTGCAGGAAAAACAGTAATATCACAGCCATGGTTTTCCAAAAGGCGTAAAATATTTTGTTTGATCCCAAAATCTATGGCAGCCACCTTGAATCTCGATCCATTTGAATTCCACTGATAGGATGCTTTAGTTGTTACTTCCTGCGCCAGATTCAGGCCATTCATATCTGGTGCTTGAGC
>CEPZ01085098.1_pt1 | contig 15638 bp, 18 predicted proteins | sample 530461 | NCBI WGS metagenome assembly CEPZ01 (sample SAMEA2620106, study PRJEB7988) | marine metagenome | isolation source: saline water (ENVO:00002010), including | reverse complement strand
AAATTCAGGAAGATCATAAATATCCCCATTTAAACATATGTCAGTAGGTTCTAGCCTACGTGCGGTATCTAAGATAACTCTTAAATAAAAACGATCAATATGTTTATCATGTAAATCGGATAAAACTAAAATAGATTTTTCTTTTCTTGAACTATCCTTTACATAGTCTTCGCCCCAATCATGTCGTTCATTTAATTCTAAATAATGATCCTCACTAGCATGCTTAGCGATTGCACGTTCCGTAGCATTTTGTTGTCGAGTTAACGTAATTCCAGCCTGACGTTTAAATTCTAAGAATGTACCAAAATATCGATTCCATGTAGCTTCTGACATCTTAGAATTAACACGAAAGAAGTTTCTAGTAAGTACTTTTTCAGGATATTCTTTTGCAAGTTTATTTATTTCTCTAATGCAATCTTCTTCAGTTGCATTTGGATCAAATTTACTTGAATCTTCAGCAAAAGGTAATCCGTCATGTAAGTGAGCTTTATAGCCTTTAGTAGGTTGTGGTTTTGACATAACTATTCTCCTTTATTCTTCAGTTATAGCATCTAATTCTTTTATTTTTTTTACTTTCTTATCTGAAGATTTAGGTACTTTTGGTGTGGCACGCCCAGCAGGCGGTGTCATTGAAGGAATCATATTGGAGTTAGAATTTTCTATAGGGCTTGGTTGAGGCTTTAAGTTAGGATTTGTAAGAACTTCTTGTGGTATTCCTTCACTATCCTTTTCAACTAATAATTTAAATTCTTCATCTAGTTTATTTAAAACTGTAGCTACAAATCTAACATCAGTTCCTTTAATATTAGAAGCTTCAACAGCACTTCGTAAAAAATATAATTCTTGAGGTTCAAGGTTTAACATGTATTTATCTCCATTCTATTGATATTGAGGGGTTAATTTACACCCATTTTAGTAGTTTGGGCAAGGTTTATTTTCATTATTAATTTATCTATCTCATTATAAAAATGTTGTTTAGTTTTATTATTTATTATAGTATAATCAATAAGATTTGAAAAGTGATGACGCTCTTGTTCAGTTGCTGTAGTATCAGCAAAAGAAGGTCGCCATCCTCTTTTTATTTTTTCTTTTGTTTCAGCTTTAACTTCAATTAAAAAAAATCTATCACTATTTTCTTTAAAATATAGTATTTCATTTTTAAATCTTATATCAGTAATAATTGCTCCTTTATTATTCCTATTATTTTGAATAAGTTGATGTACTTCTCGACACCACCAATCCTGGTGATCTGACCGTCGTAACATGCCTAAAGTAATTAATCCTAATCTATGATATTCTTTTGTTTCACCTTGTATATATAAATCTTGTAAAGGTAAATTTAATAATTTACTATATTGTTGCTTAATAGAATCTGCTAATGCAATTTTTATGAGAGTTAATTGTTTTTCAAGTTGATATCCAACTGTATCTTTACCAGCTAATCGCTCTCCACAAATTCCAAAAGTTAAAGAAAGTGGTTTAAGATTCTGCACCAGGATTCTCTTTTGTATCTATATTATTAAAAGTGTATTTTTTATGCACTTCGGGATCATAAGTTTCAAAACCTAAAACATCCCAACCTAGCTCTTCAAAAAATAATTTATAGTCTTTCTCTGTTAAGTCTTTTAAAGGTTTAGTCATATTTATTTCTGGAGGAATATCTAATCCACCTTCAATAAAGAAATCTGTTACCCATAGGGTCCAATCTGGTTCAATAATAAAATCAATACTAGTTTGGTCACTTTCATAAAAGGCTACTTCCATTACTCTCATCTATTTAAACTCCTTCTAATAAGTTGTGGCAAAGTTATATAATTAACAGTTTTTCTACGTTGATGTAAATAAAATGTAAATATCAAACAAAAAGATCCAGCTGTTGCTAAAGTAGCTAATCCTACAACTGGAAACACTGAAAATGAAATCATTGTAGCAACAATATCAGTAAATAGATAATGTCCTATTAACAATGCTTTTAATGTAGGTCCTGCTTTTTCTACTAACATAATAAAAGCAAGAGCCATCATTACTCCTACAACTAATCCAACTATTAATACTTCCATTATTTGCACTCCTCTATTAGTTTAATTCCTTCTTTCATATCCGTTAAAAATAATTTAGCTTTTCTAACATCGCCTTTAATTAAATAATTTAAGACTCTATTAGAATCCTCTTTTAAATTTTTAGCTCTAACTTTAGCTAAATTTCTACTGCACATTATTTGTCTCCTTTTGTTTGACATTTACTTTCCTTTCACTTTTTTGATTTTTAAGTTTTCTTTCAATAGGTTCGTCCCTATCTTTATTCATCTGGTGGTATTTCTTCATCTGATACAACTTCTATAATATAATCCATTCCATAAGTATCTGAAATTGATTTTAAATTTACTCCTTCTTTTTTTATAATTTTACGGACTTTTCGTTCTATTCGTTTATTCCAAAGTTTTATATCTGCAACTGTAAGATCTAAAGCTTGCGATATTTTACGAAGACTTTGACCATAGGCCTTATTTCCTAAAAAAGCTAACACATAGATAGGTGGAAATGTATCAATTACTTTGGTAATCATATACCAAATATCTATTTGACCTGTTTTCTTCATAACTATTCCTTTATAATAAAGTTCCTTGATAACCTGCCCAGGTCATGGGACATTCGTTACAAATATCACATACCGAAGAAGGTTTAGTATAGTACACATTATCTTCAATTAATTTTGCAATTACATCATAATTATTATAAGTATTATATAAAACAGAATATTCTATTCCAAGAGCAGGAAAAAAATAAGTTAATTGCATAGGTAAATTACCTGTAGATAATTCAAATCCCCTAGCATTCCATTGAGCTGCTTGAACTAATTTAATAAAAGAATCTATAGACGGTATTGTAACCTCATAATTAAACCAAATTAATTGAATTCTAGTTCCTTCTGTTTTTAATCTAGCTATATCGATTTGAAAATCTAAATTTTTAATAGTTCCTATAATATTTTTATCTATTATAATTCCTTCTATATGCTTAAGTTTCCAAATTCCATAATTAATAAAACATTGTTCAAGTAATGTAACTAATGATTCAGCTCTAACGCCTCGTTTTGGGCTCTTTAATTTTAAATCTTTTAAAATAGTTGTAGGTTCTATGTTTTTTTGATCAAAAATAGTAATAAAAGACTTAGCAATATTTGTTTCTAATAATTCTGCTATGTCAGATTTACTTATCACCCGTTTAGTTAATTTTCTTAAGGGACAAGCATTTGTATACCAATAAGCTTGATCAAAAGAAGCCATTATTTTTCTTTTTTATTAATAGAATCTACTATAGTTGTTTCTATTCCTTTTAAAATATTAACAGATAATCCTAAAGTACTTCTTACTAATTTAAAAACATTAGTTATAGGAGTTGTTATTGTATCAACTACTACTTCTTGAATTTCATGAACATGTTCTTTACTATTATTCATATATAATTTATAATTCCTCTTTTTTTATTTCTAATGCAGCTGATAATGCTAAAGCAACAGCCGCAAATCTGTCTTGATATAATGAGTTACTTAACGTACTATTAAATACTCTTGCCATTTTAATAAAATATTTCCCCTGTTTATTTCCTTTAGCCAAAGTTGCTATACCTTTATACGTTAATTCTTTAACTATAGTAATCGCAATATGATCAAAGTTTAAAGAATAGGTTGTCCGAGCTTTTTGAAGAAATTGATAACATTCTGTTTCTTTACCTTGAATAATAAATTGAATTAATTTTTGAATTTGAGGTAAAGATTCGTGAATATCTAAAATCGTTCCAACATTTTCTAAGGTAATAATTCCATCTACAGCTTTACATTGCTCTAAAACACCTTGGAGTAACGTAATTGCATGTCGAAGCGAAAGCTCTGCTTTATCTAAAATAGCAGAAAGAACTTGTCTGTCTATTCTTGGTTTATTTAGAAGTTTAAATTCATTTTTATTAATATCAATTAAAATATTAAATAAATCTTGCGTAGTCCATGTTTGTAATTTAAGATCAAGAATTCTACTTTGCCAAGCTTTATTTGCAAATAAAGTATTTTGTTCAGAGGATGTAAGTAATAAATGTACTCTCCCTTTTCGAGAATTACTTAATGAGTTTTCAATAGGAAGAAGTAAATTTTCAATAGACTTTGTTGTTAAATTATGAGCTTCTTCTAAGCATATTATTTTAACGCCTCCTGCTCGTGATATTAAAGCAGTACTAGACTTAATATCGTTTTCAACCATAGAAATAATTTCATCTTGTTTCATTTTAGCTGTATTCTTTACCAAATAATATGGATCGGTACCGTCTAAACCTCTGCGTAAAATTCCTTTACAACGTGCACATTCAAGACATGGATCAATATCATTTTTATCTTTATTTATAATAGGATTTTGACAATTTAAAACTAAAGCTAAAATCTGCGCTAAAGTAGTTTTTCCTGTTCCAGAAAAACCAGTAAACGAAATAGCCGGATGAGCTAATTGTCTATCATTAGAAAGTATAGATCTTTTTAATCCCTCTCCCGCTAGTTTTGCTGGACCATAAAGTTCACTAAAACGAAGAGGTCTGTATGCAGAATATAGCGTAGATCCCTTCTTAGGCCCTCTCCTTACTAACCTAGGTCCATCCGTAATCGATAAAGTATTTATATCCATTTAAATCCTTTTAAATTCTTTTATTTTAGATAATCTAATTGACCATATACTTATTTTATCTGTTAAATCTGTATATCTAATTGCTGTACCCGAGGTTTTAATCGCTTTTATAATTTCTCTATTTTGAGAAAGTAATACACATACTTTTTTAGCTCTAGTGACCGCAGTATACAGTAAATTTCTAGTTAACATTAATCTAGTTAAATGATTAGGAGGTAAAACTACAATTACTGCATCAGCTTCAGATCCTTGAGCTTTGTGTACAGTTGAGACCCAAGCATGTATTAACATATCTTTTTCCCTAAAATCATATTCAACTATTGTTCCATAAAAATCTACACAAAAAGTACCATCTCCTTTTTCTGCTCCTTCTTGAAAAGAAGTAATACAACCGATATCGCCATTAAATACATCTTTTATATAATTATTTTTAGTTTGCATAACTTTGTCACCAACTCTAAAATCAATATTTAAAATAGGAAGTTTAGAACCATCTTTATTAATAAGATTTTGAAGTTCCTCATTTAATGATTCTCTATTTAAATCTCCATATCTTTTTTTCATTGGAGTTAGTGTTAATATATTTTCAGAAGAAATATTATAAGTATTTGGAATATGTGTTTTAATTAACTCAAGTACTGTTTCTTTTGTAACTTTTGTTGATTGATAAAAATCATCTTCTCCCCATTTTGTACCACTTGTTAAAGGACTTTCTTTATTTAAAATATGACCTGCATTAATTAATTGAGCATTTTTAACTAATAGACTGTCTTTAGCTTGTCTAAATTGAACACGTAACTCTATAGTATTAATTTTTCCAGACTTAATCATATCATCTAAGACATTTCCTGCAGCAATAGACTGCAATTGGTCTTTATCTCCAACTAAAATTAATTTAGTTGTTTTCTTTAATGCATTTAAAATAGATTGCATTAACATGATATCAATCATTGAAACTTCGTCTAATATTAATACATCTGTTTCAAATTTAGAATCTTTATCATAATTAAATCCAAAATTTCCAGAAGCACCAAATTCGAATAATCTATGTATAGTAGATGCTTTTCTACCGGTAGCTTCTTGCATACGTTTAGCAGCGCGGCCCGTAGGCGCCGCTAAGTGCACTTTGTAGTCCAAAGTCTCGCAAAGATACACTAAGGCTGCTATTGTAGACGTTTTACCTGTCCCGGGGGATCCAGTAAGAATAGTAGTATTATCAATAATTGAACGAATAACTGCAGTTCTTTGTTCTAATGACAAAGCATGCTTTGCTGCTTGTTCCCAGTCATTTAGAATTGTATTAACAACTTCAATAGATATGTCTGAAGCGGGTAATAAAGTACGTTGAACTAAATCTTTTGCTACAGCAGATTCTGCGTAATCAAATTTAGTTAAATGAACACCTTTATCGTCTGCTAGAACTCGTTTATTAATTGTTAAAGATTTTAATGCTGTTTCAAATAAAGTCCATTTATCTACAGTAGCATTAAACTTGATATTAGTTTCAAATTCTTTAAATAAAATATCAGTAGGTAAATAAGTATTTCCACTTGACTGTTCTTCTAATAAATAAATTATTGCTTCCTCAATTCGGCTAGGTACTGTATCAGAAATATCTAAAAGATGTGCAAAATAATCAGCACGTCTAAAGCCTACACCAGGAATTAACATTAATTCGTAGGGATTATCTTCAATTTTCGATAAAGTATCATCATCAAAATAATTAATAATTTTTCTAGTCATAGATTTAGTAAATCCAGAACTCGCTAAAAAAGAAATCAATCTTTCTTTACCATAAAATTGATGATATTGTTGATAAATAGATTCTATTAATTTGGGACCAAGACCGGGAACCTCTCTAAGAGAGGGATCTCTGGTTTTAATTTTATCTAAAACCATTGTTCCAAAATGATTAACCATCCATTTGGCTCTTTTAGGTCCTATACCTTTAATTAGTCCAGATCCTAGTAAAGTTTCTACTCCTTGTTCTGTAGTAGGTACTTTACGTTTATAGGAATCTACTTGAATTTGAACACCGTACTGATTATGTTTTTTTAATCTTCCAGTAACTTCAATATGTTCTCCAGGCACAACATTCATTGTTCCTACAATTGTTTTCTCGCTATTCGAATGATCTTCAGTTAACTTAGCAACTGTCCATCCTTCGCCGCTATATACTATATGAGTTATTATTCCAATTATCTTCATAAGGATTTTTTATATAATTATAAAATATTTTTAAAATCTTTCTATTTAAGATAGCATGCTGATTTAAAACATCTAAATACTCGTTATCGCTAAACCACGCAGATTGTCGTGGATCTCCACAAATATCTACACCAATTAACCGGTCAGTATATGTAGTACTAATTATTTGTAACATGCTTTCTATTGATTTTGCTGTAATATTTCCAGAACCCCAATCAGTCTCTACGACATCTTCCTGCAGTGCATCTTTATCAATAGTTGTATAAATCTTACAGTCCGCAGGAACTACTTTATGTAGCTGTTTTTTAAATAATTCTAAATTATTTGAGTCTTTTCCCTCAATTACATGTAAATTATAATTTGTTTCTAAATAGGAAACTCCCTGTAACCAGCGTGTTAGCTTATTAGATTGGGGGCCCACCAACAAACATCCCTTACATAGCGGCAACTGTAAAGCTGAGTATAGCCAAGCACCGCAATGGTATTCTAAATTACTATGATTTTTTAATCTTTTAGATCCAATATCGTAATGTCTATCAAACATTAAAATAAAGAAAGGCTCGTGTAATTGCTGTAAAATCATTGCTGTTAAATGATGAAAATCACCAGATCCAAAAAAAGATAAAGTAAAATCTGTTATATTTTTTTGTATAGTATTTAAAAAATACTTAGCAGTTTTTTCTTCAGTAATTTGCTTTGCAGATGTTTTTTCAAATTGTCTACAATGCAATTTGCGTATTGGAAAAATAGTATTTAATTGCTGATTAACTAAAGTTCCATCAATATCAAATAATAAAACACGAGCCTTTCCCATTAGTACTTACTTAGGTGCGTTGTCGTAGGGGATCTCTTCTACTGTATCAAACAAATCCTTAAGAAAAGCATTTGCCGCTTCAGCATCGTCGTCAATTAAGGAAATATCATCAAAATCATCATCTTCTTCATCTTGATTTACTTCTAGATCTTCTAACGGAATATCTATTTGAACAGGATCTGTAGCATCTCCTTCCTCTTCTACGAACTCGGCTTCGTCTTCCTGCATCCTAGATTGTACATCCTCATCTTCATCTTCATCTTCATCAAGTGTAGCTTGAAATTCAAGTAATACTGGATCAACATTTGAGGCCCAAGTAGATAGCGCTTCTTCTTTTTCTTCTTCAGAAAGATTCCGAAAGTGCTGAAAATTGCCTCCCTTAGCAGCGTCAACGTCGGAGCTATCTGCATAAATAGGATTGGTAAGCATTTCAACATGATCTGTATTATACTCAATATATTGTCCCGGAACCGCAGGTAATAGCTGAGCCGGTGATACGTCAAGTGCTTCTGCTATCGCAAAAACCATACTTAATTTAGGGGTCCGTACGCCGCGCAAATAATGTTGAATAGAGGTTTTACTCTTAACCATAAAAGAGTATTTTGTTTTAATTTTATCGATAAGCCCTTGAGCATCCAGATCCATTTTACGCATGTAAAACTTTAATCGTAGAGAAAAGGGAGTTTTCTCATCAATAACAACTGCACCTAACGTATCCTTAAATAACTGGAACTTTAGGTCTATATTACTATCTAAGACTTCGTTAACCTGATTATCAGTTAACGTAATAGTAGAATTCATAGTATTTCTCCTTTCTAGGTAGTTTCTTTGATTTTAGCTACTTCTATATCTAATAAACAGGTATCTCCTGAACAGAATCGTTCAACATCTGCTTCTTCGCCTTTAACATTGGCAAAGGATAGATAGGAAAGCTTCTCCATTAGTTTTATATAAGTTGCTTCTGTAATAGCTTCATAAGGCATCTGTTTATAAGCACCTTCCTCTAAACGAGGTAAAAAGCTAATTCCTTTGAGCTGATATTGAAAGTAATTTAGTGCATATTGAATTTGATCAGCTTCTGTTTTTGGATCAAATGTCACTGTACACGATACTTGATTATCTGCCCAATATTTTTGCATAAATGCAGCAAGACTTAACTGTTCCCACATAGAAACGTCAGATATAGTACGTATTCCTTCTCCCATATCAACAGGAATTTCAACTACAATTGTACTATCTTCTGCACCAAATGCTGGTTCTAGTGAATAACCCGCTTTTTTAAGGGGCTCTATTAATTCACTCATAATTGATAATCTTATTCTTCGTAAATAAAATCTAGACTCAGGATAATGTATTCCAGGAGTAGATCCGGCAAGCAAAGATACTGTACCGCTAGGTTTAACCGAAGTAGTCTTAATAGACCTAGGGACAGCTAACCAATCCGAATAAACTTTATCATATTCTTGAAGAGCAATGTATCCTTTTTCTAGCCATTCTCTAAAAGTATGAATACCTTTTTGTGTAATAAACTGAGCAACACCTGAGACAGAAGTTCCTATACGTCTATTTCGCAGCATTACACGATTAGTTTCAGACCAATGTGTTCGCCCTAGAGTAACAGTTTTTGCATATAAATAAGCAAATTTTAATGTTTTAATATAATCTTCTACAGATTCATGATTAGTGGGAAAAGTTTCAACTAAACAACATAATTCATAGGATTCTAGAGTTTGTTCTAAGCATGGATTTCCACCAGCAGCTCTATGATCCTTAAAATCCATTCCATTTTTCATTCTACCAAAGCCTTGCATGTTTTCAAGCCATGCAAATCCGGGTTCTCCATTTATTTTGATACGATCAGCTGCATCTGTATAATCCATTCCTAATTCAGCAAAAATAGAATTGTTGGAAGTCCAACCAAATTGCTCTCTTTCTGGATTTACTTTATAATTCTTTAAATCAATATAAGTAGTATCATGTGGATCACCAAAAACTATTTCAGCTGTTCTACGGACATTTCCAGCAACTACACATTTTCCTATATAGTTTTGTATATCAACAATAGTTCTTACAGTAATTGGTTCATTACTGTTAGCTTCTAACGTAGATCTTAGATTCTTATGTAGTTCTTCGAGCGGATCAGGTCCACTAGCAACCCCGCCAAACCCTTTAATAGGCTCACCTGCAGATCTAATTAATGAATAATCAAACTCTATTGGTGCGCTGTATAAAAAATAAGACTCTATAAGTTGTTTAACTGATTCAACCCAGCCTTCTCGAGTATCAGGAATTATATATAATTCAGGATCTTTATCTTTATTAATTCCTTTAACTAGCAGGAGCCCAGTACCCTTAGTATCAAAGCCCACGCCTACGCCTAGCATACTTGCATCCATTAGAAAAGTAAAAGGTTTACTTAAATCTTCTTTTATTGTATCTGTAGAGACAAATGCACAGTTATTAAGCGCTGCGTATAGTTCTTTGTCTTCAGTTAACTCTGTGCCCATGGCCCATAAACCTCGACCAGGCGGTAAAAACTTCATAGTCCAAATTCTAGTATACATTTCTTGTGCACTGCTTTGTGCTTGCCACGGATTCCAACCTAATTGGTGATGATCAATCCATCGTTTTTGCATGGAATAAGTTCCTTCAACTACTCTACGTACTGTTTCCCACCATCTTTCATTTTTACCATTAGCCTTAATACGACTATAAGTTCGCATATATACTAATTCTCCAAGTCCATTAAAGCCAAAGGGTGGACGTCGTCTTTTATATTTATCAATAAAATTTTCTGATAATGTAAAATCCATTATAATCCTCCTATTATAGCAGTAAGTAATCCAACAATTGCACCAGCTCCAGCTCCAATTAACTTAATTCCTCTTAAAGACGACAAAGCTATTGCTTTTACTGTACTTTCTAACTCTCTAATATTATAAGTATCTATTTGTTTCTGGATCATTTGTTCTATTGAATTTCTTATTTGTGATTCTTCTTTCATTTTTATCATTAATTGTTTATATAATTTTTTACGCTTAATGGGAGGTAAAAAAACATAACTAGCCCAATGACTGTCTAGCGCTTGATTAAATAATTTATATTGAGGAGACAACTCGTCTATTTGATTACTTGAAAAAGAATCTAAAAACAATCTCGTAGTTTTTTTAGTAACCATAGCTAACATTCGTTTTTTATGCCGCGGTATTAATCCGGGAGTAAAAGGAAGTTGTTTACCAAAAACTATTAATGATTTTTGTGGTCTAAATAACATTTCAATAGCAAGAATATTTGTTAACCATCCAATAAAGGTCCCTGCTACAATAGCTATAATATAGTACATATTATAGTTTTACACTAATATTATTTAAAATAACTTGTTTAGTATTTTCTGTAAAGAAATCTGCATTCAATAACCACGTAAAATAACTAGGATCATTATTTTCTACATAATTTATGGTTTTACCGTCATATTTACCAAAAGAAAAACGAATCTTTCCATCCGTATTTCGTACAAATTTATTAGCAATATCAACCATTCCTGGTTCCGTTAAATCATTTGCAATTTCTTGAACAGAATCTTTTAAATGAGAATATTTATCATTTTGAGCAGAAAAGATCTCAACCATTGCCTGAGCATCATCTAGAGATTTTTCTTTATTTAAAAAATGTTTATAAGCACCTGCCAAGGTTCTTGGTTCCTCTTTCATATATACTTCCCGTAAATCTAAGACAGAGAATTCTTCTGCATTTACTTCTATATCAGCTTTATAGAAATGCTGAACAAGCATTGGCCAATCAAACCTTTTTACACTATATCCAACAATTGTTGTATTTTGAATAAATGTAAATAAAGGTGTTGCCACATCCTTAAATACAGGTGCATCTTTTACCATTTCATTTGTTATTCCATGAATCTGAGATACTTCTTCCGAAATAAATACACCTGGATTTAGTAATCTAGTTCCATTAATAATATTTCCCTCAAGATCTTGCTTTATTAAACTAAGTTTAACTATTTTATCTTTTACTACTGATAGGCCAGTTGTTTCAACATCTAAAAAGACAAGTGGTTTAGTTATTTGCATTTTATATCCTTTCTATATTTAAATTAACTTTCTTTTCTACTATTGCTTCTGCTAAAATTTGACTAATTTCATCAATTAAAATCAAATTCAATCTCGTTTTTAAGTCCTTTTCTGGAATTTTACTCTTATTTGCTAATATTTTAAGGGCTCTGGTATGGTAAAGAGAATTTAATGTAAGTAATCTGGGCATCCAATAATCTACTAAGATTTTTCCTTTTAAAATTTGTTCAGTATAAATTTCCCATTCTTCGGGTAATAAGGCTGGTAATTCTAAGAATTTTTCTAAATTATAGTCATTAACATATTGATCCGGATCATATCCATCTTTTAGTGGTACTAAATAAAGAGGCTTATTTAATGCTGCCATGTACTTATTATATAGTTTTTTTGTTGCTTTTGATCCTCCCTGGTCTGCATCCATACAGCTAACAACCATATCAAAGTCTTTAATTAATTCTATATGTTCGTCTGTAAATGAAGTGCCTGATAGGGCAACTACTGATTCCAGACCATGGGAGAATAAAGTTATTACATCAGCTTGCCCTTCTACGATATAAAGAATTTTATCTTGATTCTTTTCTTTAGAGCGCAAAGCTCTATGTAGATTATATAAAATATCACTCTTTTTAAAAATAGCAGAAGATTTACTATTTACATATTTCCGTATCCCTCCGGGCTTATAATCTAATAAACGAGCCGTAAAACCTACTGGACGTCCATTAAAATCATGAATTGTAAAGAATAATCTATTTTCAGCAAAAAATGATGGATATTTATCATTAGCTGTAATAAATCCTAATGCTTTTAGTACTGTATCATCATAACGCTCTTCTAATTGTGTTCTAAGAGTTTTATAATTAGGAATTCCACCAATATTAAATTTCTTTAAAACAGATTCATTCCATTTTCTTTGATTACAATAAGTTTTAATTTCAGAAGAATTAAGTGATAAAGTATTAGCTATTTCTCTTGTTGCAGAGTATAATTTGTATTTAAAACGCTCTGCAGAAGTCATGGTATTTTTTCTAGGAGGCATTGGAATACCTAAAACATCAGAAAGATGTTGAACAGTTACCGTATAAAATCCAGCTTCATTTGAACGAGGAAATCCATGAATTGCTGAAGCTAATTCAAATATGGTTCCGCCTTCTTCACAAGCAAAACAATGCCAAACTAAATCTCCGTCTTGGCCCATGTTCATAACAAAGGGCGCGCCACTTTTATGATTTATAATTGGACATCTAGTGTTTAAGCCAAGTTTAATATCAATTCCATTTAAATATAAATAATCGCCTAATTTATCAAAATAAGCTTTTAATTCGCTTTTCATTAAATTCTCCTATTAAGAAAGGTTTTTTAATTCAGTAATCAGCTCAATAGAAAGGGGATCACCTTCTTCTAATGCAGCATACAGCGCAAATAGAGTTTTTTCATCAGAAATAAGTAATTTATTATGTATATTCTCTATAATTTTTAAGACTGGATGATAATCATCCTCATAATCTGCAGATTTATACATTTGAGGTAATTCATCAAATGAAGTAGTAGTTAATGTGGTTACTTTTAAACAATATAAAATTGTTTTTTGTGAAACAGTTGATCTACTAGCCAATTCTCGAACAGTTGGTTCTCTTTCGTGTTCTTGAGCAAACTTATTTCTTATTTTAGATAAAGTATATGCTAAATGTTGTAAAAAGACTGAACCTTGGCGAACCGAATAAGCATTTGCCATAATAAATCGCTGCATTTGAGTTCTAATTTCTCTATAATAATAAGTAATCATTTTAGAGCCTTTAGTTTCATCCCAGGTTTTAAGCTTTTTAATAAAGGTAACGGTGGCTAGTTGCATTAAATCTAATGGATCAACGCGATCGCCGCCGCGCATTCCATTTAAAACACTAATACATATATCTGCAAAAATAGTAATATTATAAGAAACAAGAATATCTAAAGCTTTTGCTTTTTCTGTTTCAGTTCCAGTTCGATATTGAGCAATTAATTCTTTTTCATACTCTGCTGAGATATGACTTCGACCTCTTGAAACTGCTTTTATATAAGTATCAAGAATTACAATGGATTCACTAGAGATGTTTGATAAGATAGTGCATAGTCTCCCTTAATATGCCCGTTATGTCATAAATTGTTCTATTAAAAGTATTTATTAATATACAATTAAATTCTTATATAAATCAAGTATTTCCTTTATCAGATTTTGATAAAGAATTCATGCCAACAATGGCATCAGTTCGTAATTGAACATCCAATTTATCATAAACCCTGATTTCCATTATTTCTTTTAATTGTATAGAAATAGAAGCAAGGTCTTCTTTTGGAACTTCTATTATATTTTCATCATGAATAGTTAATAATGGATAGGAAGTCTTATGTATTTGTTTAGAAATATTTACAAGACTTTCTTTAATGATTTGAGCTCCTAGGCCTTGAATAAGCATATTAATGGCACTTAACGATTCGCCACCTCTTTTTAATACATGACGTATTCTTCCATAATTATTAACTAAACGCCCAGAATTTTGAATATTATATTTCTGTTCTTCGAACCAAGCTTTTAAAGCTGGAAATGCTTCAAAAAATGCTTCAATATACACCTCGCATTCAGCAACTGTTTTGTCCATTCCCATGCTCATAAACGTTTTATGTAAGCCCTCAGGGCTTCCTCCGTACAAAGTTAAGAAATTAACTGTTTTAGCTATAATTCTAGCCTCTTTAGCCTTGTTCTTATTTGTTTCTTTTGATGAATCAGAAAGTTCTTTCCATTTATCTGGAGTAATTCCTAAAATAGAACTAGCTGTTACAACGTGCATATCACCTTCTGGATCAATTGGATTTTTTTCTTTCTTTAGAAAAACATCATATAATTCTTGACAACCAGAAACAGCTGCTGCCAGATATAATTCCATATTTACATAATCTGTAGCAATAAACTTCATTCCTTTTCTAGGAATATACAATCTTCGTAAATCATACTTATAAGTTTTAGTAATATGTTTGCATCTAGAACAAGTATATCTACTTAAAGTAGTATCAGAAGCAAATGTTCCTTCTAATAAGCCGGTATCATCTCTAAATACATTAGTACAAGCATCACATTTAATAGGTGCTTTAGGCACAGATCTTGGAATATTTTGAAGATTAGGATTATTTGAGCTCATTCGCCCACTAGTTGTTCCAATACTTTTTATGTTGGCATGAATTAGCCAATCACCAGTAGAATTTTGTTGTTTTAATTTAGTAATAGCATCAATATAGGTACTTTTCATTTTTAGCAAATGCCTATATCTAATAATTAATTTGATATATTCTTCTAATTTACTAGGAATCCATTTTCCAGGTCGAGGACCCTCTAATTCCCAATATTTCTTATAGCCTAAAACTAGAATATTAAGAGTTTTTTCCTGAGCATTTAATTTAGAAAATTTCATTAAAAACTTTCTTTTGAATTCAGAATTCAAAACTGAATCTAAAAATTCAACTAATTTAGGATTTGAACTAAGATTAGACACTATAGTAGAAATTGAATAAATAGCTGTTTCAGTTTCTTTTAAATCATCAGTAACTGCTTTAGTCAAATCTAATAAATATTGTTCATCTACTTTAATTCCTTTTAGATGAGCATCAGCTAAGACTTTAATAGTATTTAACTCTGTAGGATAGATATTAGATAAAAGCTTGTTATTTGTATGATTCTCAGATTCCTGTTTCACAAGAGGAGCTATTTTTTTAAAGAGCATTAAACAATTAATTGCATCATCTGCAGCATATTTAATAGCATCTTTAGGATCTACATCTTCAAAGGTATTAGCATCTGAGTCGGCTAATACTCCTTTAAAGGTTTTTGGAG
>CEPZ01003701.1_pt1 | contig 15638 bp, 6 predicted proteins | sample 530461 | NCBI WGS metagenome assembly CEPZ01 (sample SAMEA2620106, study PRJEB7988) | marine metagenome | isolation source: saline water (ENVO:00002010), including | reverse complement strand
AGTGGGGTTGGGGGGAAGGGGTAGGTTGGTTGGTTTTGTAAATAATATTCTTATTTTTATTATAAATTTCCCCCCAATCACAGTCTATTTTTGATTTTGAATAAATGAATGAGATATTGTGTTTGGTTATTATTTGGTTTTTGGTGTTGCAATTGGTTGTTTGGTAGAATTGTTCTAGGTCTTGGCGGTTTCCGTAGAAGTAGTAGGTGGCTAGGGGGTTGTGGGATGAGATTGGGAAGACTGCCATTGAGATTTGGATTGGGGTTAGTATTGTGGAGGAGGGGTATTGGGTTAGGAAGGTTAGGGCTTTGTAATCTGATTGGTTGATGGTTTTGTAGAGTTGGGTTTGTTCTGGAATTAGGTAGTATGATTTGAAGGTTAGAAATATGACTAAGATGATTAATAAGATTTTTAGGATTTTGTGGGTTGTTGGGTTTTTGGAAAGTTTTTTTAGGTGTTTTATTATTTGGTAGAGGCCGAAGGCGCTTAAGAAGGGTAGAGAGATTACTAGGTAGAATAAATTTCTTTGGTAAGGGGAGAGGAAGGAGATGTTGGTTAGTTTGAAGATTATTATTGATAAGATTAGGGTTAGAGGCCAGATTACATGGATTAGTAGGTTTTCTCTGTATTTTTTATTCGATAGGATTGCTAGGAGGCCGATTATTGCTAATATGTATGCGATTGGACTGTATAGTTCAAAAGGAGAGTTGTTTAGTTCTAAGACTCCCCAGCCTTTTTTAAATAGTATTAGTGAGAAGAGTTTTTGGAGTAGTTGATTTGTTGGGAATTGAGTGGTTAGTTTGAAGATGATGATTCCTACGAGAGGGATTGCTAAAAATAGTGAGAGGTTTTTTTTAAGGGGGTTTATTTTATTTCTTTTTATGATTAGGTAGATTAGTAATATGGGTAGGGAGAAAAGGATGGAGATGGCGTGGATGGGTAGTAAAAGGAGCATGATTAGTAGTGAGTAAATTAGGTGTTTTTTGTTTTGGTGGTTTATTCCTGATGTGAATAGGTGGATGTATAGGTAGATTAGGGGGATGGCTAGGGTTAGAGGGGTGAAGAACCAGAATCCTAGAAGGTTTACGTTGGATTTGATACTTATTAGGAAGATTATTGTAAAGATTGAGATTAGGAATGATTCTTTGAATTGTTTGGTTTCTTGTTTTGTTATTGTGAAGAGGGTTAAGATTGTTAGTATGATGTAGATTGCTGCCAAGTATTTGTATGATAGGATTAGGTTTGTTAGATATGATATTGTTAGAAGGACAAAGTGGAATCCTATTTCAGTGTTTGAGAGGTTTGGAGTTAGGTTGTTTTGTTTGAGATTTATTGAAGAGGAGATATGGTGGTATTCGTCTATGTGGAGGGGGAAGGGATTTGACAGATGAGGGGAGTAGATTAGGAAGAAGGCTGTGATGCAGACTAAGATTATTAGGAGTAGTTGGTTTTTTGTTGTTTTCATATATTTATTTAGTGTTTGATTATATATATTTTTAGTTAGAAATGTTTAAATCAATTGACTATTTGTTTTTTTTATGAGTTTAAAGAAGGGTTTTGATAAGTTTAGAGAAGTTTTTAGATTGAGCTTTCAGTTGGCTAAGAGTGATTTTATGTTGAGGAACGAAGGAAGTTATCTTGGAGTTTTGTGGTATTTGCTTGATCCTTTTTTGTTATTTGTTATATTGCTTTTTTTAAGGGGAGTTATTGTTGGGGGGATGGATGATCAATATCCTATTTATTTGTTAATAGGTTTAATTGTTTTTAATTTTTTTAGGAAATCTTCAAATCAGTCTATTAATTCTATAACAAGAAATTCTAGTTTTGTGAAGTCAATTAAAGTCAATCATGAGTCGCTTGTTGTTTCTAATGTGTTGCAGTCTGTTTTTTCACATATTTTTGAGATAATATTGTTAGTTTTTGTAATGATATATTTTGGTAATTCTTTGATTGGATTTTTGTTTTATCCATTGTTTTTTGTTCTTTTGATAGTTTTTGTTCAAGGTTTGTCGTTTGTTTTGAGTGTGATAGGTGTTTATGTCTACGATCTTTCAAATATATGGATGGTTCTTACTAGATTGTTATGGTTTGCTAGTCCTATATTTTATTCCTTGGAAGAGGGGACTGTTTTGTATACTCTAAATTTATTTAATCCTATGTTTTATTTCTTAGATATGGTTAGGAATATTTTAATTTATAATACTTATCCATCTATTTTTGTTATTTTGGTTAGTTTGTTGTTTAGTTTTGGTTCTTTGTTTGTTGGATTGTTCGTTTTTGAAAAAGTTAAATATAGATTTGCGGAGGTTGTGTGATGGGGGATAAAAAGATTGGAATTAATCGGATTGAGGTTAATGGTTTGACTAAGAGTTTTTATAGGGAATTTAGTAGGGAGGGGTTGTTGGCTAAGATATTGGGTTTTTCATTTGTTTCTAAGAAGAAAGAAGTGATTGCATTAGATAATGTTTCTTTTAAAGTGAGGGCTGGGGAGAATTTAGGTATTATTGGTAAGAATGGTTCTGGTAAATCTACGTTGCTTAGGATTTTGGCGGGGATTTATAGGGTTGATGAAGGGAGTAATGAAGTAAATGATAAGAAGGATGTTGGAAAGGTTTTTACTGAAGGTAATGTGGTTTATTTAACTGGTTTTAATTATGGGTTGAAAAAAAAATTGAGTGTTAGGGATAATATTTATCTTATGGGTGTTTTACATGGATTGAATCGTTCTGAGATAGATGGAAGGTTAGATGAGATAATTAGTTTTTCAGGATTGAGGGAATATTTGAACGCTAAAGTTTATCAGCTTTCTTCGGGAATGATTAGTAGATTGTGTTTCTCTGTTACTATTAATTGTGTTTCTCACAAGAATCCGGATATAATCTTGATTGATGAGGCTTTGGGTGGTGGGGCAGATGCTGAATTTAAGGAAAAGGCTTTGAAGAAGATGAGTGAGTTGATTGAAGGAGGTGCGACTGTTGTTTTGGTGAGTCATAATTTGAATCAAATAAGGAAGTATTGTGATCGTGTTATATTATTGGATGATGGGAAGATAGTTGGAGATGGAGATCCATTGGAAGTTATTTCTTATTATACTGGAATTCTTAATAATCTTGATGATCTGGATATTGTTTCCAAGGAGGATGGTTTGAATGCAGAGAGGATTTTTGGCGAGGTTTATTCTGAGGGGCATTGGGGGAATGGTGATGATATGTTTTATTCTGGGACTGGTTCGGATATTGAGAATTGTTTGCCGTTTAAACATTATTTGGAGAATTTTATTAGGAAGAATAATATAAAAACTGTTGTTGATCTTGGATGTGGGGATTTTCGGATGGGAGGGTTGATGGATTGGAATGAGGTTAATTATGTGGGAGTGGATGTTGTTGATTCGTTGATTAAACATAATCAGAAGTTTTTTTCAGATCAGAATATTAGTTTTGTGAAGGGGGATATTATAAATGATGAATTGCCTTCTGGAGATCTTTGTATATTAAGATTTGTTTTGCAACATTTATCTAATCGGGATATTTTAAAGATAATATCAAAGTTGAAGAAATATAAGTATGTTATAGTTGTTGATGGGGTGGCTGTGGATAGGTATCATGAAAAAGTCAATAGTAATTTAGTTACTGGGGCAGGTATTAGGGATAATGGTTTGCATTTGGATTTATCTCCTTTTAATTTGAATGTTGTTAAGGAGGGAGAATATTTGAATGTTGATGGGAAAGACAGGATAAGCATAGTTCGTGTTTTTTTGTGAATGCAACGTTAAATTATGGGTTTTAAAATGAAAGAAAAAGAAATGAAAGATCCGCTTTATGTTTTTATTCATGTGCCTAAATGTGCGGGAACCACTATTAGGGAGAATATAATAAGAAATTTTGATGAGAGTGAGGTTTTGCAATTGTATGGTAATGTGTTTCCGTTTTTGACAGATATTGGTGAGATTAGGGATTATTTGGAGTCTTTGGGAAATAAGGATATTATTAAGGTGATTTTTGGACATTGGGCGTTTTATGGCATTCATGAATTGTTCCCTAATAGGGATGTTAGATATGTTTTATTTTTAAGGGATCCTGTTTCTAGGACGATTTCTCATTATAATTGGGATCGTGGTAGATATTTTAATCTTGATGATATTACAAAGAAAAAAGTATTTCCTGAAGGTAAGGGAGATTTTAGTTTTAGTAGTTGGTTTAAGAATAGGAGTAAAAATATTGATGAGCATAATCCAATTGATAAGAATAATTTTATTTTTCGTTTTTTGAGTTCTAAGGCTATAGATTATACGTTGGATAGTGGTTTATCTTGGGATCTTAAATTAAGTTTGTTAAAGGAGGTTATGGATAAAATGTATTTTGTGGGTATTTCTGAGAATAAGTTGGATGTTTTGTTCGTGTATAAATTGTTAGGATTAAGAAATTTTGTAGGAAATATGAATGTGTCTACGCGGTATTTGAAAAGAGAAGAGATTAGGATAATTAAAAAAAGAATAAAAGTGTTTTATCCTATTGATTATGAGTTGTATGATTATGCTTTGTTTTTAAATAGGAAGTTTAAGAATAAGTCGAAGAATTTTTATCATGGTTTATTTTTAATTTGGGTTAGATTTTATGTGTCTGATTTATTTGAAAGACATTGGAGAAGAGGATTTTATCATTATCATGTGAAGGAATTTTATTTTTCTGTTAGGAGATTATTAAGGAAAATATTTATGATTATTAGGGAGATATTTAGGGTTATTAGGGAAATATTGATATTTCCATTTAGGATTTCTTTATTTTTGAAAAGTAAATTTAAATGGTATAAGCGGTTTGTTTGGTGGTTTAAATCTTCTTTTGGGATAAAATGATTGAGATTTAATTTTAAGTGTTTTGTTTATTTCGTTTATCATATTTTTTGTGAATTTATCCATGTTAAATTTTCTTGCTTGTTCTTGACAAGGTTTTATGAATTGTTTTGGGTTGTTTTTTAGAGTTTGGTTCAATTTGTTTATTGCTCTTATTATTTTTTCAGAATTGATGTTATCTATTAAGATTCCAGTTTTTTTTGTTATTGTTTCCTTGCATCCTCCTTCATTCGGTGCTATTACTGGTTTTCCTGATGCCATTGCTTCTACGGGAGACATCCCAAAATCTTCATCTTTTGCTGTGAATAAAAATCCCTTGCATTCACTTAACTTTTTTATTAATTCTTTTTCAGATATTGTTCCAAGAAATGTAACGTTATTTGGTTTCTGTTTTATTAGAAAATTGTGGTAATTTTTATTCTCAATGTTTCCTATTATGAAAAGCTTTTCTTTTGGGAGTTTTGAGAAGGTTTTTAGTTGTAGTTCAATTCTTTTTAGAGGGGTTATTCTATTTATTGAAAGCCAGTAATTTTTATGTTTTATGTTTTTATATTTTGAGGTTTCAATGGGGGGGTAGATTACTGCTGATTTTTTGTTATATATGTTTTTTATTTTATTTTGGATGTTCTTGCTGTTGACAATTATTTTTTGTATTTGTTTAATGTTTTCTTTGTGATTAGTTGTTTCTATCTTGTTTTTGATATTTTCTGTGTTAAATATGTATAGAAGTAAGTATCTTAAAGTGTCTAATTTGAATGATATTTTCTTTGGGATTTTTTTTAGTATAATCTTGTTTTTTAATTTGTATAATCTTTTCCAGATCTTCTCTGATGAGGATTTACTGATTGATTCTAATTTTAGGTTTGTTTGGTGCATTTTTCTTTCTTTCTCATTTTGTTTTGTTTTTTTCAGTTCTGATTCTGGAATATTGTGATTGTATAATAGATTTGGTTTGTGATTTTTGGCTGTGTAGATGCAATTATGTCCTGAGAAGATGTAGAGATCGTACTGGTTTTTTAGGTTTAGTTTTGCAAATAATTCTCTACCTTTGTCATTCTTTTTGTAATCTTTATTTTTTAGGGTTATTATATTTATATTTCTTGGAATTATTTTTTTTGTTTCTTCGGATATGTCGAATGTGATTATGTCTGTTTTGAATCCTTTATTGTTGAGCTCTCTTGCTAAAAGGCCTAGAAGTTTTTCTCCTCCTCCTGTTACAGAGAAATCATCGTGGATTATTACTATTTTTATCATTGTAATTAATCTCTTTTTTTATTTTGTTGATAAAAATCTGAGTATCGAATCTTTTTGCTTGTTCTTGACAAGGTTTTATGAATTGTTTTGGATTTTTTGCTAATTTTTGGTTTATAGTGATTATGGCTTCTTTGATTTTATTGTGGGTTATTTTGTCAATTAATATACCCGTTTGATTTGTTATTGTTTCTTTATAGCCCCCTTCATTTGGTGCAATGACTGGTTTTCCAGAGGCCATTGCTTCTATGGGTGTCATTCCATAATCTTCATCTAAGGAGGTAGTTAGAAATCCCTTGCATTCAGAATATAGGTTAATTAATTCTTCTTGTGAGACCCAGCTTTTTATTTCCACGTTTTTGGGTTTTAGTTTTTTGATGTAATTTGCGTATCTTTCGAAATGTTTTGATGATTCATAGCTACCTATAATTATTAGTTTTTCATTTGGTAGGTTTTTGAATGCTTTTAATTGTAGTTCAACTCTTTTGTGATCTATTAATCTGTTTACAGATAGCCAATAATTTTTGGATTTTTTGTTTTTGTATAAGTTTGTTTCTGTAGGGGGATAGATTATTGTTGATTTTCTTTTTAGGTATTTTTCTATTCTGTTTTGAACATTTCTGGAGATGGCTATTAATTTGTTGACTTTTTTTGAATCTTGGTAGTTTATTTTTCTTCTTGTTAATACCCAGATGGAAAATAGGAGTTTTGATAGTTGGTTGGGCATTTTATTTTTTGTATATTTGTATAAGTCCCAGATTTCTCTTATGGGGGAGAAAACGTACCAGATATGTGGTTTGTTGTTGATTGTTGCTGGCATGGCCCAGTCTCCTCCGATTATGTAATAGTGGTATTTTTTCTTGAATCTTTTTCTTACATTTAGAAATCTGAATCTCCAGTAAATTGCTTCTTGTCTGAATGGGGCGTTTGTTGGGACTTTTCCTATGGAATATATGTTTTCTGTTGGGAATCCTAGTTTTCTTATTTTTTCTTTGTTTATGTTTGTTGTGTAAATATCTGCGTTGAGTTCTCTTGCTAGGATTAGGTCAACTAGTTCTGCTCCACCTATGTTATCTAATGCATTGTGGAATATTGCTATTCTTTTGTTTGATTGGATTGCTATCATTTTTCCTCAATTCCTAATCCAGGGAACCAAGGTTCTCTAGATGCAACCCTCCTTTATTTAGACTTCGTCTCATTTTTCTTCAATTCCTAAGATGCTTAGTATGAATGCTGAGAAGATTGTTTGGATTCCTATTGTTGTGAGAGTTAGGGCTAGAATGGAGTTTTTTATCTGGTTTAAATTTCCTAAGTTTGTGTTTATCCAATTGTAGAAGATTGAGAGATAGATTAAAAGTCCTACGAATGTTATGGTAGTGCCTAATATTAGGGCTTTTTCTAGGGTTAGGTGTTTATAGAGATTTTTGAAGATTGGTTGTTCATTTAGATGGGTTATTGCATAGGTTTTTGCGAATATTGAAAATATTATGAGTTGATAGCCTGTGATGGTGAGGAGTGATGAGATGAACAATGGATGGATGTAGAGTTGGATTCCTAGAATTTTTAGTTTTCCTGCATATAAGAGTATGAATGTGTTAATTCCAGTTAGTAGAAGGATAAGTCCTGGGATGAAGAAGAGAAATAGTGGACTGTAGAGAAGCATAAATCTGAAGTGTCTCCAAGCGTCTGAGATTGGGTTGAGTTTAGAATTTCCGATACGTTTCTTATAGCTTATAGGTATCTCTTTTATTTTTAGATTATTCTTTAATGCTTTGATTATCATCTCAGAGGCTAGTTCCATTCCAGTAGTTCGTAGATTTAGTTTTTCTAATGCTTCTTTCTTTATTGCACGCATTCCACAATGGGAATCTTTTATTTTTGTTTGGAAAAGTAGGCGTAGGGTAAAAGATAAGATTGGGTTTCCTAAGTATTTGTGTGTTAGAGGCATAGAGTTTTTTTCCATTTTATTTGAAAATCTGTTTCCAATTATTAGGTCGTTGTTTTCTTTTAAGGAATTTAGGAATTTTGGTATGTAATTGAAGTCATAAGATAAATCTGAATCGGCCATGAAGATGTATTTTCCTTTTGCTTTCTCGAATCCTTCTAAGTATGCATTTCCGTATCCTTCTTTGTTATGTTTAATTAAGATAACATTGTTTTTTATTGCAATCTCTGGGCTTTTGTCTGTTGAAGAATCTGATACTATAATTTCAGCGTTTAATCTTTCTTTCTTTATTATTTCTTTTATTTGATTTAGGCAAATTGGTAGGGCTTGTTCTTCATTTCTGCAAGGCAGAATTATACTTAATTCAGGTGTTTCTCTTTTCATTAAGAGAGGAATTTCTGATAATTTATAACTTTATCTGTGATTTATGGAGTTTGATTCCCTTGGATATGATCTTTTTTGTTAGTTTTTTGATAGAGTTTTGTGGTGTAAATAATTATTGAGGATATGATTTTTGGGATAAGGTTTTTAAAGGAAAATTGATTAGTTCTATTGTTACACCACAAATATGGTATTTAAGAGGTATATAAAAAGAGGTAATCGTATTTACGGGCCTTATTATTATGAGTCATATAGAGATAAGAATGGTAAGGTGAAGAAGAGATATTTGGGGATGGAGGATCCTAATAAGCGTGGTGTAAAAAATAATTTTAATTTATTTCATAGTGGTGTAACAAAAGCTAGCAAGGGGGTTAGGTCTAATAAGTTTCGTGGTTTGACTGTCTTGCTAGCTATCACAATTATTATAATAATGAGTGTTTTTTTGATTAATGTTTCTAATGGGGATATTATTTCTAGTGAGTTTGTGTCTAATTCCCTAAGTTTTTCTTCTTCTAAAATTACTGGTTTTGTTTCAAGTGAGATTTATGTGGATGGAGTGAGTGAAGGATTTGATAACGAGATTGGTTTGGAGATAAAAAAGCCTGTAGTTGTTGGGGGGCAGGTAATTGGGGAGAATAAAAACGAGAGGATGGACTTTTTGTTGGATAATGGGAATATACGTTTGTATTTTGACTTGTTGGATTATGATAATTTTATTGAAGATGCTGGGGAGAAGTTGATTGAAGAAGGGATTGTTAGTGAGAAGGAGGTTTTTGGAGGGGTTGTGGATGGGGGAGTTGATGGGAGGGTTTATGGGGAGGTTGGAGATGAGATTATTTTAGGAGATGAAGAAGATGGAAGTATTGAGAGCTCACACAATGATAACGCGGTTGATTCTAGTAGTGGGGAGAGTGAGGGTAGTGGTGGAGATAGTGAATTGGAAGATGAGGAGGGTGGGCCTGAAAGTGAAGACAGTGAATCATTAGGCCCTGAAGATGTAGGAGATATAAAGACAGATGATGAAAATGGGGAAGATGATGTGGAAGTTGAGCCGGTTTTAGTTGAAGATTTGGGTGAAGGAGAGGTTGTTGAGAGGGAGGGTTTTCAAGGAGAAATTGTTGAAGGAAATGTGATTGATAATGAAGGTGAAACTTTAGGGAATATGTTTATTACAGGAATGGCTATTTCTGGTGTTGATGAGGGTGTTCAGTTGGATATAGGTCAAATTGATGTGGATAGAGTTCAGAGGGATGTTGGGAAACTAGGGGGCGATGAGATTGATGAAATAGCTGAGAATGTAGTAGTTAATGCTGATAGTTTTGAGATAGATGTTGATGAACAGGGGGCTAAGGATATTGATGTGGATTATAAGTGGGGTTATAAGGTTAAGCTTAATGATTATAATTTTATTTCTAAAGTGGATGTTACTAGTGATCAGGTTATTTCTGTTGTTGATGGAAGTAGTTTGATGATTGGGAATAGTTTGCTTAGTTTTCAGGATTTGGTTGATGAGGGTTATAGTGTTAGGATTGAGAAGCCTTTGTTGGATTTTGGGGTTGTTGAGGAGATTGATCTGGAGGGGGATGTGATTAAGGAGGTTGGTGAAAGTGAGGGAGGGGTTGAAGATATAAATAATGGAGATGGAGATAATATTGAAGTTGTTGATGGGGAAGATTTGGGAGGGGATGTTGGTGATGATTATAATGAGGGGGATAATGAAGAAGTTGAAAATTTGGAAGAAGATATTATTATAATAATAGGTGAGGAAGAGGAAGTTGTTGAAGAGGAGATTGTTGAAGAAGAAGTTGATGAGGAAGTGATAGATATTGATGGAGATAATATTGAAGAAGAAGTTATTGATGAAGTTGAAGAGATGTTTGTTATTGAAGAGCCTGAGATTGAGGAAGTTGTTGAAGAGACTGTTGATGTCGATGAGGTTAGTAAGGTTGAAGAGGTTGAAGAGATTAATGAGATTGGGGATGATTCTCAATCTGGTTATGGGGTTGTAGCTTTGATTGGTAGTTTGATTAGTTCTTTTAGGGATGTTTCTGTTGGGATTATGGGTAGGGTGGTAGATAATGCTGTTGGGGATTTGGAGTATGAGAATACTGTTAGTATTTATGTTGAGCGAGATTTTAGTAATAGTGATTATAAGATAGGGGATGTTTTATATTTGGATCCGACGATTCTTTTGATTAATATAAGTGATATTAGTGTGAATACTGATCTTGTTAGTGTTAGGGCTGAGAATAATTTTACTCATCTGGCTATTAGTAGTCAAGCGCCCTATATTCAATCAGGGTATGGAATCGTTTATTATAATCCTTTTGATGTGAATCATACAAATATTGATAATACTACTTATGATTATACTGATTTAGATAATGATGGGATTGTTGCAAATGCGAGTTGGAGCGCGAGTTGTTTGTATGGAGGGTGTTATGAGTTTGATGGTGCTGATGATTATATTAATGTAAGTAGTGATCCTGATTTTAATTTTACTAAAGGAGGGTTGTCAGTTTTTGCATGGATTAAACCGATTAGTGTTGCTAGTGAGATGGTTGTGGTTAGTAGGGAAATTCAGTTTGATGATTTTGGGTATCGTTTGACTATTGGACAGTCTGCTGGAACGATTGATTGTGATTTTGGAGCTGGAGGGGGGTTTTGGCCAGATTATGCTTCGCAGAGTCCTGGAAGTAATATTAGTGCTGGAGAGTGGGCACATATAGGGTGTGTGTATAATATTACAGATGTTAATGTATATCATAATGGAGAGGAAGTAGGTAGAGTGCTTGTGGGGGGTAATAAACCTACTAATAGTAGTATGGATCTTTGGATTGGGGCGGATGTTGGGAATATAGGCTCTAGTGAATTTAATGGTTCGATAGATGAGGTGATGTTGTTTAATTTTTCATTGAATACTAGTCAGATAAGGAATATTTATAAGAATAATAGTAAGAGGTTTCAGTTTAATGGGACGCAGGGGATTCATACGGTTGATACTAATATTAGTGCTGGTGTGAGTTCGATTAGGGTTGATGGGAGTATTGTTAATTATAGTGAAAGTCAGATTAATTTGAGTGTTGGGTTTTATAATACTACTGGGACTGATAAATGGTATTATACGGCTAATCAGACTTTTAATGGGAGTAATACTTTTAGTATAGCTAATGATAGTACGAATTTAACTTTGAATTTTACGTTTTATCCTGGGAATGGGAGTGGGGTTAGTTCTACTTATCCTTTTATTAGTCCGGTGCTTTATAGTAGTTTTGGGGATCTTTTGGTTTATGATTTAAATGGCGCTATTTCTCAATGTCAGGATCTTGATACTGCAAATACTGAATATAAATTGGGTGCTAATATTGTTAATAACTCTATAGCTGGTGGGGCTTGTTTTAATATTACTGCTCAGAATATTACATTTAGTGGAGCAGGGTATAGTATTGAAAGTAATCAGAATGTTTCTGGAGTTTTTAGTAATGAGTTGAATATAACTGTGCGAGATAGTAATATTAGTATGGGGATTGGTACAAATGGAAGGGGGATATATATTGGTGGGGATGCAGATAATTCTACCTTAATTAATAATACTTTAGGAAATCAATTTTATGGAATTGCAGTTGCTTCGGACTATAATCATTTAGAAAATAATATTGCTAATGTTAATTGTGCAAATTGTATTGGAATTATTATTTTAAATAGTGTTTATAATAACATAACATCGAATAATGCATCATCTATATTTGATAAAGCATTTTATATTGATAGACTTCGTCATAGCACTGTTGTATTAAATAGGGGAGTTTCTAATACAAGTAAGGGGATTAATTTTCATAGGTCTTTAAATAATACGGTTACTTCAAATGTTGGAATGTCAAATAATAGTAATGGTATTCTTCTTACCACATCTCATAATAATACTTTGACCTTAAATATAGGTTCATCTGATGTTGGTGGCTCGGGGATTACATTGGCAACAAATTCTACTAACAATATATTAACCTTAAATACTGGATCTGCTAATTCAAGTGCAGGAATTACGCTTACACAAGAGTCAGATAATAGTACATTAACTTTGAATACTGCAATTTCTAATTATACTTATGGAATCAGTATCGATCATGTTTCGAATGTTTATTTAACTTCAAATAATGCAACTTCAGGTGTTGCTGCTCCTGATTCGAATCCTGCAATTGAAATATATACATCTTCAAATATTAGTCTAACTAATACTTATGCAGTTGCCTATTCTTCTGGGAGTAGTGCGATAAGATTGAGAAATGTTACAAATATAAGTTTAACTGATTGTGTAAATGTTTCAGGGGCCTTTTATGATATTAGTATTCATGCCGATTCTTCAACTGATATTAATATTACTAATTGTAGTTATGATTCTGAGTCAGTTTCAGGGGCTACAAATAGATTGATAAGGAAATGGTATTATAGAGCACATGTGAACGATACGGCAGATAATAAAATTAGTGGGGCTAATGTTAGTGCGTATAATGTTAGTGGGGATGAGCATTTTTTTGTTCAGACTAATGAGAGCGGATGGATGAATAGGACTATCTTGATTGATTATGTTAATTTAGGAGGTACTACTACTTATTATTCAAATTATATTATTAATGCTACAAATGGTAGTGATGTTAAGGAACATAGTTATAATGTTAGTCTTGAAGAGAGTAAGTTAGATGATCTTTTTACTCTAGGACTGGATGAGGAAACTCCTAATGTTACAATAAATAATCCGTTGAATCAGAGTTATACTACGACTACGGTTTTGTTTAATGTGACTGCGCTTGATGAGACGGATATGTCGGATGTGTATTATACTTTGAACGGAGGTTTGATAAATTATTCGATGAATAATTTGAGTGGTAGTCCGACTCAATGGAATGCTACTAATAGTACTATGGCTCAGGGTTCGCATACTGCGATATTTTATGCGAATGATACTACTAATAATCTGAATTGGACGGAGAATGTTACGTTTTTTATTGATAGTATTGCGCCGGCGATACAGTTTAGTAATCAGACTGTTTATGAGAATCAGAGTTTAGATTATGATATTAATGCAACAGATGCGGGAGCAGGGGTTGAAAGTTTTGCTATTAATTGGACTACTAAGTTTAATATTACTATTGCTGATGGGAAGTTGAGGAATAGTTCTATACTTGTTGTTGGTAATTATAGTATTGAGTTGACTGCTAATGATACTTTGGGAAATACTAATACTACTTATATTAATGTTGAAGTTTTGGATGAAACGGTTGGGGATGTGATAGCTCCTAATGTTACAATAAATAATCCTTTGAATCAGAGTTATACTACGACTACTATTTCATTTAATGTGACTGCGTTAGATGAGACTGAGATGAGTGATGTGTATTATACCTTGAATGGGGGAGTTGATAATATTTCGATGAATAATCTGAGTGGTAGTCCGACTCAATGGAATGCTACTAATAGTACGATGGCTGAAGGTTCGCATACGGTTATATTTTATGCGAATGATACTGATAATAATCTGAATTGGACAGAGAATATTACGTTTCTTATTGATACGGTTGATCCGGTTGTTAATTTAATGGGGCCAGCTAATAATTCGAATTATTCTAATCATGTGGTGAGTTTTGCAGCGAATACTACGGATAGCAATCAGTTGTTGAATGTGACTCCGTTCATATTCAATTCGAGTGACGATTTGATTAATAGTAGTGAGAGTGTTAATGTTACTGGTTCTGCAAATAGTACGAATATTTCGATAATACTTCCTTATAATGGGACGTTTTATTGGAATTATCAGGCTTGTGATGTTGTAGGGAATTGTGTTTCGAATAAGACGAATTGGACGTTGATAGTTGATGAGACTGATGTGGGTATTCCAAATGTTACTATTAATAATCCGTTGAATCAGACTTATGCTACGGCTACGATTTCATTTAATGTGACTGCATTAGATGATAGGGGGATGGGTGATGTTTATTATACTTTGAATGGTGGGGTTGATAATATTTCGATGAATAATTTGAGTGGTAGTCCTACTCAATGGAATGCTACTAATAGCACAATGGCACAGGGAAGTCATACTGTGATATTTTATGGGAATGATACTAATGATAATTTGAACTGGACAGAGAATGTTACTTTTTTGGTGGATACAGTTGATCCCGTTGTTAGTATTGTTAGTCCTTTGAATAATACAAATCATTCGGATGTTAAGTTGGATGTGAATTTTACGATTAGTGAAGTTAATGTGGGTAGTTGTTGGTTTGGTAACGATACTTTTGATGTTAATTTTAGTTTGGTTGATTGTGGGAATGTGACGGGAGTTAATTGGAGTGAGGGGAATCATAATGTGACTGTTTATGTGAATGATAGTGCGGGGAATGAAGGTCGTGCTTCGATTAGTTTTGTGATTGATACTACAAGTCCAATTGTTAACTTAATGGGACCTGCAAATAATTCGAATTATTCTAGTCATGTTGTGAGTTTTGCAGCTAATACTACTGACAGTAATCAGTTGTTGAATGTGACTCCGTTTATATTTAATAGCAGTGATGATTTGATTAATAGTAGCGAGAGTGTTAGTGTTACTGGTTCTGCGAATGCTAGTAATATCTCGATAATACTTCCCTATAATGGTACGTTTTATTGGAATTATCAGACTTGTGATGTTGCGGGGAATTGTGTTTCGAATAAGACTAATTGGACGTTGATTGTGGATACGATAAATATTATTAATCCTAATGTTACGATAAATAATCCCTTGAATCAGACATATAGTGTGACTACGATTTCGTTTAATGTGACTGCGTTGGATGATAGTGGGATGAGTGATGTTTATTATACTTTGAATGGAGGTGTTGATAATATTTCGATGAATAATTTGAGTGGGAGTCCTACTTATTGGAATGCTACTAATATAACTATGAGTCAAGGTTCGCATACTGCAATATTTTATGGGAATGATACTAATGATAATTTGAATTGGACGGAGAATGTTACGTTTTTTATTGATAGTGTTAGTCCTGTTGTGAGTATTGTGATTCCGACGGTGAATAATACGAATACGACTAATGTTAAGTATGATGTGAATTTTACGATTAGTGAGGTTAATGTTGATAGTTGTTGGTTTAGTAATGATACGTTTGATGTTAATGTTAGTTTGGTTGATTGTGGGAATGTGACGGGGGTTAATTGGAG